>Ga0308001_10000758_pt1 | contig 14955 bp, 19 predicted proteins | sample Neamet5_FD_203167 | JGI IMG/M metagenome (GOLD analysis project Ga0308001, IMG submission 203167) | Marine microbial communities from water near the shore, Antarctic Ocean - #5 | ecosystem: Environmental > Aquatic > Marine > Unclassified | place: Southern Ocean | collected 2014-06-04
CTATAGCAAACATTCATTCCCTTTTAGTCCTCCGTTATTTGAAAAAAGGCTATTTAAAAAATACCCAAGTTATGGTGATCTAGTTGTTTTCAAAACCCCCGCAGATAATAGAACAGATTATATCAAAAGATTGATAGGCATGCCTGGTGATACAGTGCAATTTCAAAGCGGAAATCTTTTATTAAACAATATTTTAATACCTAGAACTAAGGTTGTTTCAGATTTTAAAATAAGATGCGGAGGATCTTCACCCAATGTTATTGCTTACAAAGAAACGCTTCCTAATGGAAAAAAATATATTGCTGTTTACAATGAAAAGGGGACCATGCAAAATACTGATATATACAAAGTACCTGTAAACCATTTCTTTTTTCTAGGTGATAATCGTGATTGCTCTAAAGATAGTAGATATTTGTCTAGCGTAGGGTACGTTTCAAATGAAAATTTAGTAGGTAATGCAAAAATAATTTTCTTTTCAAATGACACTATATCAGGAAGCATTCTTAAATTCTGGAATTGGAATCAATCACTTAGAGTCGAAAGGTTTTTTAATTTAATTAAATGATAGATCAAATAGCAAAATTAGAACAAAAAATTAATATTAAATTTAAAGATCAAGAATTATTAAAAAAATCTTTGATACATAAAAGTTTTGATAGCATTAATAACAATGAAAAATTAGAATTTTTAGGAGACAGGGTTCTTGGGCTTGTACTCTCCAAAACTTTACTTAAGATTTATCCTGAAGAAAAAGAAGGTGTTATAGATAAAAAATTTGCTAACTTGGTCAACAAGAAAACGTGTTTATTAATAGCTAAAAAAATTGAATTAAAAAAATATATTATTACTGGTAATTCATACAAAGGTTTAAGCAGATCTGATGGTAAAATTATCGGTGATGGTTTGGAAGCTTTATTAGGTGCAATTTATTTAGACCAGGGAATAACAGTAGTAGAAAAATTTATATTAAATTTCTGGAATGACTTTTTAGATGAATCTTCGATAACTAAAATAGATGCTAAAACCCAACTTCAGGAATACAGTTTAAAGAAATATAAAACACTACCAGTTTATAAAATTAACAAACAAACTGGCCCACAACACAATCCAATATTTAAAGTTGAGGTGCAAATAAAAAACTCTAAAAAATATTTTGCAACAGGCACTTCAAAAAAAGATGCTCAACAAAATGCAGCACAAAAATTATTAACAGATTTAAAAATCTAATAATGAACTGGCAAGATGAAGGTTTTTTACTCTCTAAAATTAAATTCAGAGAAAATGCAAATATTATTAACGTTTTTACAAATATGCACGGAAAGGTTAGTGGAATTGTATATGGTGGTAACTCGAGAAAGATTAGAAATTTTTTACAAATATCTAACAAAATTTTTGTTTTTTACAACGCTAAATCTGAAAATAGAATTGGATATTTTAAAACAGAGATAGTTAAAGCTATTGCACCAAAATATTTTAATAGTAAAAAAAAAACTACTTGTTTATTGTCCTTATCATCTATTCTTAACTTGTTACTTCCAGACTCTCAGCCATATAAAAATTTGTTCATTTCTGTGGAAAATTTTTTAAACGATATAGATCATAAAAATTGGGTTACAAACTATGTTTATTGGGAATTAAATCTATTAAAAGAACTTGGCTTTGATCCTTATTTGGAACAATTCTCTAAAAATCTTGAAGATAGCTATAATCATAAAATAATTGAAATTGATAATATTAATTATCAGGTTCCTATTTTTTTATTAAAAAATAATAGAGATGAAATCACAGATAGCAAAACTCTTTCAGCAGCCTTAAGTTTCACAAGAAACCTTCTAAGTAATAAATTTTTTTTACCTAATAATTTAGTTTTTCCAAAAGCTAGAATTATTTTAGAAAATTATTTTAATTGATTTGCAACTTCTAAAGAAAAGTAGCTAACTATAGCATTAGAGCCGGCTCTTTTTAATGACACCAAACTCTCAAGCACAGCATTTTTACTTATAATACCTTTATTAATTCCATTTTTGATTAAAGAATACTCTCCTGAAACTTGATAGGAAAATATTGGAATTTTAAAATTGTCTTTTATAGTTTTTATAATATCTAAGTATGGCATGCCAGGCTTGACCATGATTATGTCTGCTCCTTCCTTGATGTCCAGTGCAACTTCTCGTAAAGCTTCAGTTGAATTTTTAAAATCCATTTGGTATGTTTTTTTATCACTTTTTAATGATGCCTTAGACCCGACAGCATCTCTGAATGGTCCATAAAAATTAGATGCATACTTAACGGCATAAGAAACAATGTGCGTATCGCTGAAATTTTTTTTATCTAGAGCTTTCCTAATCTCTCCCACTCTACCATCCATCATATCTGATGGGGCCACAATATCGCATCCCATTTCAGCTTGTAGAATTGATTGTTTGATTAAAATATCTACTGTTAAGTCATTATCAATTTTTTTATTTTTTAAAACACCATCGTGGCCATGGCTGGTATATGGATCAAGTGCAACATCACACATTATACCTATGTCATTTTTAAATTCTTTTTTTAAAGCTTTGACAGCCTTACAAATTAAATTATTTTCGTTTAACGCTTCAGTTCCTTTTATATTTTTTTTATTCAAGTTAGTACAAGGGAAAAGTGCAATAAGAGGTATTTTTAATTTACACGCTCTTTCTGTTACTTTGTACAGGTCTTTAATTGAGTATCTAAAAATACCCGGCATATTTTTTATTGATTCTTTTTTTTTGTTGCCATCTTTTACAAACAAGGGAAGAATTAGGTCGCTAGCTGATAGATTGTGCTCTGAAACAAGCCTACGTATCCAGTCCGCTTTGCGATTTCTTCTCATCCTCAAGGCAGGATATGTGCCGATTATTTTCATATATTTTATAAGTTTATTCTATGCGACAAATATTATATTATTAGTATATATAAAAGTACTTTAATAAGTAGATATATATAATTAAATAAATTGAAAAAAATATTTACAAAAATTTGCATTGCTTCAGACCATGCTGGTTATGTCATGAAAGAAAAAATCAAAGATTACTTAATAAATAAAAATATTCCTTTGATTGATCTTGGTACATTTTCTGAAGATTCTGTTGACTATCCTGATTATGCCAAAAAAGTGTCTAAGCGCCTTATTTTTAATAAAAGTAATGCTGGTATATTAGTCTGCGGATCTGGCACAGGAATGGCAATAACTGCAAATAAATTTAAAGGAATTAGAGCGGCACAATGCTACAGCAAAAGTAGCACTATTCTCTCGAGACAGCATAATAACTGTAATATAATTTGTCTGGGTTCAAGAATGTTAAAATATAAAGAAGCTTATAAATATGTAACTTACTTTTTGAACACTAAATTTGAAAGTGGTAGACACCAAAAAAGAATTAACAAAATTTAATTAATGGACAAACAACAGCTAAATAATTTTTTTAATAAAGACCTAAAAAGTAGTGATGTCGATCTATACAAATCTATAGCTCAAGAGTTCAACAGACAAACTCAACATATAGAATTAATTGCCTCTGAAAATATGGTTTCTAGAGCAGTTCTTGAGGCACAAGGCTCTGTTTTAACTAACAAGTATGCTGAGGGTTATTCTGGAAAAAGGTATTATGGAGGATGTGAGTTTGTTGATATTTCTGAAAATCTTGCAATAGAAAGAGCTACTAAGCTTTTTAATTGTAAGTTTGCAAACGTACAACCACATTCAGGTGCACAAGCTAATGGAGCTGTCTATTTAGCTTTAATTAAACCGGGTGATACAATTTTAGCAATGAGTCTAAACTCTGGTGGACATTTAACTCATGGAGCAAAACCTGCACAATCAGGTAAATGGTTCAACGCAGTTCACTATGACGTAAAGCCTGAAACAGGTATAATTGATTATAATAGTGTGGAAAAACTTGCCGTAGAAAATAATCCAAAAATTATAATTGCTGGTGGTAGTGCTTATTCTAGGGTTATTGATTTTAAAAAATTCAGAGAAATTGCAGATAAAGTAAAAGCTTATTTACTAGTGGATATGGCACATTTTTCTGGGCTAGTAGCAGGTGGTGAGTACCCAAATCCATTAGACTATGCCGATGTTGTTACCTCAACAACTCATAAAGTATTACGAGGGCCGAGAGGAGGGATAATTTTGACAAATAATGGAGAATTAATAAAAAAATTTAATTCTGCAATTTTCCCAGGGTTGCAAGGGGGGCCATTAATGCATGTTATTGCAGCTAAAGCTGTATGCTTTAAGGAAGCTTTAGATCCTAGTTTTAAAATTTACACCAAACAAGTAATAAAGAATGCAAAAATATTATCTGAAACATTAATTAAAAATGATTTTAAAATTTTTTCCGGCGGCACTGATACACATTTGATGCTTTTAGACTTAAGAAACTTAGGTTTAACAGGAAAACTAGCCGAAGCAAGTCTTGGTAGGGCTAATATTACTTGTAATAAAAATTCGATACCATTCGATACACAAAGCCCAATGATTACATCTGGTGTAAGGCTAGGGACACCAGCCTCAACAACAAGAGGGTTTGGTCAAAAAGAGTTTGTTTTAGTTGGTCAATTGATTTCCAAACTACTTAAAGAACTATCAAAAAATCCTGAAAACAATTCAAAAGTTGAAAATGAGGTTAAAAAAGAGGTAATTGATCTTTGTGGTTCTTTCCCTATATATAGTAGTCAATAAATAAAAAATAACTATGCTTTGTCCATTTTGTAAAGAAAAAGATACCTCTGTTGTCGACTCCAGACCTACTGAAGATGGTACTGCCATTAGAAGAAGAAGACTTTGTGGTTGCGAACGGAAAGAAAGATTTACTACATTTGAAAGAGTTCAATTTCAAGAGCTTACAGTTATAAAAGGAAGTGGAAAAAGAGCACCTTTCGATAGAGATAAGATTTCAAAATCAATTAGGATATCTCTTAGAAAGAGACCTGTAGATAGTGATACAACAGAAAAATTTATTTCAAAGATTGTTAGAAATTTAGAAGGGCTAGGAGAAAGTGAAATACCAACTTCCACTATTGGAAAATTTATTATGGAAGGTCTCTCAAACTTAGATCAAGTTGCCTACGTTCGATTTGCTTCAGTTTATAAAAATTTTAAAGAAGCAAAAGATTTCGAACAATTTGTTGGTAACTTAAATGTCTACAAGTCAGAATAAAGATTCATTATATTTAAAGTTAGCGTTTCACCAAGCTGAAATTAATCTTGGCTCAACTTCATTAAATCCCTCCGTAGGATGTGTAATTGTGAAAAATGACTCTGTTATATCATCAGGACGAACCTCTTTTAATGGTAGACCACACGCCGAAGCAAATGCATTAAAAAAAAAAGTGAATGTTAACGGATCAAATATATACGTTACACTAGAACCTTGCTCTCACCACGGAATAACACCTCCATGTGTAAAAAATATTATAAAAAAAAAAATAAACAAAGTGATATTTTCAATTAACGATGTTGACAAAAGATCTAAAAATTTAGCTTACAAGAAATTAAAAAAAGCAAAAATACAAACAAAAAGATTTGTAAATAAAGTTTTTGCTAAAAATTTCTATAAAAGTTATTTTTTACAACCATTGAAATCAATTCCTTTTATTGATGTAAAACTTGCAGTTTCGAAAGATTTTTTAACAATTGATAAAAAAGAAAGGTGGATAACTAACAATAATTCTAGAAAAGTTGGAAATTTTTTGAGAACTAAATACGACTGCATATTGTCAACGTCGAAAACAGTCAATTACGATAACTCTTTGCTAAATTGTAGAATTGAAGGTTTAGAGCTAAAATCTCCCGCTGTTATTATTATAGACCGTTTTTTTAAAATTAAAAAAAATTTGAAAATATTCAAAAATATGAATAAAGAAATTTTTATTTTTATCCAAAAAAACAACAAGGCTAAAGAGGAATACTTTAAGATGATTGGTGTTAATATTATCAAATTAAAAAAAAGCAACATTCAAAATAACGACGTAAACGAGATTTTTTTTCTTCTAAAAAAACTAGGATTTAACAGAATTCTAATAGAAAGCGGATTAAAATACATCAATGAAATTTTAAAGCTAAATTTAGTAAGAAATTTTTACCTTTTCAAATCACATTTTAACCTTAAAAAAAACGGAAAGAATAATGTAAAAAACTATTTAATAAAGAAACTTAAAACTACAATTAAAAATAAAGTTAAGGTTAACCTTAATGGCAATAGTTTGTATAAAATAAAATTATAATGTTTAATGGAATAATATATAAAACTGGCACAATCTTAAAAATTACCAAAGATAATAATTATTCAGAAATAATTATAAAAACTAATATAAAATTTAGAAAATCAGAAATTGGAAGTTCTTTGTGTTGCAACGGAACCTGTCTGACAATAACTAAAATTGGCAACAACTTCGTTTCATTTTATCTTTCTAAGGAAACGTTGAAAAGGACAAGCTTTAAAGCTGCAAAAATTGGTGATCTTATAAATATAGAAAAATCACTAAACTTTGGCTGTCAAATATCCGGACATTATGTTCAGGGTCACGTAGACACAACAGGTGTAGTTAGAGATATAATATTTATAGACAAAACTTGGATTGTTAAATTCAAAATTTCTAAAATTTATAAAAAATTTATAATTGAGAAAGGTTCAATTTCTATCAACGGTGTTTCTTTAACAATATTTGCCGCAAAAGAAGATGTTTTTAAAATTAGCATAATACCACACACTCTTAAGCTAACAAATTTAATAAAATTAAAAAAAAATGACTTAGTTAATATTGAGTTTGATATTTTCGGAAAATATTTGCACAATTTAAAAAATTAATATGAAAAAAATTTTACTATCTACAATTAAAACTATTATTGAAGAGGCAAAACGTGGAAAAATTTTTATTTTAGTTGATAATAAAAATCGAGAAAACGAAGGTGATCTTGTTATACCTGCTTCTAAAGCAAATTCTAAAAGTATTAATTTTATGGCAAAACATGGAAGAGGACTAATTTGTTTGGCTCTAAATAAAAAACAGGTCGAAAGGTTGTCGCTCCCTTTAATGTCAGCAATAAACAAAGCCAGAATGCAAACAGCATTTACCGTTTCTATAGAAGCAAGAAAAGGCATCACAACCGGCATATCAGCATTTGATAGAGCAAAGACAATTAAAGTTGCGATAAATAATAAGGTAAAAAAAAAAGATATTGTGTCCCCAGGTCATGTGTTTCCTTTGGTGGCGCGTAGTGGTGGGGTACTTGAAAGAGCAGGACACACAGAAGCATCTGTAGACATATCTAAATTAGCAAAAATGAATCCTAGTTCTGTTATTTGCGAGGTAATGAACGAAGATGGTAGAATGGCAAGATTTGACGATCTCCTAAAGTTTGCTAAAAAACATAAGCTAAAAATAGCAAGCATCGAAGACTTAATCTCTTATAGGTTAAAAAATGAAAAACTTATTTCAAAAATTAAAAATAAAAAAATAAAAATAAAAAAATTTGGAATATTTGATTTAAATATTTTTAAAAATAAACTAGATAATTTAAATCACTTAGCAATTACCAAAGGTAAGTTTGGTTTAAATAAATCTTCTAGAGTTAGAGTAATTTCTATTAAAAAATTTAATAAGTTGGAAAATTTAAAAAATAGTATTTTTATAAAATCGATAAAGTATCTTTCTCAATTTAACAACTTTGCATTAATTATAATTAAAAATGAATCATTTAAGACAAATAAAGATGAGTCTATAAAAAGTACTAATATTTTAAGATACTACGGTATTGGCGCTCAAATAATCAAAGATCTTAAGATAAAAAACATGGTACTAGTATCTAGATCAAAAAAAAAAATTATAGGACTAGACGGCTATGGAATTAAAATTACAAAACAAGAAATAATTAGATGAAAAATAAAATAAAAATTTGTATTGTTAAATCAGAATATAATGATACATCAAAATTGTTAAAAAGTGCTACAGAAGAACTTAAAAAAAGAAAAATTATTTATAAAATTTTAAAAGTGCCAGGTGCATTTGAAATACCTGTTATTATTGCGAGAAATATAAATAAATATGATGGTTTTATAGCTATAGGCTCAATTATCAAAGGTGAGACTCCAAATTTTAATTTTATATCTTCTGCTATTACCAATGGACTTATGCAAATTTCAATTTTATATAAAAAACCTGTAGGGAACGCTGTTCTTACTTGTTTAAACGAGAAACAAGCCAGATCAAGATCTATAAAGGGTTATGAAGCAGCTATTGCAGTTTGCGATGTATTAAATGTCAAATAAAAAAACTAGTGTAACACCAAGAGTCAGGGTTATTCAGAAACTGTATGGCAACTCGTTAAACTCTGACGCAGATATAGAATATCCAAAAAGTCAGTATAAAAAATTCATTAAAGATGTAGTTCAAGGAACCATTGAGCGAAATGATTTAATAGTTGAGACTATTAAAAAATATATACCTGATGACTTGGATCTTAAAAGAACTGATAAATTATTAAAAATCATTATATTCGCTGCCATCTTTGAACTTATGTATAAGCACAACAACCCTACAAAGGTTATAATCAACGAGTACGTCAAAACATCGGAGTTTTTCCTTGAAAAAGCACAAATTAAATTTGTAAATGCAATTTTAGACAAAATATCCAAAGATATTAGAAAAACTATTTAGTTTATACAGTTTTAAATCACCAATTTAGGAAAGTATTTCTTGCCTTTAATGATTTTTTTTGGCATTTATGCAAACTTATGAATTCAGTTAATGAATTACTTTACGTAATAATTTTTACAGGTTTGATAGCTGTTTTCTATAGCTATTTGCTATCCAAACAAATTTTAAAAGCGAGTCCTGGTAATGCTAAGATGCAAGAAATTGCAGAAGCAATTCAAATCGGTGCTAAAGCTTATTTAAAAAGACAATATATTACAATTGCAATTGTTGGTGTCGTAGTCTTAGCAATTGTAAGTTATTTTTTTAGTCCTTTGGTAGGGTTAGGATATTTAATAGGAGCAACACTCTCAGGAATAGCAGGATACGTTGGTATGCTTATTTCAGTTAAAGCAAATGTTAGAACTGCTGAAGCTTCAAGAAAAAGTTTACAGTCAGGCTTAACTATGGCATTTAAATCTGGTGCGATTACAGGATTACTTGTTGCAGGCTTAGCACTTTTATCAATTGCAATTTATTATCTAATTTTAATAGATTTAAATATTGATAACAGGGAAATTATTAACGCTTTAGTGGCTCTAGGTTTCGGCGCTTCTTTAATTTCAATTTTTGCAAGATTAGGTGGTGGCATATTTACAAAAGGAGCAGATGTAGGTGCGGACTTAGTTGGTAAAGTTGAAGCTGGCATTCCAGAAGACGACCCAAGAAATCCTGCGGTAATAGCTGATAATGTCGGTGACAATGTTGGTGATTGTGCGGGGATGGCAGCAGATTTATTTGAAACTTACGCGGTGACAATTGTTGCCACAATGGTTTTAGCCTCAATTTTTTTCTCAAGCAATGCGAACATGATGGTTTATCCTTTAGCAATTGGTGGATCTTGTATTCTTACATCTATAGCTGGAACTTTTTTCGTGAGGCTTGGCAAAACTAAAAATATTATGAACGCTCTCTACAAAGGCTTTATTGTAACAGCCGTTTTATCTCTTGTTATTCTATACCCAGTAACTGACTCTGTGTTAGGACTAGAAACTGTATTTAGTGTATCGAACAAAAGTTTTACAGGTTTAGATTTGTATATTTGTGGGGTAGCGGGATTAGTTATAACTGGTTTGTTAATTTGGATTACAGAATATTATACAGGAACTAATTATAGACCTGTAAAATCAATCGCCAAGTCTTCTACAACAGGACATGGAACAAATGTGATTCAAGGTTTGGCTGTTTCGATGGAAGCGACAGCTGTACCTGCTTTAATTATAGTAATTGGAATTTTATATACAAATAGTGTTGCGGGTCTTTTTGGAATAGCCATTGCTGTAACATCAATGCTCGCTTTAACAGGTATGGTTGTTGCTTTAGATGCTTATGGCCCAGTAACTGATAATGCTGGTGGAATTGCAGAAATGGCAAAACTTCCAAAATCTGTAAGAAAAACTACTGATGCATTAGATGCGGTAGGGAACACGACAAAAGCTGTTACCAAAGGTTATGCCATAGGTTCAGCTGGCTTAGGTGCACTAGTTTTATTTGCTGCTTACACTGAAGACATTAAATTTTTTTCTGGTGTTAAAGGGTCAGCGTTAGAGGGTATAGAAGTAAGCTTTGATTTATCTAATCCTTTCGTTGTAGTTGGTCTACTAGTTGGTGGAATGTTGCCTTATCTTTTTGGATCCATGGGCATGCAGGCCGTAGGCAGAGCTGGTGGGGCAGTAGTAGTCGAAGTAAGAAGACAGTTTAAAAAAATTCCTGGTATTATGAAAGGTACAAGAAAACCTGACTACGGAAAACTAGTAGATCTTTTAACTAAAGCAGCAATTAAAGAAATGATTATCCCTTCTTTGTTGCCAGTCCTTTCTCCAATCCTTTTATATTTTATTATTTTACCAATCGGAGGAATGAGTGCAGCCCTTTCAACTTTAGGCGCTATGTTGCTTGGAGTTATTATAACAGGATTGTTTTTAGCAATTTCCATGACAGCGGGTGGTGGAGCATGGGATAATGCAAAAAAATATATTGAAGATGGAAATTTTGGTGGAAAAGGATCCGAAGCACACAAAGCAGCAGTTACAGGAGATACAGTTGGAGATCCATACAAAGACACAGCTGGTCCTGCAGTAAACCCAATGATTAAAATTACTAATATAGTTGCTTTACTTTTACTAGCAGTTATAGCCCACTAATTTTTTCTTTTCATTTTTTGCCTAACACTAGAAAGAAATTTACCGACAAAACTAGGCTGCGATATGTCGTTGACAGTTTGTTTTTTTGAATATTTGACTAAATTCATATTATCTTTACTATAAATTTTTTTATCTACCAACACACCAAATTTATCAAATTTAAGTTCTAAGACATTATTTTTTTTAAGAACATTTTGACCTAGTTTTACTAAACTACCCCTAGTAATCACCCTTTCAATATAAATCCAAATATCATCTTCTGTTATTGACTTGGAGTGAGGATTTCCAATTATTTTTATGACGTCATTTTTATTTGTTGTTCCAACAACTAAAACTTTTTCTCTATTTTCTAAAAAATTTATGCCATGTGTCTTATTCGCTTCTTTTAATTGACAGTTATTTAAAAAAAAAGCAAAAAATATGATATAAAATAATTCTTTATGTTTTCTATATACAAACCTCATAGTAATGGTCTTTATAACAAATTAGTTGAATTATCACGTAATTTTTTTTTTTATAAAAATATCCTTTTAAAAGATAATTTTGAGACAAGAATTAATCTAGTTTTTATACACCTGTCTATAATATTAGTCATTTTTAAAGAAAGAAATAAAGAGGATTTCCCACAAAACGTTTTTGATAATATTTTTTTAAATATCGAATATCACATAAGAGAGCTTGGTTATGGAGATGTTGCAGTCAATAAGAAGATGAAATCATTACTACGTGTTTTTTACGACATTCTTTTAAAAATAAAACTAGAGAATACCAGCAAAGGTACAATCGATAAAACTATTTTATCAATTTATTTAGAGCCACAACACAAAGAACCCAAGCAGTTAGTTGATAATTTAGCTATTTACTTTGAAAAATTTTATTATTTTTGCTTTGAATTAGAGAACAATAGTATGATACAAGGACTAATTAAATTTAAACACTAAATCAAATGGCTGTACCTAAACGTAAAACGACACCTTCAAAAAGAAATATGCGAAGATCACATCATCGCGTCAAGTCTATCAATATTGTTGAAGATAAAAAAAGTGGTGAATACAGACTTTCACACCACGTTGATTTAAAAACTGGTTATTACAACGGTAAAAAGATCTTAGACGTATAGTCTTAAATAAAAATCTAAATCATGAATAACAAAATAATAATTGCAATAGATGCAATGGGCGGTGAAAACTCTCCAGCTAAAAACATTGAAGGTATCTCAATATTTTTAAAAAAAAATAAAAACAAAAAAGATTTTTTTTTTAACATATATGGTGATGAAAAATTAATAATTAATGAAATAAATAAATTTAAAATTTCAACAAGTATTTATAAAGTTTACCACTCATCTACAGTTGTTTCAGATAGTGAAACGCCCTTGACAGCAATAAAAAATTCAAAAGATAGCAGCATGTGGAATTCTATTAACTCACAAATTGAACTTAATTCTAACATAACACTTTCTGCGGGTAACACTGGCGTGCTATTTGTCGTTTCTCGAATGTTGCTTAAAACAATCGATACAGTTAGTAAGCCTGCTTTAGCAGGTTTATGGCCCAACAAAAAAAATTTTAATGTAGTTTTAGATCTTGGTGCCAATGTTGAATGTGATGATGCAAACCTAGTAGATTTCTCATATATGGGTGCTGCTTTATACAAGGCTCTTTTTCCAGAAGATTATCCAAAAGTTGCACTACTTAATATAGGTTCTGAAGAAATAAAAGGAACTGAGAATTTAAAAAAAGCACATGCCAAATTAAAAGAAATAAGTAAGTTTAGTGATTTTCAATTTGATGGGTTTATAGAGGGTAATAAAATTACCAACGGTGAATCTAATGTAATTGTTACAGATGGTTTTACCGGAAATATTGCATTAAAAACTGCAGAGGGCACTGTAAAATTTATTACAGATTCGTTAAAAAAATCTCTTACAGAAACAATATTGGCTAAATTTTCAATTTTATTTTCATATTTTGCGCTAAAAAAATTTAAAGAAAAACTAGATCCTCGAAAATTCAATGGAGCTATTTTTCTTGGGTTAAAAGGGCCAGTTGTAAAAAGTCATGGCGCAACAGATGCCATAGGTTTCTATTATTCTATTGACTTATGTTATCGCATTATTAAAGGTGATTTAATGAGTAAAATAAAAAAAAATTTAAGTTATGGTAGCCTTAAAAAATAAAAAAAATAATTTAAAAAAAAAAGATATTATTAAAAATATTTTTGATCAAACTGGAATTTCCTCACTCTACTCAAAAAGAATTTTAAACGATACAATAGAAATATTAATCAACAGTTTAATATTAGAAAGAATAATTAAAATTAAAAATTTTGGAACATTTACACTTCAGCATAAAGATAAAAGAATAGGAAGAAATCCTAAAAATAAAGAAACTCACATTATTTCTGAAAGAATAGTTGCTTTATTTGCAGCTTCAAATAATTTGAAAATAAAAATTAACAATGCTTAGACCTAAGGCCAAACTATTGAATATTTCTGAGTTATCTTTAAAACTTGGGCTGATAAATAAAAAAACTAAGAAACCTTCAAATCATACTCTTAGATTTTGGGAGAGCAAGTTTAAGCAATTAAAGCCAACTATTCTGACTGGTGGCAGAAGATACTATTCATTAAAAGATGTTGAGATCGCTAAAATGATTTTTTTTCTACTAAAAGATCAGGGTATGACGATTTTTGGAGCCAAAAAAGCAATGAATGAAAATTTAAAACATCTTGACGATACAAAAACATCAAGTATAAAAGAATTATATTTAAAAAATATTATTAAAGTTAAATCAAAAATAATCTTAAACAAAATTAAAAATTTAAATGGCAAAAAAAACTCATATTAAGGTAAGACTTGTGCCCGAGTCTAAACCTAACAGTGCATTTTTTTATTATGCTAAGAAACCTACAAAAGGTGAAAAAGTTAAAGATAAATTAAAAGTTAGTAAATATAATCCCTCTACAAGAAAACACGAAATTTTTGTAGAAAAAAAACTACCCCCACATAGCAAGTAAATTATTTTTTTTTAAAATTTTTATACTCGTATTTAATAAATGAATTAATCATTTTTTTCCAAATACTGTTAGTTATTTCTGGATCAATTTTAAGTTTTATAGATTTTTTTTTTATTTTTTTTAAAATAAAATTTATTCTTTTTTTATCTATAATCTCTTTTTTGTTTTTTTTTAACTTAATTACTGAATCTACTAAACTTGTCCGTTTTTTTATTATGATAAGAAGTTCCGTATCTATTTTATCTAATTTTTTTCTTATTTTTTCTATTTTCTGATTGGTCATAGCGACATTTATATTATGTTTAATTAATTAATAAAATATATATTAAATAATTGATGTTAAAAAATATAAATTATAACAATGTTTTTCAAATTTGGCTAATAAGCCTGATTATTTTAGTTGGATTAATTATTATAGTTGGTGGGCTAACTAGACTAACTGACTCTGGGCTATCAATTACAGAATGGGAACTATTTAAGGGAATTTTACCCCCAACCACATCACAAGAATGGGCTCAATACTTTGAGACATATAAAAAAATACCTCAATATATCTTATTAAACAACGACATGACTCTAGCTGAATTTCAACATATCTTTTTATGGGAATATGCCCATAGATTATTAGCGCGGTTTATAGGATTATTTTTTTTAATACCTTTTATATTTTTTATATTTATTAACTTATTGTCTAAAAGTACTACTATTCAATTAACAAAAATTTTTTTTTTAATCGTAGTACAAGGAATTATAGGTTGGTTTATGGTAACTAGTGGACTTGTCGAGAACACTTCAGTGAGTCATTACAGACTTTCTGTGCATTTGATTATGGCGTTTACAATATTGTCTTTTTTATTTTGGATTTTGTTGAATTTTTTTTATAATACTAAAAAAAAAATATTTAATTTTAAAGAAAATACCAGTCCTATAAAAATTTTACTAATTTTTATATACATACAAATTATACTTGGCGCTTTCGTATCAGGATTAGATGCTGGTAAAATATATCAAACATGGCCATTGATGAATAGTAGTTATTTTCCAGATGACGCATCCTTTAATAATTTT
>Ga0308001_10000763_pt1 | contig 14884 bp, 14 predicted proteins | sample Neamet5_FD_203167 | JGI IMG/M metagenome (GOLD analysis project Ga0308001, IMG submission 203167) | Marine microbial communities from water near the shore, Antarctic Ocean - #5 | ecosystem: Environmental > Aquatic > Marine > Unclassified | place: Southern Ocean | collected 2014-06-04
TAAACTTAACTCCTTCAATAGGAATGGTCAAAGTGTCAAGAAACCAAGTCTCAACATTCCATCTGGAATGAGCTTTGATGAAAGTGGTAAACAATTGGATGAGTAAAAGCATTCAATAGAAAAATCCATTTGAATTTAGATGAGTATTTTCTTAAATTTTTATTATGTGACTAGAAAACCATCTTGCCTAAAAGGAGATAGTCTGTTGTCAGAGAAAACGTCAGAAGAAACCTCTAAAATTCGGAATTTGGCTACCGATAAAAATAAGAAGAAAAACAAGGTCGCGGTTCCAGAAGAGCAAGCATTGTCGGGGGGAACTGCCAATATGTCTGCTGTAAATAAAAGACCTGGAGCGATTACGGCGGTGTCTAACGAGTCATCACAATTAGTCAATGAAGGTGAAAATAATTCTACTAGCGCCACATTGCTTGAGCGGACGGTTGAGAAGCCAGTATCGGAAATGGAAGAAAAAATAACTTTAGATTTGGAAGGGAAACATTCGAGCGAGTTAAAACCTTATGATGAAAAGGTTTTATTTCTTGCTGATCGACATAAATCTATGACGAGCGACGTAATTTCTTGTTTAAAGTCTAATACCCCTTTTTGCTTTTTGGGGTCAGAAATTGCGTCTTATCGTGAGCACTATAAAGAAATAGTAATAGATCACCTTAGGGTTAAAGAAAAAATTGAGTTGTTATATTTCGATCCTAAATTCGGAGATGATTTATCCGCAATTATAAATAAGGAGCTAGAGGGTATTGATATTTCCCTCTTAGGCGCTCGAAATTCAAGCATACAGCGAAAGATACTGATTATTGATAACGAAAATTCTGCAAAAAAATTGGATTGGGAGTTAATTGATTCTCTTCGGCTAGAATTAAAAGTAGTAAACATAGGGGTCTTTGGCATTGCCCCCACCTTGTCACGTGATAAGGGTAAAGCTATTTCAGTTGCTTCCAATTTTAAAAATTGTTATTTCTCGGTATTAGATAAAGCAGAGATTAAGGATGTTCATGATTATGTTTCTAAAAATGATAGTAACGCTAATCACCTTGAAACATTAAACAACCTTTTAAAGAATGAGCCGAAGGAAGGCTTAAGTGCTGGAAACCTCACCTCAGGCGAAACTGATGGGTTTTGGCGCAAATTTCGGAAATACATCGTGCGTAAGTAAGAAAAGCGCTGTATTTAAATTGAAATACAACTTATTTTAAAACACGATATTCTTAGCGATTATTAATTTCATAACGTTCTCGGATTCTTATTAATTTGTTATTGCTCCTATTCTTATTTGATTAGCTGATTAGTCGTCGTGATAAGCCATCCACGTTTGCTTAACAAGCGTTTTTTAGTGGTTAGGTACATTGGCTAATAACTAATGAATAGGCCAGTGCCTTTCTCTGGCCCGTTTGGCGGCAATTCATTGTTATTCGGACGGCTTTACACGGATTCAATATCCAACATGCCGCCTTGCTTACTGCCTTTTATGAAGGGACGGTTAAAGTTTATTGTTGCTTTATGCTTACCTATCCCTAATATCGTCGGTATGCCGTGAGTGCGCCGGCTATACTGAAATTACGAGGGTCTCTGGGGATCTTAGAGCCTTCATATGTTTCGCCATAGGCGATACCTAATTCTCATATGCTTGTAAAACTTCTTCAATAATCATTCACTAAGCATTTTAAACTGCGAAATAATTAAGTGGGAATAAGAAATGAACTATTTTCGCCCTGTGACCCTTTTTTTACTTGGGTTGGGTTTGATTTTATGGTCTACAACTTTTTTTAAATTAGCTCTTCTAAACAGTTTGGGGCAGTTTGCTCTATTTACAGTGGTGGTATGTATACCAATTTGGCGTACTGGCCGTATGAGCTACGTCGATATAGGCTGGCCTTGGGGGTTAGTCTTGCTTGGGATTGTCAGCTTTTGTTTTAGCGAAGGTTACTGGTTACGTTCTCTTATCGTTAGCGGTGTCGTTATTTTGATTGGGCTTCGCATGGGCTTAGGCGCGTTAAAAATGTGGCACTTGGGATTATTGAAAAAAGAGTTTCCTAGATATCAATACCAACGCATAGTATGGAAAGAAGAGGGCAAAAATAACACAGCGTTAGCGTTACAGATAGATGCTATTGCCCAAGGTTTAGCCAACGCTTCATTTTTGGCATTTCCCATTTTTATTATTGCCTCAAACAGCAGTCAAGAATTTTTGGTGCTAGAAATAGTTGGGCTTGTTATTTGGATTTTGGCATTTACGATGGAATCCATTGCTGATTTTCAAAAGGTTGGTTTTCTTAGAGAAATGAAAAAAGATGGAAAGCAGCGTCAAGTGTGTAATGTTGGTCTCTGGAAATACTGCCGGCACCCTAATTATTTTTCTGAGTGGATGGTGTGGAATGGCCTGATAATTGCCGCAATTCCCTCTTGGTTGTCGCTTAAAGGTGCCGAAAGTGATCCAGTATGGTTTTTACTAGGCCTAGGACTTCTGATGGCTTCCAAATTCATGTATTCCACTTTAGTTTATACAACAGGAGCGGTGCCCTCTGAATATTATTCGGTACAGAAAAGGCCCGACTACAAAGAATATCAGCAGCAGACAAACCGCTTTTTTCCAGGACCAAGAAAAAATTAACAGTAGCATTGTTGAGTCGCACTCTATATTACATTACCTCGATTTTATTTTCATGTGCGATAACCTCAATCGTCGCGAGCTCTCTAGGAAGTGATAAGTAATATTCTCCTTGGTTTCTGAGCTGTACTATCTCATATTGTACTTGCACAAAATTCAGAGCGTAGTCTATTGGCTAGAAGTTTGCGTCAGCGGTGTGCTTTGCTTTTGGAGTTTAGCAATGGAGATCTCAAGGTAGGTATCAGCAAAACGGATCCAGTTTAACGAGCGCCAATGAGTTGAAATTCGATGGGCCGGTAGCGCTGAAAAATTGCATAAGCTTAGTTGGCGGTTATATGCAGGTTGAGGGGCTGTCTCTGTTATTGATTTTGGAGCGTAAGAAACGTTTGCGCTTGGTGAAAGTGTGATTGAGTAAAGATTGATAGGACGTAAAAAATGTTTTACATTATGTTACATATATTTAACATAACAATGTCTATGAATTTTTCGTTTAAAGAGAAAATCGTGGTTGCGTCGCTAGGGGGCACTTTGTTGATGCCCGGGTGGTATATTTATTACGTATTTTCGAATCTAACACTGGCTGCAAACGACGCGCTTAGTGTGAGCGATCTAGTTGGTACAATTGTCTTCATTGTAATCTTAAAGACTATAATTCAGTCTTTTACCGCCGTCAGAAATGAGAGGGGTTTAGAGGTGAAAAAGATAAACTAATTGAGTTGGCGTCCCCTTGTAATGGTCATTGGACATTGTGTGTAGGCATTTGTATTTTATTATTGCATCTTTTAGTCGCAGGCTCTGGAACTTGGTTTAATCTTTATCATAATCTCATTTAGACACCACCTTTATACCTAGCAAATTTAGTGCTCTCGTTCTTTATTTCAGCGGAAGTGGATATTTTCCCCCCCAAATTTATTATTACCGTAAAGGCATAGAAGCGCCTAAGAATTTGAGTAACAACATTAAGAAATTGCGTTTTGAGGCTGGCGAACTGTCATGTTAAAAGTCAGCGGAGAAAGTTAGTGTTACTCGGCAAACTATTATCGCGATTGAAAAGGATAAATACTCTCCGTTCACTGGAAGTGGCTTTTGAAATATCCAACATTTTCGGCCAGCCACTGGAAAGCGTTTTTAACTATGAATGGGTAAAAGACAATGCGAGGAAGGTTAAAGTGCGCTGTGCATGGAATATGGTAATTTGGGGTGTACTAAGTACAGGGGTGTCAACGGTTCTGGAGGCAGTTTACAAGGTAAGAAAGTGTCTTTAAAATCCCGGAAGGTTTTAGCTTTGAAATTCAAGATAAAGATAATCATTTCATCATCTGCAAGGATAGACCTTTTTCTATTGACATTTTTTTCAGCATCATCGCTAGGCATATCTTTGGAAGGTTACTGTTGAAACTATGAAGCGCTTAATGTCTCGTCAACTCGTTGGTTTGGCCTTGCTCTTTCTATTAAGTCATTGTGCCTCGAATCCTTATGCGGTGGTCGACTCCGCTAATCAAAATAGCCGAATTGATTATTTGGTTATTCATGGTACCTCAGAGAATTTTGCGGAGTCGTTGCGTTTACTCACTACAAATACTTCAAACCCGGTCAGTGTTCATTACATGGTTCCAGAAATTAATGATGATTCTTACCCTGCAGATAAGCTGCGTGTTTACTCTTTAGTTCCTGAGCACCGAAGGGCGTGGCATGCCGGCTTAAGTTACTGGGCGCAAGAGTCAGGTCTCAATGACCGCTCGATTGGTATTGAAGTGGTAAATGAGTTTAAGTGTGAGGGCAGCAATAACCCAAGTTTGGGGGCCTCTGTTGGTGATGTTTCCTGCAGGTTTTTACCGTATTCCGATGAGCAGGTTGATCTGCTTATTACTTTAATCAAGGATATCCTCCAGCGCTATCCCAGGCTCAATCCTATCGACATTGTCGGCCATTCTGACATTGCAAGAATGAGAAAGTCAGATCCGGGTCCCTTGTTCCCCTGGCAGCAACTCTATAAGAAAGGCATCGGTGCGTGGCCAGATGATGAGACCGTGGCAAATTATAAGCGTTTATTCAGCAACAATAGGCCATCGATAAAGTTGGTACAGCTTGCGCTATCGAGTTTAGGCTATGAGATAGAGTGCACTGGGATGTTAGACTCCCAAACTCAATTTACGGTGCGGGCATTTCAATTGCATTTTCGACCAATCGACTATTCAGGTGTTCTCGATATAGACACGCTCTCTCGGCTTTGGGCGCTGTTGGAAAAATATCGTTACGATGAACTTGCCAAGGTATCCCAGTGAAGGTGTTTGCAGTTAAGGCTGTTCCCACTGTTAAGTGGAGTTCTAGTCATCCACTGAATTTTAAGCCGGCACCGGTGACTTTATTTCTGCTTAGTGTAGGTCTCACTCTGTTCGGTTTAGGAGAGGCTTTGATGATAGCAGCGGGCTTTGGGGTTAGCCCTTGGCTCGTTTTCGCGGAAGGAATTGCACAACTCACCGGTTTTAGTATCGGTCTCGCTACGGTCTTTATTAGCGCTATGGTTCTGCTGCTGTGGATTCCGCTTAAACAAACTCCTGGGCTCGGTACGCTCCTCAATGCGCTGATTATCGCTATTGTCATTGACTTCAGTTTGCCTTGGCTGCCTTCTCCTCAGGCTTTTTTTTTCAAGGGACTTGAGGCTCTGGCAGGAATCATAATCGTAGGGTTTGGCAGTGCTATTTATTTGATGGCGCATTTAGGGCCAGGGCCCAGAGATGGACTCATGACCGGCCTGCAAAGAGTCACGCAGTATCCAATCGCAAGAGTCAGAACAAGCATCGAAATTGCAGTTCTCACGGTAGGTTTTTTCCTAGGAGGCACAGTGGGCATTGGCACTTTCTTGTTTACTTTTGGAATCGGCCCATCGGTTTCGGCGGGATTATTCGTGGTATCAAATCTTTCCAGCAAAGGTGACGATGATGAGAGGTGATCTACATGTCATCCAGCAGTGATTTTGTTATTGACCTGAAAACCCATGAGCGCTGGATGGCGCTAGCGCTGAAAGAGGCCGAGAGGGCGCAGCAATTAGACGAAGTGCCGGTGGGTGCAATCGTAGTTTATAAAGATAAGCTCGTTGGCGTCGGCTGTAACTGTCCTATTACGTCCAATGATCCAACTTCCCATGCGGAAATACAGGCAATAAGACATGCCTGCGATGCCTATGCAAACTATCGCCTACCTGGGGCTACTGTTTATGTCACTATAGAGCCCTGTGTGATGTGCGTCGGCGCAATGGTTCACGCAAGAATAGAGACGGTTGTGTTTGGTGCTCGAGAACCAAAGGCTGGGGCATTGGTAAGTCAGATGACTTTGGGGCAGGCTGCCCATTTTAACCACGAGCTTCAGGTAATAGAAGGAGTGTTGGCGAAGGACTGTAAGTTGATTATGCAAACATTTTTTAAGTCAAAGCGTGTGAAAGCTTGATCTATTGCCGTAGCGCTTGTATAAGTCCCACACCAAACAAATATTTAGGGGTAGTTAACCAGATACTATGAAATTATTAACCCTAATTTCCAAGTTTTTTGTGCTGTTATTGCTTACCGGTTGCGCCGGATCTGATACCTACAAGGCCTATTCGGGTGCCCCTCGCGAAACACTGCAAGTTGCAACTTTGAGCGGCTCTCAATATGTTCGCAGAGACACCATCAATCGCTATATAGATGCAGTGAAATTCTCTGGCATCGATGGTAAACCGATAGAAAATAGCTTGGGTTATAACTTAGTCGAAGTCGCGCCAGGCTTTCATGATGTCTCGGTGTATTATTATTGGGATATGGGAAGTCAAAGAGGATTAGCTTCTGCTTTAGTGAGCTATGCTTCTGATCGCGATTCACTTAATCGGACGCTTCGCTTTAATGCTCAAGCAGGTAAGACTTATTTGGTTAAAGCAAAACCTTCTTTTACAGGTGATGACGAGGACATAACTAGCCTGTCTCATGTGGATTTTTGGATTGAAGATCAAAATGGTGTAGAGATTGTGTCCAAAAAAGCAGGACGATACCAGCCGGAATCCTAAGTGTTGATTTAGCCACCGTAAAGCGTTGAGCCCTCCCCGAGGGGTAATGGAATAGCTAGCCAAAAAAACGCCACTTTTTTCTGAATTTACGCCGCGAATCAATTATCATAACGACAGTTCCCCGTTAGGCAGTTCAGCTGCCAATTGTCTTAATTAACCCAAGGACTTATCCTCCATGCAAGTGATGTTTGGAGCTTCGGCTCTTTCTCCCTTCAATAACTCCAAACTTCTTAAGGTCCTGCAAAGTAAAATCTCAAGCATCGATGTTATTGATGCTTGTTATGTTCATTTACTTGACACTACACAGGCATTGACCGAAGAGCAGATCGACATTGTTAGCTCCTTGTTAAGCTATGGCACTGCGCATAATCGCTCGATAGCTGATGACTTAGCTGCGGACATGACGCTCGAGCGAATTGTGACTCCTCGGCCTGGCACCATTTCCCCATGGTCTAGTAAAGCAACCGATATAATCCTCAATTGCGGATTAACTTCAATCAGGCGGGTCGAGCGTGCTATTCAGTTTAAGATAGCTGTTACAAAAGAGCTCAGCGCCCCACAGCTGCTGGAACTTGATAGGTTACTGCATGACAGAATGACTCAGTCGGTGATGGGTAGTACCGAAGCTACTGCCGTTTTGTTCAAGACAGCGCAACCCAAGCCAGTGCTATCTGTTGACTTGATAGGGCGTGGCCGAGAGGCGCTGGTCGAGGCTAATTTAAATCTCGGCTTGGCACTGGCAGAGGATGAAATAGACTATTTAGTGAGTAGTTTTACAGCATTAAAGCGCAATCCAAACGATATCGAATTGATGATGTTTGCTCAGGCAAATTCTGAGCACTGTCGTCACAAAATTTTTAATGCCAGTTGGGAAATTGACGGCAATGAGAAAACGAATTCCCTTTTCTCAATGATTCGAAATACCCATGCTTGCTCTCCGCAGAATGTATTGTCAGCCTATTCTGATAATGCGGCGGTGATGAGTGGCAGCCAAGCTGAGCGTTTTTTTCCGAATCCTGAATCAAAGCAGTATGAATTTGTTGATGAGCCTATCCACATCCTAATGAAGGTGGAGACTCACAATCACCCGACAGCGATTGCGCCATTCCCTGGTGCGTCAACTGGCTCCGGCGGCGAGATAAGGGATGAGGGGGCCACTGGCAAAGGAGGCAAGCCTAAGGCAGGTCTAACTGGCTTTAGTGTTTCCAACCTGAAGATTCCTGATTTTCCGCAGCCTTGGGAAGTGGAGTTCGGTAAACCCGCCCACATAGCGTCAGCGCTAGATATTATGATCGAGGCGCCTTTGGGAGGCGCTGCATTTAATAACGAATTTGGTCGACCTAACTTATGTGGGTACTTCCGAACGTTTGAAGAAATTAAAACCAACGAGGCTGGCATTGACGAGGTGCGGGGCTATCATAAGCCCATAATGATAGCAGGCGGAATTGGCAATATTAGAGAGATGCACGTCGAAAAGGGCCAGATTGATTTAGGCGCTAAACTCATCGTTTTAGGTGGCCCGGCGATGTTGATCGGCTTAGGCGGTGGGGCGGCATCTTCAATGGCCGCTGGAACGGGTAACGAAGACTTAGACTTTGCTTCGGTGCAGCGAGAAAACGCTGAGATGGAGCGTCGCTGCCAGGAGGTCATTGACCAGTGCTGGCAATTAGGAGTTAACAACCCCATTGGTTTTATTCATGATGTTGGTGCGGGTGGGCTATCCAACGCACTTCCTGAACTTGTTAAAGACGGGGGCACAGGCGGCAACTTTAGACTGCGGGATATTCCAAACGCGGAACCTGAAATGTCTCCCCTAGAGATTTGGTGTAACGAATCTCAAGAGCGCTACGTGTTAGCAGTTAATCCCTCTGATTTAGCGAGATTTGAAAGCATTTGCACTCGCGAGCGCTGTCCGTTTGCGGTGGTGGGCGAGGCTGTTGATGAAAAGCATATTCTACTGGGCGACAGTCATTATGATAATGAGCCTATCGATTTGCCCATGGACGTGTTGTTTGGCAAAGCGCCAAAGATGCATCGGAAAGCATACACGGCAGAGCCTGTATTCAATGAGTTTGATATTACCGGTATCGATCTGGGCGAGGCAATAGATCGAGTGATGGCACTGCCCTCAGTAGCCAGTAAATCATTTTTAATTACCATTGGTGACCGAACGATTACGGGGCTAGTGCACCGAGATCAAATGGTAGGTCCTTGGCAGGTGCCAGTGGCTGATGCTGCCATAACAACGTCTTCATTTGCCAGTTATTGCGGTGAAGCGATGGCGATGGGTGAACGTTCTCCGTTGGCTTTGTTTAATGCCCCAGCATCTGGCCGTATGGCGATAGGAGAGGCGATAACCAACATTGCCTGCGCCGAAATAGCAGGACTAAACGATATCAAGCTGTCGGCTAATTGGATGGTGGCGGCGGGGCATGGCAGCGAAGATCAAAAGCTATTTGCCACGGTTGAAGCGGTAGGTATGGAATTATGTCCTGCCCTGGGAATATGTATACCGGTTGGCAAGGACTCTATGTCTATGCGGACGGTTTGGAGTGATTCGGATAGCGGTGAAGAGAAAAGTAATACAGCGCCACTATCGCTAGTCGTTACCGCGTTTGCGCCGGTAATAGATATCCGCTCTTCACTGACCCCAGAGCTAGTAACTGACAGAGGACCCAGCCATCTTTATCTGATTGATCTAGGTCGTTCTCAGCAGCGTCTCGCTGGGTCTGCTTTGGCTCAAGTGTATCGAAACCTGAATGGCCAAACACCTGATCTAGATAATGCTGAGGATTTGATTCACTTCTTTGATTTAGTTCAACAAGCTCGGCAGGCGAAAGTATTGCTTTCTTATCATGATCGTTCAGATGGGGGTGTATTTACCACGCTGGTTGAAATGGCATTTGCAGGTCGCTGCGGTTTAGACATTAATTTGGGCGAGGGTGAAAGCCCTGTTGCAATGTTGTTCAATGAAGAGTTGGGCGCTGTAGTGCAAGTTCTCGATGAGCAGTCAGCGCAGTTCGAAGCGCTTGCGAAAGGCTTAGGATTACTGGACTGTGTTATTCAAATCGCTAAAGTAAATGCTAACGACGAAATAACTGTGCACCACAGCAGTAAGGTCCTTATCACAAAAAGTCGAACACAATTACAGCGACAATGGGCAGCCACGAGTTTTCAGATGCAACGCATTCGAGACAACTCTGATTGCGCCCAGCAAGAGTTCGACAGCCTTTTGGATGGCGCTGACCCTGGCCTAAATATTAAGCTTAGCTTTGATGTTAATGATAATATTAGTGCCCCTTATATCAACACCGCTGTCTTGCCCAAGGCGGCAATACTCCGAGAGCAAGGTGTAAACGGGCATGTGGAAATGGCCGCCGCGTTTGATCGCGCAGGATTCGCGGCGGTAGATGTACACATGACTGATCTTATTGAGGGGAGGGTGAATCTCGAAGAGTTTAATATGGTGGCTGCATGCGGTGGCTTCTCATACGGTGATGTTTTAGGCGCGGGCGGTGGCTGGGCTAAGACTATATTGTTTAATGATGAGGTTAGGCGCCAGTTTAAAAAGCACTTTGAAAACCCTAACACTTTGACCCTCGGGGTGTGCAATGGATGCCAAATGGTTTCGATGCTTCATGAGCTGATCCCGGGAGCCAATGATTGGCCTACTTTTCAACGTAACCGCTCTGAGCAATTTGAGGCGAGATTAAGTTTAACTACTGTAGCTGATACGAAGTCGGCTTTTTTTGCTGACATGGCTGGCTCACAGATTGCTATTGCTGTTGCCCACGGTGAAGGCCGAGCTGAGTTTTCAAGTGCTGCATCTGAAGCGCGGTTTTTACAATCGCCAAATGTGGCACTTCAATACGTCAACAATCACGGTAAGGTTACGGCTGACTATCCGGCTAATCCAAACGGTTCAATAGCGTCTATTGCTGGGCTTTGCAGCGATGATGGTAGAGTCACTATTATGATGCCTCATCCGGAGCGAGTGTTTAGGGCTAGTCAAAACTCTTGGAAACCGAAAGCTTGGACAGAAGACGCGCCAACACTGCGGCTGTTTAGAAATGCGCGAAAGTGGCTAGGGTAGTTATTTGGTGGGGAGATAAAAGGGGAGTTTTAGGTCTCAGAGTTTAGAGCGTCTGCGTCGTCAGAGGTTTAGAGCGACTAGTTTTGGCATTGCTCTGGACTCACTTACCGTAGTTTAACTTATTTAGAGTGCAGTGCTCGGGCTCGACGAGAAATGGTTGCTTCGGAGACCCCCAAGGCCTGGGCGGCCATTTTTTGATTGCCGCTGTAATATCCAACTGTATGTTCCACAATATTGCCTTCAAATTCACGCATCATCTGTTTTAGATTTAGAGCGTTCTCAGATTGTGGGTCGTCATTGATTGAAATACAGTTGGTGAGTTTCTCAAGTACTTGCTTATGAAGTTTGCGTTCTCGGCTATAGGGAACCATTGTAAGTAACTTAAATAAGCCAGTTTTTTCTTCGGCGTAAATAATCATTCCTAACATCATTGTTATTGCTACGGGCATGAATTGAGCCGCTGTGACAGTGCTGCCAGCAGCCATACATCCCAGAATGACTAAGGTGACTATGATCGGTGGAAGAGTGCTCAATAGCATGACAAGGCAGCGCTGGCGGGCATGATTTGAATTTAAACTCAGGTAGCCTCTGACCAGCACTGTAGTGCCTAACATGATGCCAAGCACGAGGTAGGCTTGGACGATCCAATAAGTCGAGCCTGCTACTCGGGTAATCGCGATATCGGTATATTCCGCGCCTGCTATCAAATGGCGATTGAATATAATATTGAGAACCATCAATGCTAGCGAGGCATTCAATACCCGCCGCACCATGGGCAAGCGCCAGTTAAAACCAGAAAATGAAATGGCAAGATTTAGATAAGAATGAGTAAGTAGCGCGGCGCAGCAGTAGTATGCCAGCAAAATCACCAGCATGGTGTTGCCCTGATAATAGTCTTCATAACCGAACAATTCGATGAGGTTTAAAAAGCAGGCAGTTATCAGGAAAAGGGCTAGATTTATATTATTGTGGAGTAAGGATTCGCCATAGCGAATAAAAATCACGATTTTTATCACAATAGCGAGCAACGCGGGTAGAAGCAGCATTTCCATAATTTGTTACCACGCTTAATCTAACTCTTTGTTAGTCGGACGGTCTAAGATTGCCAACAGAGCTTCTAGAGGCCATTGTGAAACAGCAGAAGGCAAAGCCCGGGATCTTCCCGGCCAAGCTACTTAACATCGATTGGCGTATAACTTTCGACGATTGCCCACTCGATTTAGGGTAACAGAAATGGCGGGTTTTGTTAAGGGGGAAAGTATTTCGAGGGGGTATTTTAAGGCACAGTTCTTAAAATCGAAGTTTGGTCAGTTAGAGCCCGTCAGGGCCCTATTAAATTGGTCTTAGAGTCAGGTTTTTAAAGGCTAAGGTGGAGAGCTATTGTCTTTAGAGCTCCCATTTACTGAACTATGGCTTATCAGCTTAGTCGTTATGCCGGTGTCTTTATGATGATGAACATCGAACATTCGAACTGGAAAATGGCTGCTCTTAAGGTCTGCGAAGTATAGTTCAAGGGTGCTTTTCACCACAGTGAAGGCGATTTCTTTCCATGGGATTTCTGCTTCGGTAAACAGCTCGACCTCAAGGGATTCGGCGCCTGGAGCAAAGTCCAGATTAGCCAGTTCAGCTCTGAAGAACATATACACCTGATTGATCTTCGGCAAATTGTACAGGGTATATAGAGAATCACTTGCCACGATGATTTCAGCCCCCGCTTCCTCTATTGTCTCTCGAATAGCGCCATTTAAGCTAGACTCTCCGTTTTCCATATAGCCGGCGGGCAGCGTCCATTTGCCGATTCGAGGTTCGATTGCGCGGCGGCACAGAAGGACTTTATCCTCATAGACTGGAAGAGTACCGACTACATTTTTTGGGTTTTGATAAAAAATGCTATCGCAATTACTACAGCAATGGCGGGGTTTGTCATCGCCATCGGGGACTTTAAGGATAATTGGCGATGCACACTGTTGGCAGAACTTCATAGACACGGGCCGGCTGGGGATTTAATTCAATTGCTGCCTAGTTTACTGCGTTCGAGTGGCTAAAGGGAATCAACCATTTGCCTTGTGAAGAAAAACAGGTGTCTGTCTGTCGATAATTAAAACAGTCCTTGGCACTCGCCCGCAACCTCGGTTAGATCCGATTAATCTCGCAGTGCAAACGAAACTGTTTCGACGTCATGTAGGCCTCGATATCTTGTAGTCTGGTTTCCATAGTTTGATAAATAGCAGCACAGTCCTCGGCAGAAGCATTAGATTCGCGGTTGTCGTTTGCCATGTTTACTCTGTCTTTCACCTCAAACTGCGACTCTCCGCTGACATCACTGTTACCGTTGGCACCGCGTTTAGCTCTTTTTTCTGCTCGCTGCTCACTGCGACGACGGCGCTTATCAGTGCCGCGCTGTTGTTTGGCCATTTTTCTAGCATAGCGATCGCCATCCATTGTTGAGGGATCTGGATCAAACACGAAGGCGCAGATAAGATAAGCCCAGAAAGTGAACGGTCCAAAAACAAACAGAGAGGCTACGGTCACGGCTCTTAAAATAAAGTGGCTTACTTCTAGGTAATCCGCTATGCCGCTACACACGCCGGCAATGCGCTTATCACGCTGATTTTTAAAAATTGGCTTGCGGTAGTCAAGGTTTCTAAAATGATTTTTAACGCTCGAACTACTGACAAAGTCTTTAACTTTGGCTGTGTCTAGTTCATTAGAGAGGCAAAAATAAAGAATGAAGTAACCCAAAATAAGGGTTGGCCACGTAAGAACGCAGATAATAAAGACTATGCGTACAAGCGTTGCAGGAATATCAAGCCAGTCTGCTAGACCTGCACACACGCCCAGCCATCGTGCATTTTTGGTATTTCTACGTAAGCCGCTCAATCCACTATTCACTGCGCTGCTCATTCTGCTCTCTCCACTCAGGTACTTCTGAATCTAAGATTGATTCTAATACATCGATGCGTTGATTTAATGACTCGGCCATTGATGACAGCTCTGAGACATTAAGATCCTTGTCCGACGCGTTTGGCGTGCGGGCATTGCGTTTGTCTTTTCGAAGAATGAAAATCCAAATCGTGATCGCACCAAGCGTCATCGCCACCGTATATGTTAGGAATTCAAAAAAAACCATGATATGTCCCTACTGATCTTTAAGTTTATTCTTTAGTTCTTCTAATTCACGATCGATGGACTCCTCCTTCTCGAGTTCATCAAACTCATTTTTTAAACCGCGCTTCTCGACGTGAGCACTATCCATCTGTCCTTCCATTTGATCGATTTTCTTTTCGTAATACTCAAATTTGTCCATCGCATTGTCAATAGTATAATTATTGAGCTGTCGATTTACATCCACTCTAGACTCGGTTGCCTTGGTGCGAATGACAATGGTTTTTTGTCTCGCCCTGGCATCGTTCAGTTTTGCTTGCAGCTGTTCGATCTCTGAGCTGAGTTTATCCAAAGTCTCATCCAGTTTGTGCAGGTCTTTTTCAGTGATCTCAACGCTGGCAGTGATGTTGGATTTTTCCATCAATGCAGCTTTGGCGAGATCTTCGCGACCTTTAGAAAGAGCAAGTTCGGCCTTGCCTTCCCAATCTCTTGCTTGCTTCTTTAACTGTTCGGCTCGCCTAGAAAGGGTTTTCTTCTCAGCAATAACCTTCGCAGTGCCACTGCGAACTTCAACTAAGGTTTCTTCCATTTCTTGAATAACCATGCGAATCATCTTCTCCGGATTCTCTGCTTTGTCGAGCAGTGAGCTGATGTTGGAGTTAATAATGTCTGATAGTCTTGAAAATATACTCATTGCTGATACCTCAAATGTACCGTTAATCAAAATGTACCAATTTAACGTTGGTATCTTATTCTTTGCAGTTGCCGTGCCAAGTTTTTAACTTTTCTTAAGTCTCTGATATTGCTATAAAAAATATAATCCTATTAGCTTTTAGGCTTGCTCTAATAGCTAAAAACCCCAACTAGTGGTAATTTTGACTACCCCTGAATAGGACGGTATAAGGGGCTATATAAAAAAGTTGCGACCGCGAGCTCTTAATTTAAGAATCTGATTTGAATGACGATTATGGCTAATCAAAACTCTGCACCTAGGATGATAGGTGAATCTTCATGTTTTCTT
>Ga0308001_10000773_pt1 | contig 14792 bp, 19 predicted proteins | sample Neamet5_FD_203167 | JGI IMG/M metagenome (GOLD analysis project Ga0308001, IMG submission 203167) | Marine microbial communities from water near the shore, Antarctic Ocean - #5 | ecosystem: Environmental > Aquatic > Marine > Unclassified | place: Southern Ocean | collected 2014-06-04
ACACAATAAAGTATTTAGAAAAAGTCGATAAATTCTTAAACGCTAAAGGAGCAATTATTATGGGAGTTTTTTCCAAAATGGGTCCTGAAAAATGTAGTGGTATTCCTATTATACAATATTCGGAAAACCAGATTTCCCTTTTATTTGAACCTAAATTCAAAAAGATCTCATCTACATATCATGAACATATTACACCTTTTGATACATCTCAAAATTTCATTTTTTGCCACTTAAAAAAAAGATAACTATTAAAAATTTAGAGAAGATGAAACTAAATATACATGAAAAATAACCCTTCCAGTTGAAAGGGTTATTGTAAGTAAATTACTCTTGTTCCTTTGCTCTGCTATAAATGTTTATTTTCTTAATTTTTCCTTCAATAATGTTAACATCTGCAATTGTATGAACCATGATTTTCTCACCTTCTACTGTATCTGTAAATTCGTTACCCGTAGTTAACCAATATTGAAATTTTCCGTCATTTTGTGCAACAGTATTTGCTACCATCCATTTCACCTTCCAATTTGGATTACTAGATTTAAACCAATCACTTAAAAACTTTTGGTGGTTGTCACTTCCCTTGCCAATTGTCCCGTCTGCACGATAAACTGTTATGTCTACAGCATCCAATTCTGCAATTTTATCTAAGTTTTTATCATTGTGAGCTTGAGTATAGTCCAACCATATTTTCGTAATACTCAAATCACCAGCAACTAAATTTAATTTTTCGCCTTTATCGCTAAATTCATAACCAATAATATTTGACGCTAAATCTTTTATTACCGTGGCTTTTGAATTAGAAATTTTTTCTGGTGAGACTGTTGTTGTTGTTTCAGTTTCAAATTCACAAGAAGTAAACATCATTGAAATTAATGTAATAAATAAAATATTTTTCATGATTAATAGTTTTAATTTTTAATTGTTTTTCAAATATACCAATAATTAATTTCATAAAACAACTAATTATTACCACAAAAAATTTATATTATTTTTAAATAAATAAGATCTTTTTTTTAAATCACTCTCATATATCGTACATTAGATTAAAATTATTTATTTAAATAAAAAAGTAAAACATGAAAAGTATTATATTAAAGTGGTACCCTGTTATTTTAGCATTCTTATGTTTATTATACTCAGTAACATATGGATTATTAGGAATAACCGCTGAGGCGGATTCATCTGCCCAAGCAGAATGGTTTGCAGCTGCTCAATATTCAGCTCATTGGCCTGGCACAATATTATTATTTGCAATAGCAATTAGACAACGAAGAAACACAAAATGAATATAGGATTCTTTATAATAGGTGGTATTATATTTGCGACATATATGGGTTTAACCATATTTAATATCATTTACTCAAGCCGAAAGCAAAGAGAAGAGAACTACCCTAAAAAGGAAACTAATAAGGATGGATTATAATTTAATCTGAATTTTATCTTATTAATTATATTTCTGTATAAATTATCCAAAAAAAAAGTCCAATAGTTTTTATCATAAAAAAACTCTTACCAATTGGTAAGAGTTTTTTTATGATAAATTTCAATAACTTAAATTATAAATAATATAATTATAGAGATGGTAATCCATTAGATATTGTTGATATCGAAGCTATATTATAATTGTCTTTTTTAAAATTTATTAGATTTGGATGAGCTACAATACCTTTCCACAAATCTGATTCTAAATATGCATCAACACTAGCTTGGTCAGTGAAATAATATACTCCACCAAAAACACCTTTATCAATATTTCCAATAAATGTTTTACCAATAAGTCCATTAATTTTACCAGGTGCAAAATTACCAACTACATTACTTCCTAATTGAGCATGAGCTTCTAGACTCATTTCTGAAAGTTCGTAATTAACAACTAACACATTTTTTGCGCTGCTATCCCCCACTTCCTTAGACGTTTTTCTTTTATCCGCATAACCATTAGAAACCTTAGAAATTGGCGCAACTGAATAGATTTCAGTTTTAAAATTTACAAGGTTTGGATGAGCTACAATACCCTTCCACAGATTTGAATTTAAATATGCATCAACACTCACTTGATCTGTAAAATAATACACTCCACCAAAAACACCTTTATCAATATTTCCGATAAATGTTTTTCCGATAAGTCCATTAATTTTACCAGGCGCAAAATTACCAACTACATCGCTACCTAATTGAGCATGTTCATCTAAACTCATTCCTGAAAGCTCATAATTAACCGTTAAAACTTGCATTTGCGGTGTAATAATTTCAACTACTGGTGCGTTCACTTTTTCTTTACAGCTAATAATTGATAATGTTATTAAAAGGAATAATACTTTTTTCATAATTTTAAATTTTTGGTTAAAAGATATACACTTAATTATATTTTAAAAGTAATAAAAAATAATCATTTTTTATTTACTTCAAATTTGAAAATAAAAAAATCCACAGAACTCTAGAAGTTTTTAGTTAGTTATAAATATATAAATTTTAATTTAAAACTAATTAATTACTCTTTCAGGCTCAGACTCCATCTATATCCAAAATTCAAAATCACTGAATTACCCAATAAGCTATTATCACTATTTAATGGATTATATTCGATAGATGTAATCCAATAACCTTTTTCTCCAGCAGCAAAACTAGATTGAGCATAGAGGTGAAAAGGAAATGGTCTTACCCCTATAACAACTTGAGTCGTATTAAATTTTTTACCTATTCCTAATTTACCAGTTAAAAGAGTCGGAAAAGCAAAACCCCCTTCATATTCAAATATAAAATCATTATCATAGATATGTGTTTTCCCCCAAAGTACCGACGTACCTGGCATAGGCACATAATTAAAATCATCCATAAGCGCAACACCAAAATTTGCCTCTATAAAAGAATTTTGTGATTCTTGTGCGATAATAGTCTGAAAACCAGATATAAAAACGAATAAAATAAGAAGATTTTTCATTTAAAGTTGCTTTGAATTAATTCCAAATATAAAAAAATTAATTTTTATTTGAAATTAATAATTGTAAAATGAAAATATTAATTTATAATCCATTTAATTATGATTGATCAATCTTTATTTTAGAGGCAACCTCTTTTGCTTTTTGAACTAATACTGATGTCTCCTGTGGACCATAAGCCAAAGAAACACCCATTCTTCTATATTTTCTAGTTGATGGCTTTCCAAATATCTTAAAGTCTGTATTTTCATAATTTGCAGCTTCTGCTAAACCAGATATTATTGGGAACTCTTCATTTTCTCTTTCAGCCAGTACAACTGCGGAGGCTCCATTTCTAATTAAAGGTATTTTCAAAACAGGAATACCTAAAATTGCACGAGTATGCAATTCAAATTCTGAGAAATTTTGTGTGCCTGCTAAGGTGACCATTCCTGTATCATGAGGTCTTGGCGAGAGTTCTGAGAAATAAACACCATTTTTACCTATAAAAAATTCCACCCCCCAAATACCACTACCTCCAAGTGATTTTGTTACTTTATCTGCCATTTCTTGAGCAATTTTCAGGTGTTTATCTTCCATTTTCATTGGTTGCCAACTCTCCTGATAATCACCTCTTTCTTGTCTGTGGCCAATTGGGGGACAAAATAAAGTGTTATTATTATTTTGTGTAAGTGTAAGAAGAGTAATTTCATAATCAAATGATATAAATTCTTCTACTATTACTTCTTTTAAATCCCCTCGAGATCCCTTTAAAGCTTCTATCCAAGCTTTTTTAATATCAGATTTACTTTTAATTATAGATTGTCCTTTACCTGAAGATGACATTAATGGCTTAACTACGCAGGGTATACCTGTAAAATCTACCCCTTTAATAAGTTCTTCGTAAGAGGTAGCATATTTATATTTTGCGGTTTTCAAACCTAAATTTATTGAAGCTAGATCTCGAATAGATTTTCTATTCATTGTGAAGTTTGCAGCTTTTGCAGAGGGAATTACTGTGTATCCTTGTTTTTCATATTCATAAAAACGTTCCGTTCGAATACTTTCCACTTCAGGTACTATAAAATTTGGCTTATGCTTTTCTACAATTCTATCTAACTCATCCCCATCTAACATATTAATTACTTCAAATTCTTGAGCTACTTGCATCGCAGGAGCATTTTTGTAATTATCTACAGCAATTACATATTGTCCTAATCTTTGCATCGCAATTACAACCTCTTTTCCTAACTCTCCAGAACCTAATAAAAGTATTTTATTTCTCATTTTACAAACTTAATAAAATAAAAAGAACCTATTATAGAAGGTAATATCTTTTATGAATGAAATCAGTCATGGGACTTGCAGGATTACCAACTTGTAAAATATGCTGAATAGAAACTTTATTGTTTTCATCTGTAACCAAACCTGCCCATTCTAAACCTTTACTAAGTTTTGTTGCAGAAGGCCTGTAAGTAGAGTCTTTGGTATAATTAAACGTTTCTGCAAAATTGTAGGTGACTTCAAAACAACCACACATTTCTTTTATTGCATCTCTATCTTTTGTTTTTTTGCTTTGAGCATTCGCAGAAATAGCGATAATAAGTGTTAAAACTCCTGATACTATTTTTTTCATCTTACAATTTATTAGGTGGATTCTTATTTTGTAAAAAATATAGTATTTATTTAGATTGAATAAGAATAAGGTGATATATTTGCTGAAAATTATTAAGAATGTTTCTAAATAGACTACTAATCTTACTTTTTTTTGCAACCACCTCCGTCTTTTTTTCACAGAGTAACCTTGTAGAAAACGATACTCTTCAAGTGAATACTTTGGACGAGGTTGTTGTGACTGCGACAAGAACTATTAGGCAACTATCCTCTGTGCCAATGCCAGTTACTCTAATTTCAAAAAAACAAATTCAAAAGATAGGTACCACAAGATTAACAGCTATTTTATTTGAACAAACGGGAATTAACTTTGTAACGGATCAAAGCGGATTTACAGGTATTCAAATGCAAGGTTTGTCTGCAGCCTATGTGATGATTATGATAGATGGGGTGCCTTTAATAGGAAGAAGTTCTGGGAATTTAGACTTGAATAGAGTTACAGTAAACAACATCAAACAAATAGAAATTGTAAAAGGACCTTCATCCTCTTTGTACGGCTCTGAAGCCTTAGGTGGTGTTATAAATATTATTACAGAAAAACTAAAAAAGAATACTTTAAAAGGAGACCTAAGTTATTTCACAAGGGTTGGGTCAAGAAGTGAATTAGACTTAAATACAAATTTCTTATATCGAAAAGAGAAGTTTGGTTTGGTTGCAGGCATAAACCTTAATTCAAGTGATGGATTTGATTTGAGTCCAGAAACGGAATTTAAAACCACACAAGCACATCAAAACTACACAGGAAGTTTAAAGGTGAACTATGATTTTTCTAAGCAATTAAAACTACTCATTTCCCAAAGATACTTTTACGAAGAACAAGGAGAAAGCAATCTTCAAAGAGATTGGAACTCAAATCTAGAATTGCATCATAGAATAAATAATACTTGGAATCTTGAGCATACATTTTATGCAACTAAGTTTAAAACTGAAAGTCAATTTAATGAAGAACTGGCTGTATTTAATCAGACCTTATTAAGACCGGAAATTAGAGCAACTGCCAATTTTAAAAACAGCACTTTTACAAGCGGGATAGGCATAAATTTTGACGCTTTAGACAGAACGTTTTTCGAAAATAAAGAGACTTTTAATTCAAAATATATTTTTGCTCAATACGATTTTCGCCCAATAGAAAGAATGAATACAGTTGTTGGAGCAAGATTTGACAGGCATAATAAATACCAGTCTGCTTTTAGTCCTAAAATTGCATCTACCTTTAAAATAAGCGATTGGTTAAAAGTGAAGGCTTCAGTAGGGTATGGCTTTAAAGCACCCGATTTTAGACAATTATTTTTCAATTTTAATAATTCTGCTGGTGGTTATGTGGTTTTAGGAACCAGAACTTTGCATAATTTATATGGAAGTGAGTTAAATGTACAAGCAATCTCAAAAGATTTAAAACCAGAAAACGCAATTGGTTATAATTTTGGTTTTGAACTAAAACCTCTTGCCAACTTAAAAATTAGCACTAATTTTTTTAGAAATGATATCGACGACTTGATAAATACAGTTGCACTTTCTGGGGGGTTGCCAGGTTTAAGCCCAACAACAGCTGTTTTCTATTATGAAAATAGAGATCAGGTTTTTACGCAAGGAATCGAGTTTGATGTCAATTATAAATTCTCAGATAATATTCGTTTTATTGGTGGATATCAATATTTAGAAGCAAAAGATAAAGAAGACATTCGAAAGATTGAATCTGGTACTATTTTCTTTAGAAGAAGTACAAATTCTCCATCCGAAATTCTGACAAAAGAGGATTATTTTGGCTTGTCCAATAGGTCAAGACATACAGCGAATGCAAAACTTTTTTATGAGAATTTAGAACATAATTTTTCGGCAAATATCAGAGCTATTTATAGAAGTAAATATGCCTTATTTGACACTAATAATAGTCAGAATATTATAGACAGTTATGATGATTTTGTTGCAGGAAATACGCAAATAAATGCAGCAATTCAAAAGACCTTTTTTAAGATAATGAACCTCCAATTTGGTGTGGATAATATATGCAATGAAAAAGGATTAGAAAATAAAAACAATTTTCAGAATAATGATGCAGTTTTATTCTTAGGAAGGAGTTTCTATACAAGAGTGCGTTTTAATTTATAATACAAAAATAAATAGATAAATCAATTTAATTCAGAACTATGAGAAATTTAAAATCAATTTTAGTAATCGCTTTTATAGCGATAGTAGTAAGTTCTTGTAACAATAATGATGGTCCGGTTCTAGAACCGGTAGCGGCTAAAACAGCAACAAACATCTATGCTCCAGTAACTACAGATTACAGTGTAAATCCGCCTTCAGAAGCTGGAAATTTCACAAAATTTAGTTTAAAGACTGGAACTGTAGTTTCTGACGATAGTTGGGACATTGCTTTAAGAGGCACTTCAATTATTGTAAATGGAGGATCGGCTATTGGCTTAACAGATGAACCGGCAAGAACAGGAAATGGAGCATTGGCATTAGAAACTGGAACTTTTGGAAGTATTTCTGAGGCTCCAGCAGCTGCTGCTTTTAAACAGGATGCAGCAGGTACTTATGCCTTAACAAAAGGAAGTGGAAATGGGTGGTACACCTACAATCCACAAACAAATCAAATTAGTCCAATTGCAGGGAAGGTAATTGTTGTAAAAACAAATGATGGGCACTATGCAAAAATAGAAATTATAAGTTATTACAAAGATAATGACGCTTCTAACCCAGCAAACGGAAGATACTATACTTTTAATTATGTCTACAACCCCAATGCAGGAGAAATCAATTTAGAATAGAATTATTTGTTTGTTGATTATGAGGAAAGGCTGTTTGGACGAAAGTTCAAATGGCTTTTTTAATTAAAAGAATTACTTTGTGTTATAAGGTTTAAAGGGAAAATTTTGAATGTCTGAGGTTCTTCTCAAACTAAATATGAAGTTTTCTTCTCTTTTGATATCAAGATGTTGTTCGATCACGAGTGAACATATATGAGTATCTATCATTGTTTCAATTTAAAACAACCAATAAGTCTTGCACGGCTTTATTTGCAGTATTTACTTTGTCTCTTTAATCAAATAGAGATACACAGGGTAATGATCTGAATACCCACCAGGAAATCAAGTAATTTGATGCGTAAATAAAATATTCAAAGTATGTAATGAAATTCTTTTTAATAGTTTTTAGCATTATCATTCATATAATCTAAAGTTAACTTTACAAATGTTTTAATACCTAGATTGAAGCCACTTTCATCTATATAGAAGTCCGGGGTATGGTGCGATGGGGCGTCTTCATGTTTTATATTCAACGGTGTTCCACCTCCTAAAAAAAAATAAAACCCAGGCACTTCTTGCTGAAAAAAAGAAAAGTCTTCTGCGCCAGTAATAGCGCTCATTAAATGAACATTTTTTTCACCTGCAGAGGCTTGTAAAGTAGGTAACATATCCGCTGTTAACTCCAAGTTATTGAAAGTAATTGGAAGTCCTTTTTCAATCTCAATAGTAGCTTTAGCTCCAAAAGCTTCTGCAATAGCTGGTACCCTTCGTTTCATTTCGTTATTTAGTTTTTTTTGCATATCGTAATCTAAGGTTCTAATTGTTCCAATCATTTCCAAATTTTCTGGGATGATATTAAATCGTACACCCCCACGAATAACGCCTACTGTAATAACTGCCGCTTCTTTAGTTAGCTCAGTATCTCTGCTTATAATTGATTGTAAACCATTGATAATTTGCGCTCCCACAACAATAGGGTCAACACCTTGCCAAGGGGCAGAGCCATGAGCTTGCTTCCCCTTTACATTCACTACAAAACGTTGCGATGCCGCCATGGCGCCTCCTGGCTTATAAGCAATCGTATTTACGGGTTGACCTGCCCAGATATGCAATCCAAAAATAACGTCTACAAGAGGATTTTGTAAAACTCCTTCTTTTACCATCATTTCCGCTCCACCTTCTTCTCCCGGTGGAACACCTTCCTCTGCCGGTTGAAAAATAAATTTTACAGAACCTTTAATTTCCTCTTTCATTTGAGATAATACTTGAGCAGCACCCATCAAAATAGCAATGTGCGAATCATGCCCACAGGCATGCATAACTCCTGTTTCTATACCATTATAAATACTTTTTACTTTAGATGAAAAAGGCACTAATGTTCTTTCTGTTACAGGTAAAGCATCTATGTCTGCTCTTAAGGCTACTACCGGGCCCGGATGATCTCCTTTTAAAAGAGCCACAACTCCTGTATGAGCAATGCCTGTTTGCACCTCCATACCTAAACTTCGTAAATGATCAGCAATTTTTTTGGCAGTATTAAATTCTCTATTAGAAAGCTCTGGATGCTGGTGAAAGTCCCTACGCCAGTCAATAACCTTTTTCTCAATATTTGTGATTAATTTGGTAATTTTTTCGTCTTGTGCATTTATAGAAAATGCAAAAAAAACGAGGAGATATAATAATTTTTTCATAATGGTTTTTATTCAAATATAATTATTATGCATTTAACTCTTAGTGATGTATGTTCCAAATATACCGTCTGAAAATTCAGCACAGATTAGAAGAAATAATAAAAATTATAGGAATCGTATTCTAATGTAATTTCTTTCGTTGTATTTTATATCAAAATATAAACCATGAATAGTAACATGATTAAATAAGTAGAGAAATTTATTCCACATAATATTAAACTATGATTTATTTTGTTTTGAATATCTAATAATCAAGTAATACCAATTATACTAAAAATATTAAAGTTTATAAGATTTAGTTACAGTCAGCTAAATCTGTTCCTATTCTCCACATTTGTGACTTACTATCATTAAAAATTGTATTGGCAACGGTACCATTGCATTCAAATTCAATATTAAATATTATATCACCATCAATTGTAAGTTTATTCTCTTCAAATATATACGTTTTGGGGTTTGGAATAGCATCTGCTATTACTAAGGATCGCCAATCACAATCCGACCCAGAAGTACAATAATATGTATACCTTAATCCATTTTTGAATTCATACATCGTATTTGGTAATAAATCAATACCAACTGCATTTTCTGGAAGCCATTTCCCTTCAATTAAATAAATTTCATCTCCACTATCTAGATCTACAGTGTTTTCTTCACAACTAATAAATAATATTGATAAAAATAATAGTATATTTTTCATTTCAGATGTTTTTAATTGAATGATAGTAAATATAATAAATAAAATTTATTCATAGTTCAATTTTTATTTAGCAATTAATTTACCGCGAAAAGTCATGTCATATACTAAAACTAAACCTATTGTAAGTAGCTGAATTAATAGATAATAAATATCTGTAATAAAAAAAAGCTCATCTTAACAGATGAGCTTTTAAAGAAAATATTAAAGATACTTTACTTATTACGTCCAGCAGACTCCATTAAAAGTAATGCGATGTCTCCTTCAATTTGAAAGAGGTTTCCCCATTGACCTGTCGTCATTGTATTGGATTCAGAATCAGTTTGTGTCCAATTACCAAATGCAATAGCTAATGAATTTCCAAGGTATTTATATCCTAGTATGTTCGCGTTTAAAACCTGTCCTTCAGAAAACATTTGCGAAGTACCGATTTTCTCACGCCCAATAACTACTCCCTCTTTAGAGTCAACACTCTGAATTCCATTTTCTGCAAAGAGCATTGATAAACTTGTAGCATCTTTTTCGTTTAGATATTTTATATAACTAGATACTGAAGTTTGAATCTTCTCGAAATGCATCTCTTCAGAAATAATTGAATTTTCAAGAGAAACAATTTCTTTGACAGAAATATCTGCTGCATCTACACTAGCATGAGCTGATTCTAATAAAAATTTAATCTTTCCATTTGCATATTTGTATACGTTACCCCACTTACCACTTTCAACAATAGTACTGTCTTTATCTATAATTTTAAAAGTTCCGACGCCTAAAATTATATCTTCAGAAACAAAACGAGTTTCTATAGTCGTAGTTTCAATTGTAGTATTTTTAAATTCACTGTCTTCAGAAAATGTTGCTGTAAATGAATTTAATATAGCTTGAGTACCCTCTAAAGCACCCTCAGAATTTGAGATTACTCTGGAAGCATCACTTGTAAACTCTCCTGCTAGACCATTAGCATCACTAGATCCCCAAAAATCAATAAACCTTTTTGAAGATTCATCCATAAGACTTTTAGCATCTAATTTTTTTAAAACTTCCTGTTCTTTTTCACTTTTACAAGCACTCAAAAAGAAAACACTCAATAAAAGACTAATACTTAGAATTTTTTTCATTTATAAATTAATTTATATGTTATCTACAAATTTAATAATTTAGTTTTTTATATAACAACTAATTAGATTTAATAATAAATATATTAAAACTAGACTGAGAAGTTAAAAGCGATAGTATTAATAGATAAGAATATCCTAGGGTTAAATTAATTTATATTACTAAGTATTATTTTTAACTTTCCAAGCAATAAATATCAGCAAAAATTGAATTGGCAATCTTATTAAGGCGGCATTATGGTTTCCAATGGCTGGTGTATCTGAGAAAACATCCCAAAAATGAATTGGTAAAAACAAAAGCATTAAAATTAAAATTCCCCAAGCACCTATATTTTTAAGTTTTTTAAAAAAAAGTGCAAGACCAAATAAAATTTCAACTAAACCTGATACATAAATAATAGGTAAAGTAAATGGCAAAAAAGAAGGGACAAAAGGGATGAAATCATTAGGATTAATAAAGTGTTTCACACCTCCAAAAATTAAAAAAATTGCTAAAACTATTTTTAATATTAACCAGATATTTTTCATAAAAAGTTTTTATTTTAAATATTATAAAGATATCAGAATTTATTTATAAGGATAAGATTTTGCTAGGTATTAGAGAAGAATAGACCTCTTATTTTGGATTGGCAATTTCACCGCCAATTGCCCAATCTCCTTTTTTAATTTCTTCAATTACAACCCACTGCCCTTTTCTTGTTTTTTCACCACAAACATCAATTAAAGCTTCTGTAACCTTTTCAAGCATCTCTCTTTTCTGTTCACTAGAAAATACGTTTTCAATAACTTTTATAGTAGTGAATGGCATATTAAATATTTTAGGTTAATTATACTCAAATATAACAGAAAATTTAAAACTTAGAAGTAACTAAATGAATAGAGAAAAATTACCTATAGTTTAATTGCAATTATTTGTTTTAAATATATCCAAATTTAAAATAACCTTAACTCTTAGAACTAAAAAATAAAATTATCAAAAAAATGGGTAGATTTGATTACCATAAATTAAAAAAATTATTTTCAAATCTAAATTATTTATATTTACTCTTATTAATCTTAAATTGTTATTATGAATATAGTAATGTTTATTGTAGGAGCAGTAATATTTAGTGCTTACATCTTAGGTTTAGTGTGGAATATAGGTTACAGCACTAAGGAAAGTGAAGAAAGTAATAATGGTTATTATTCTAGACACAACCAACCTGAACAAGACGAATTAAAGTAAGGTCTAAAATCACTAAGGTAACAGAAGAAGACATGCATTTTAGTGTTTAGATACTTAATCTAAGTTATTTATCTGGAAATCGGCTAAAATTTCCCATACCATCAAAATCAGTATAATCTGATTTGTCGGTATATTTATTTTCTTTTTTTTGTTTTTTATCGCTATAAAAAATATTTAATATCATAAAATAAACATAAAATACAAAAACTACAAACCCTATAATAAACATTGATAATCCCATTACCGTCCTCTTTGCTTAATTGTTAAAGTAAAAATTTATTATACTAACTGCTTTTTTCAAAATCACAATGTAACTATAATTAGTAGGATTCTTGAAAAGAAAAAGAATTTAATTAATATATCAATAAAGATAATATGAAAAAGACAAAGAACAGAAGTAGTTGAATTAAAAGAAGAAGAAGATATCCTATGGTTTAGAAAGTAGGCTTATTTAAGGAAGTAAAGGTGAAAAGTAATAAACTACCGCTCCTCCAATAATTAATCCTTTTACAAAAGACAGCCATAGTGCTACGTAATTGCTTATTCCAAAATATTTCAATGTTTTCTCAGTAAGTTTTTTATGCCAACCCATACGTTTTTTATTAAATTAGTTTTCTTTTTTATAAAAAAAATTTAAGTTTAACTTATTTACGAGGTTTGGAACTCCCTGTATTGAAGTAAGAAGATATGGCCTATGATTTATTTTCTGAAAGCTTAGTTTGTTTATTCCATTTATCAGTTGCGAACATAAACCCTTTAATTTCTTATTTCTTCTAGCTTATTAATTAAATCAGTTTTATTTAAATTATTTAAATCAGATAGAGGAAGCTGATTTGTGTTTAATAAGTTAGGAAATTCCAACTGATTATTATTTAGGTTGAACAAAGCCTCGTTTCCGTTTTCAAAATGAATGTATTTATGAGTATTATTTCTAATTGTATAATTCTCATTTCCAATCTCAGAATATATATAATCTCTCGAATTACTATTAATGCTACTAGTTAGTAAATCTATAAAGCTTTTACTATCATATACAGCTTGATTATTTACCCCACAAAGTTCTGTAATAGTTGCAAATAGATCCGTTGTGTTTATCAATGCATTTTCATCTTGACCAAACCTGTTAACTTGATTTCCAGAGATTATCATAGGAACATTTATGCCTCCTTTATATAACGAGCCTTTTGCCCTGTTGCTATTGTATTGCTGAACGACTTCATTTGGCGTTCCATTATCTCCAATAAAAATTATAGTTGTATTTGCCAATTCTTCTTCACTAATACTATTGAATAGTCTTCCTATTTCACTATCAACAGCTTCAATCATTGCTAAGTAGTAGGGTAGCGGATTTGAGTCTATACTCGCTTGGTCAGCCGGAAGTTGGCCTTGAGCGTGTAAATTACTAGGAGGTAAGTGAAAGGGGGTGTGAGGCGCGTTATAGGCAAGCCACATAAACCATTCGCTATCTTGATTATTAATCCAATCAATTGCTTCATTAGTCAACTTGGTAGTAGAATATTGATTTGTATTTGAAATATTTCCATTTACTGAAAACACCCAGTTTGAATAATTTTGAATACCCCCACCTATCATACCAGAGTAGTAGTCTATTCCTATATTATTTGGATGATTGTGATCTGCAGGAGTACCTGAAAGATGCCATTTCCCAACAAGCGCAGAGCTATAATTTGTGTTTTGGGTTAAATAGTTGTGAAGAGAAGTCTCTGATGTAGACAGTTCATCCCCTGCGTTTAAAACCGAGGTTCTATATCCGTACTTTCCAGTAAGGATTGTTGATCTAGTTGGAGAACATACCGGATTAGACCATACATTATTAAATTTAACTCCTGAACTGATTAAGTTTTGAAGATTTGGCATATTCGGTTTTTGAGAACCAATATTATAGCCTATTGTTGCGTCTAAACCGATATCATCAAGGATTATTAAAAGCACATTGTTTTTTGTAATAGGGATAACAGATGAATCGCTAGTAATGCTGTCTTCATCTGAATTACAAGAAGAAATAAAGATTAAAATTAGAAAAAAAATTACAAATCTCTGTACCATAATAAAAATGTTTAAATTCTATTTTAGACTCTTTACTTTATAAAAGGTTTAATTTTTACTTAAACTATCTGTATATGGTTGCATCCTCACAATTCATAGAAATATTATTATCATAATTACTATCTATTATTCTAATGTAAGCAGAGCCATATGAAAAATCTAATTGTGTACTTAATGTGATTGGGCCTTGAGCAATACAGTCTATATCAACTAAGATATTAATATCAGAAAGGTCTCCAGTAACTTGATTTGTAAGTTCAAAAAGTTGAGTGGTTCCTGAAATAATATTTAAATCTTCAAATTCATTATTTATTAGTGATACTTTTACTACAGAGAATTCAGAGTTATAATTTTCAACTTGTACGTTTAAATAAGGGTTTGCGTCTGAGTCGTGCCACCAAAAATCACTACAAGAAACTAAAGAAACAATCACGGCAAGAAATAATAATTTTTTCATTTTTTTTTTCAAATATAAACAATATTATAAAACTCAATAATATCATTAGGATGATGTTATAAGCACAACTATTTAAGGTTTAGAAATAGCTGAATTGAAGGAAGAAGATATGTCTAGGGTTTAGTTAAAGAATTAAAAAATAAGACATCCCTATTGTTGTAGTAACAATAAATACAATAATTGCATTTTTTACTTTTT
>Ga0308001_10000775_pt1 | contig 14756 bp, 12 predicted proteins | sample Neamet5_FD_203167 | JGI IMG/M metagenome (GOLD analysis project Ga0308001, IMG submission 203167) | Marine microbial communities from water near the shore, Antarctic Ocean - #5 | ecosystem: Environmental > Aquatic > Marine > Unclassified | place: Southern Ocean | collected 2014-06-04
ACTATTTCTAAGCACAACCGCCGCAATGCTGACCAGGAGGTACTGCAGATAAACTATTCAGCAGTAGACCCGATTCTCACAGAAGATCAATGCAGCTTCTGGCACTTTAGATTCGACTCTCATGCGGTTATGAAATTGGACGTACTGACAGACTTTATTGCAATGAATGAAGAGATTAAAAGCGTCTACGTCATTGGGCAGGATTATTCTTTTGGTCAGGTAGTATCTGACACCTCCATAAGAATGCTTAACGAAAAACGCCCTGATATCGAGATTGCTGGAAATGAGTTTCACCCAATCGGTCAAGTCAAAGACTTCACCCCTTACGTTACAAAAATTGTATCCTCTGGGGCCGACGCTGTAATCACTGGAAACTTTGGCGCCGACATGGTTTCACTTGCCAGATCGATTATCGATGCTGGTCTTGATGTGCCAATTTACACGTTCTATGCCGCATACGATGGCATCACTGCAACCTTAGGCGCCGACGGTAAGAACAAAATCCGCTTGGTTCACAATGAGTCCGCAAACCCCTACCCAACAGAGAAAAGAAAAGATTACGTTCGCGCCTTTAAGGCTGCCAACCCAACCTATGATCTGACTCAGGCTCGCATTCACAATGCATTAATGATGGTTGTCCGGGCGATGGAAGAAACCCAAAGCACCGATCCTTATGACGTCGCTACCGCCCTTGAAGACATGCGCTTTACGACATTGAACGGCGATGAAATTTGGATGCGCGGTGACGACCATCAGCTGTTTCAAGAAATCCACGTATCTGTTCACACCGACGAAAACATCGAGTTTGATGCCGACAATTCAGGCTATGGCCTCTACAGCGAATACAGAGTTCCTGCCGAAGACACCATAATCGAATCCAGCTGCAAAATGCGTAGACCCAGGCGCTAACTAGCACTACGCTGGCCTAAGAAATAACATTGATTAAAAGAGCTGAAGTAATAAATCCATGCTAGAAGTCTTCGTATTTGCCACACTCAATGGGCTGGTAACTGGCCTGTTGCTTTTCATGCTCGCCAGCGGCTTAACTCTCATATTCAGCATGATGGGAGTTTTAAACTTCGCCCACGCCAGCTTCTATATGCTTGGCGCCTATTTTGCCTACTCTATAAGCCTCAAAACAGGGTTTTGGGCTGGACTAATCTTGGCGCCTTTATTAGTTGGCGTACTTGGCGCGATGGTCGAACGCTATGGTCTGCGCCGAGTTCACCAATCAGGCCATGTCGCCGAGCTGGTGTTCACCTTCGGCTTAGCATTTTTAATCGATGAAGCGGTGCAGTTCTTTTGGGGAGCGGACACTAAAAATTACCGCTCACCTGAAATTCTGGACTTCCCTTTGTTCACTATGTTTGGTCAAGAATTTCCAGCCTATCGTGGCTTTATGATTGGCATTTCAGTGCTCATATTTATCGGCCTTTATTACGTGCTAACACGAAGCCGTGTAGGAATTATCATTCAAGCCGCGATTACTCATCCCAATACAGTGGCTAATCTAGGCCACAATGTTCCACTGATTTTCATGGGCGTTTTTGGCGTAGGTACCGCATTAGCCGGCCTTGCTGGCGTTATTGCAGGACCTGTGCTGACAACATTTCCAGGCATGGCATTGGTGCTCGGCAGTATTGTTTTCGTTATCGTCGTCATCGGCGGACTTGGCTCTCTGCCAGGCGCCCTAATCGCCTCTCTCCTTGTTGGCCTGTTACAGTCCTACGCTATTGCCTCTGACGTTGGCATGCCAGAACTGCTAGAACTACTCGGTATCTCCTTCGATCGCAATCACCCACTTAATGATCTTTGGACCTTGTCACTCCCCCAAATAGCGCCAATCCTGCCCTATCTGCTGCTAGTGTTGGTCCTCATTTTTCGACCAGCAGGCCTTTTGGGTAAGCGAGAAGAATGATGGAAATACTTAAAACCATTGCCAAAAAAAGCCCTATTTGGATTGCCTATTTGGCAGCCCTGCTAGGTCTACCGCTAATATTTGATTCAATCTTAGCTATCTCTATTTTTAACCAGATGGCCATAGGCATCGTCTTTGCACTCAGCTACAACATGCTGCTAGGCCAAGGTGGAATGCTATCCTTTGGTCACGCCGTATATTTCGGTCTAGGCGGCTTTCTCGCAGTTCATACCCTGATCCTGATTGAATTTGAGACAGTCTATTTTTCCATTATCTTTATACCAGTGATTGGTGGCGTAATAGGCCTGCTTGCCGCCATCTTTATCGGTAGTTTCTCTACCCGTAAGGCCGGCACCGTATTCGCTATGATTTCCCTTGGTATAGGTGAGCTTATCGCCGCCTCCTCGCTAATCTTCTCTGACTTTTTTGGTGGCGAAGCCGGCATAAGCGGTGACCGCACCTATGGCCCGACTTTCTTCGGAGTGGACTTTGCCCAAAACGATCAAATCTATTACGTCGCTGCAATATGGGTATTTATAGCCACGCTGTTTATGTATCTGTTTACCCAGACGCCGGCGGGTCGAATGGCAAATGCCGTTAGAGACAATCCAGAACGAGCTGAATTTATCGGTTACAGCTCGCGCCGGATTCGATTTATCTCATTCTGCGCGTCAGGCTTGTTTGCAGGAATCGCCGGAGGATTATTTGCCCTTAACTATGAATTCATCACCGAGGAAAATCTTAACGCCGCAACCTCAGGGCGTGTCTTATTGATGGCTTATATTGGCGGGCTTGGATACTTTATCGGCCCGATCATCGGCGCCGTAGTTTTAACCCTGATGAACTCCCTGCTAAGTAACTACACTGAGCTGTGGATGCTCTATCTAGGCATCATGTTTCTTCTCACTGTTATTTATCTGCCCCGCGGATTCGCGGGTTTTATTATGATGCATCAGGTCGCATGGATAAATAACCGATTAAGAAGCTTGGCCATTCCCTATCTATTGATCGGTTTGCCATCCCTAGTTCTTTTAGCCGGCATAATTGCCATGGTCGAAATGAGCGATCATGAAGGTGAGGCTTTTCATTATTTAGGCTTTGAATTAGACCCAGAGTCCTTTATCACTTGGGCAATTGTCGCCGGCTTTTCCCTTGCCGCCTACGCTGGTGTGAGAGCGGCATTACCCCAACTCAAAGAGGCGTGGGAAAGTGCCAATGCGGTTCCTGATAGCAAGGATTCCAAATCATGAGCATCCTCACTCTCAACAATATAAGTAAAAGCTTTGGCGAAACCGAAATCATTCGCGGTATTGATCTCGCGATTGAAGACGGTGAAAAACATGCCATTATTGGCCCCAACGGCGCAGGGAAATCGACACTTTTTCATTTGATAAGTGGATTACACAACGTCACCGGCGGAAGCATAGTATTCAAAAATCAAGAAATCCAAAACCGACCCCCTTTTGAAATAAGTCGGCTGGGGCTAGCTCGCAGCTTTCAGGTCACTAATATTTTTCATCGCATGTCTGTTTTTGAAAATGTTCGCTGCGCCCTGCTGTGGTCAAAAGGATTTCGTTATTCCTTCTGGCACCTGTTGGGCCGCCAAAGCGAATTAAATGATGCTGCAATGCACGTCCTAGAGGAAATTGGACTAAGTGATCAAGCTCAATATCCCGCTGGAGAGCTCGCTTATGCAGCCCAGCGCGCGCTGGAACTGGGAATTGCCATCGCTAGCGGTGCCGACCTTATTATGCTGGACGAGCCAGTGGCAGGCATGAGTATTAGCGAGGCAGAAAACGCGGTTGAACTAATCCGCAAAGTCACAAGCGGCAAAACACTCATTATGGTGGAGCACGATATGAACATTGTGTTCGACATCGCTGATCGAATCTCAGTACTTGTCTATGGGAAGATAATTGCAACAGATGTGCCTGAAAAAATTCGTGCCAACCCACAGGTCCAAGAAGCCTATTTAGGGGAGGTTGCGAGCAGTGCTTGAAGTCAATGATCTGAATGCCTTCTACGGCAAAAGCCATATTTTACGTGGCGTAACCTTCAATGTTAAAGAAGGCGAGATAGTTAGCCTCTTAGGTCGGAACGGCGTGGGTCGCTCTACTACAGCCAAAACAATAATGGGTGAAGTTGCACCTATCGGCTCCATTAAATTTAAAGGAAGTGAAATTGCAGGCCTGCGTAGTTTCGAAATAGCCAAGCTAGGCTTGGGCTATGTTCCCGAGAATCGAGACATATTTCCTAGTCTAACGGTTAGACAAAACTTATTGCTAGGAATGAAAGGCACGACTCAAAGCGGTCGCTGGACCATTGAGGAAATGTTCAAAATGTTTCCCAATCTCGCGGCCAGAGCAGATGTTCATGGCGGCGTTTTATCTGGAGGGGAACAGCAAATGCTCTGCATGTGTCGCACACTAATGGGCGATCCTGACATGATCATGATCGACGAGCCTACCGAAGGCCTAGCGCCGAAAGTCGTCGAGCAGGTGGGAAATTTATTGGAGGAGATTGCCAAAAGAGGCGTTGCCATACTGCTGATTGAGCAGAAGCTATCGATAGCGCTGCGTATTTCACATCGAGTCTATGTTATGGGCCACGGCAGCATTGTCTATGAAGGCACTCCAACCAGCTTGATGACCGCCAACGATGTTCGCTCTGAGTGGTTGGAGGTTTAAGCCTAGGACATTAAGCTACGCCCAGCCCTCGGCATAAGCTACGGCATGCGCTACGACATACGCTACGACATACGCTACGACACAAGCTACGACACAAGCTACGACACAAGCTACGGCACAAGCTACGACACAAGCTACGGCACAAGCTACGACACAAGCTACGACACAAGCTACGACACAAGCTACGACATAAGCTACGACATAAGCTACGACATAAGCTACGACATAAGCTACGACACAGGCTACGGCATACACCCGATAAATTCGTGATAAACTTTCGGCCCAATTCACCTCTAACATTACCCCTCCCACTATGAACAATGCCTCCATGAAACGACTCTGCTCATTCTCTCTAATCATTACTCTCTTATTCAGCCAAACAGTGTTTGCTTGGAGCAGTGTCGGGCACAGACTCACAGCCGCTGTGGCGTTAAGTTTTGTCGAGGAAAATACCGCCGAGCGCCTTATTAGCTTGCTTGAGGAGCATCCCCGTTTTGAACAAGATTTCCTCAATGCAATGCCTGCATCAATTGCCAATTCAGATAGCAAAAGTAAACAGCAATGGCTGCTGGGCCAGGCCGCTTACTGGCCGGACATAGCCAGAGGTTTACCTGATACAGAGCGCGCAAAATATAATCGCGGGTCCTGGCACTACGAACAAGGTGAATGGATAAGGGGCGCAGCTCAGCTTCAAGGTAATCATTACATAGGCATAGAGCCTTTCCCCAGTATCGAGGGAGCTGCTGGGGATAGCATTCGCAGCGAAGAGGCTGTTGGCAATTTGGTTACTGCAATCGACTACAACACCTGGGTAGTCGCCAACACAAGCTTACCTCTTGAACAGCGCGCTGTGGCACTATGTTGGGTCTTGCATTTGATGGGGGACATACACCAGCCACTGCATACAGGCTCACTATACTCCGCCGATACTTTCAAACGTGGCGACTTAGGCGGTAATCGTATTCCAACCGGCGAACTGAACCTTCATGCTCGCTGGGACCAAGCTTTAGAGAAGGCCGGCATCGCAGGGAATTTACCTTTAGCTATTGAGCAGGTCTCTGGTTTCAACCAACCCAAAATCAAGGGAGTTGAATCAGATTGGACTCAATGGATGAGCGAAAGCCGCCAGCATCTCCAAACCTCAGTCTACACGGCAGCTATGCTAGAGGCAGCCGAGAAAGCGGACGCTAACGGTGATGACGAAATGCCCTCTACCGAATTACCAGATGGCTACAACGAAGAGATGAAGAGGATTTCGCTACAAAGAATTGGCTTAGCTGGCTTGCGTCTCGCTATCTGGTTTGAAAACACTCTTCCATAAATTGTTAACTCACTGCTCGCTGGCGACGAGAAACAGCTTGGCGGCTTTCAGCTCCAAGCTTAAAACTTAAAACCACATTCTCTATAAGCTTGTAACCAGCTTGATCGCCTAAAGTCATTATCGACTCCGGATGAAATTGCACCGCCTTAATTGGTAACTCAGTGTGCTCCACCGCCATTACTTTCCCATCCTCTGTTTGTGCTGTTACCTCCAGGCAATCGGGCATTGAAGCTGCCACTAACGAATGGTAACGACCTGCAGTAAATGGGGACTCCAAACCTTTGAACAAACTGGAATCTGAATGGCTTACCAATGAAGGCTTACCATGCATAGGGTAGACAAGCTTCTCCAACCTGCCACCGAAGTATTCGACAATACCCTGCAACCCTAAACACACACCAAAGACAGGCAGCTTTTTTTCCACCAGTAAGTCAATTGTAGAGCTCATATTAAAACGAGCAGGCTCTGATGGTCCTGGCGAAAGGATTACAAAGTCTACTTCATTCTTTTTCAAATATTCACGAGCCGCTTCCGGACGCAAGGTGATCAGTTCTACTGCGCACTGACGAAAGTAGGCCCCCAAGTTATGCACAAACGAATCTTGATGATCCACCATTACACCTCGCAGACCTGCACCTACGTCACTGTAATGGGGGGTATCACTAGGTCTTTCCTGCCCCGGGCCACCCCTAATCGCATCGATAAGCGCAGATGCTTTGAGCCGAGTCTCAGTCTCCTCATCTTCGGGATCAGAATCAATTAGCAGCGTAGCACCAGCTCTGACTTCGGCAACACCTTTTGCGATTCTTACCGTTCTAAGCGTTAATCCAGTATTAAGATTTCCATCAAAACCCAAATGCCCAATCGCACCCCCGTACCAACGTCTAGGTGACTTCTCATTTTTTTCGATAAACTGCATAGCCGAGAGTTTAGGTGCACCCGTTACTGTCACCGCCCAGGTGTGAGCCAGAAACCCGTCAAGTGCATCAAATTCAGGTTTTAAAAGCCCTTTAACGTGGTCAACTGTATGAATAAGGCGAGAATACATCTCGATCTGACGCCTACCGACAACATTGACTGAACCTGGCTCGCAAACTCTAGCCTTATCATTGCGGTCAACGTCAGTGCACATGGATAGCTCTGATTCATCTTTCTTGGAATTCAATAAAATCTTAATCTGCTCGGCATCAGCAATAGCGTCTACGCCTCGCTTTATGGTTCCAGAAATCGGACAGGTTTCAATTTGTTGACCGTCGACTTTAACAAACATTTCCGGCGACGCCGCCACCAGGTATTCCTCTTCACCTAAATTCATTAACGCGCCGTAGGGAGCAGGGTTTCTTTCTTTTAGCCGGTGAAATATATCAGCAGGACTATCGGCACAGGGCTCGTAAAATGTTTGACCAGGCACCACCTCAAACAAGTCGCCGCGCATAAAATGCTGCTTTGCCCGTGTCACCTGAGCGGCAAACTCCCCTTCTGAATGATCGCAGCTTAACTCTACAGATTCGGCCGGTTTAAACGGCAAACTAACTCCGACGCGTTTAAAGCCGCCAGTAGTTTCAGTGCGCTTAGGAGAGTCCCAACTGCAACAAACGAAATCATAATTAAAAGACTGTGTTACTGCAGCACGATGATCCGAAACCAGAATTTGGTCAGGTAAGTACAGAACTAGATCACGATCAGATTGATCGCGACTTTGATAACGATCTACGTCCTCAAACTGAAAAGTAAGATCGTAGCCCAGCGCCCCATAAAGCCCCAGATAGGGATCTTCTGTACTATAAAAGCAGTTTATTAATTCCCGTAACACCGAAAAAACAGTTGGCTGACGACTCCGAAGCTCTTCTGACTCAGGCATTGCCCCGGCCTTTATAGCGAGAGTTAAGCTTTGCTTGTTTACATTGAGCTCAACAATTGCACTGCAATTTTCAATCACCCGATGAAGTTCAGGCAACAAAATTTCGCCTCGCGTATTAAGGGCATCAATACGCACCTCGCGTCCGCGAGCGGTAATCTGTATAGGTGGATTTACAAAGCCAATATCCCAACGCGTGTATCTGCCCGGGTACTCGAAGCTCGACGCCAGCAGCACTCCTTTTAGGCTATTGAGAGAGTTGGCGAGATCGACCATTGCCGTGTCGTAATCAAGCTCAACACTGGAGCGTCTGACGTTGATGCCGCTTGCGCAGCGATATTGAATTTGTTGTTGGGTTAGTTGCATCACCAAAACCTTTTATCGAGTTATGGCCGTCTTGGATGCTGGGGATGAACTATTACAGGAGTACTTTTTAAGCAATAGACCGCCAAAACCCAAGGCGGCCCAAGAAGAAAAACTAGCGTTGTTCTCTTTGGCAGCCTGTGTCGCTTGGCCAGCAAAAACAATCTTGTGATATCGTTAGCGTAGTCATAGGGGCAGGATGATGCTCTGCACTAAAAACGAAGTCAATGATTTTTTAGTCAACATTTCCGCTCGAAGAACCTCCTTCTCCATTAATTACTACTAAACTAAAGGTAAGAGTTTTTTACTTGGCAGACCAGCCAACTAATCTGCCCGCAGGCTTTTATATAATTATCAGCAACTTAACGGAAGTCCAATGTGCTTTTAAGCGATCGAAAAAAAACCTTAAGGCGCTCAACTGTGCAATGTCACCCTATCCACTTGAAAAATATGCTGCTATGAACGCAAACCTCAAAGCTTCTGAGGCCTGTCTTAGATGAAAACTGTTCATAAAACATGGATCCTAATTCCAATCGGTATTTTATGCTGGGCACTACTGGGATTCTATCTCTCTATCTCAGTGGTTTTCATTGGCACGACCTCGCTTCTAGCAAGCATCTGCGCATTAATCTTTGTCAAACTAAGCCTAATAAAAAATTTCAACACTATCATTAGCGCTATCGAAGTGTTTAAACAGGGCAACCGTAGCGCCAGAATTTCTGACCAGCGGCTTGCTGAACTTACCCCCATCAGTTCAGCAATCAATGACCTTCTCGATAAAACTGAGAATGAAGAATCGCGGCTAAACGAGAGCCGTCTCCGCTATAAATCATTAGTCGAAATGATGGCAGATGGCTTGGTAACTGTTAACAAAGAAGGCAGCATTCAGTCAATGAACTCAGCGGCTGGGAAACTATTGGGGTTTGCAGATGGCGAATTAGTTGGAGTTAATATTTCCGCAATCATTACAGATCCAAAATCTGTTTATGCAGAAGACTATCTGAATGGATTCATTGACGATACCACGGGTGCAGCGCCAAATCAGGAGATAGAGGTAATAAGCACAAGCGGAGAAGTAATTCCAATCCTGTTTGCAGTAAGCAAAATGGAAATTCAAAAACAATTACTTTACATCGGAGTACTGAGCGACATTTCCAAAATCAAGTCTATGGAAATGGAACTAAGGTCACTAAACGATGAGCTTAGTAGAACCAACGAACGGTTGGAAAAAACAGTGATTACCGATTCGTTAACCTTGCTATTTAATCGCCGCCATTTTGACTCTGTCCTAATTAAAGAACTGCAAAGAGCTACACGGCAGCGCACATCAATTTCTCTATTAATTGTGGATATCGATTTCTTCAAACAGTTCAATGACGTTTATGGACACACAGCCGGTGATGACTGCCTCAAAAAAGTTTCCCGCTGCATTAAACAGGTATTTAAAAGAAGCGGTGATTTACCTGCCCGCTATGGCGGCGAAGAGTTCGCAATCATTCTTCCGGGCTGCGATGGTCTAGAGTTACAAGAAAGGGCCGAAACACTAAGACAGGAAATAGTCGAGCTAGGCGTTCCACACAGCGAGTCTAATACTGAGAAAATACTCACTGTGAGTATCGGAGCAATCACTTACAAACCTAACACAAACGATGTCGCTGGGCCCAAGCCAAAAGACCTTTTCAGCGAAGCTGACAAGGCACTTTACCGCGCTAAAGCTAAAGGCCGAAATCAAGTAGTTTTTGCTGGGCAGTATCAACCACTAGCAATACCCACCATGACAACGCAAATGTATGGTCAGTTCATATCTCGCTAACGCACGCGGGGGTGGGATTCCAGTCTTACACCTCTTACTTGAACCTAGCTGAAACTCTTTATAACCTGAGTATCCCCCCAAATCCCTGAGCTTTAGCTCCCGCGCTTATTAACGACAAATAACTTCTTACCTCTTATTTACAGTTAGACGTTATACTTTAGAAAAAGTAACCGTTGAGAGGCCACAATGAGAATTACCTTGTCCCGACCTATATTTGCCGCACTGTTATTCAGCCTAATTACGACTACCGTTCAGGCTGATGATTTTTCTCGATCTAGGCCAGAACGACTGGGTATGTCTTCGACCCGCTTAGGGAGTCTAGACCGCGTTCTCAAGTCCTATGTTGAAACCGAACAACTAGCAGGGCAAGTTGTATTGGTTCTCCGAAAAGGTCGAATTGCCTATTCTTCAGCCAACGGAATGCAAGATATTGAAGCGGGCATTCCTATGCAAGAAGACTCCTTGTTTAGAATCGCCTCGCAAACCAAAGCGATTGTAAGTACTGGGATTATGATCCTCCATGAGCGCGGCCAATTGGATATAAGCCATTCTTTAAGCCGCTATATTCCTGAGTGGAGCGACATGCAAGTTGCCGTAGCAACAGAAAATGGTGGCTACACACTCGAGCCAGCTGAGCGCGACATAACACTTCGTCATTTATTAACCCACACCTCTGGCGTTAGCTATGGTAATGGCCCCGCCCAAAAAGAATGGGAATCAGCAGGCTTCCAAGGCTGGTATTTTGCTAACCGAGATGAACCGATAGCGGACTCTATAGCCAGGATGGGATCTCTGCCTTTAGATGCCCAACCAGGTACAGCATGGATCTATGGCTACAACACCGACATCCTAGGGGTGGTCATCGAGAAAGCAAGCGGTCTAAGCCTTGATGAATTTTTGCGAACAGAAATTCTTGAACCATTGGACATGAATGACACTCACTTCTATTTGCCTGAGTCAAAACAGGGCCGTTTGAATACTGTGTATAAACCGAAGTCAGGCGGTGGTGTTGAAGCTATTCCAGCAAAGGACGGAATGCGCAGCCAAGGCATGTATAACGATGGCCCACGAGCCAGCTTTTCAGGTGGAGCGGGTTTACTATCCACAGCCACCGACTACGCCAAGTTTTTGCAAATGACTTTAAATGGCGGAGAGCTTGACGGTGAGCGGCTCTTATCACGCAAAACAATTGAGTTAATGACAGCGAACCATCTTGGCAGCATCCCCTACCAAAGTGGGCGCGGGTTCGGCTTAGGCTTCTCGGTGGTTACTGACCTAGGCAGGCGCGGCTCACTTGGATCTGAGGGTGAATATGGATGGGGGGGTGCCTACCACTCAACTTACTGGGTTGACCCGGTGGAAGAGCTAGTTGTAGTGTACTTAACCCAGCTAATTCCAGCTGAAGGAATTGATGACTACAGCAAGCTCCGAAGTGGCATCTATCAAGCGATCATTGATTAAGCCATGAAAAATTCAGTGAAATTATCGGTACTCGATCAATCTCCTGTCCGCGCTGGCAGCGACCCCTATTCTGCATTACAGGAGACTATTAAACTCGCTCAACTTACCGATGAGCTTGGCTACTATCGCTACTGGGTCGCAGAGCACCATGCCTCTGACGCCCTAGCCGGTTGTTCACCAGAGGTGTTGCTTGGCCGCCTCGGCGCTGAAACCACACAAATACGTATTGGTTCCGGTGGAATCATGCTGCCTCATTACAGTCCTTATAAAGTGGCAGAAAACTTTAAAATCCTGCAAACTTTATACCCAGACAGGGTCGACTTAGGGATAGGGAGAGCGCCTGGTACGGATCCGTTCACTGCAGCAGCAATTCGTTATGGCTCCAGAGTTGGCCCCGAACATTTCCCCAATATGGTGTTAGATTTACAAGCCTTACTCAATGACACCGACCCAGCAACACCAGGCATGCAAAATGCCCGTGCCTTTCCGAAGGTTAAAACACCCCCCGAACTTTGGATGCTGGGATCAAGCGAGGACAGCTGTGGGCTTGCTGCAAGTATGGGCCTGCCTTATAACTTTGCTTATTTTATAAACCCCAACATCAGAAAAGATATTTTTGACCACTATCGCAACCATTTCCGACCGGGACCGAACTTAGACAAGCCCCATAGCTGCCTAGCCATATTTACGATCTGCGCAGACACCGAAGAAGAAGCTTTAAGGCTTTCTAGCAGCCGCGATCTTTGGTACATCCGGTTACTTCGAGGCAGTCCTGGCCCTTTTCCAAGCGTGGAAGAAGCACTTAGCTACGACGATTACTCTCCGGGCGAGCTGCAAGCAATCGAACAATCTAAAGACAAGCGCGTAGTCGGAACCCCAGAACAAGTGACCCGACATCTCAAGAATCTAGTGGAGCGTTTTAAACTCGATGAGCTAATGCTAATCACCATCACTCACGACGTAGAAGCACGTCGAAACAGCTATAATCTGATAGCAGAGGCTTGGTAGGTTGAATTCGGCGCCTGTGTTAGTTTAACAATAAGCGGTTTTTAACCGGCGTTTTTATGTGGCGCTAAACCAAGCATCAAGCAGCTCAAAAAATGTAGGAGCCATCTAATGAAAAAAATAATATTCAGCTTCTTTATCCTGTTTTTCCCTCATTTAATCTCGCAATCTGCATTTGCCCAACTAGCAACACCCGGCGCAGCAGGTCTGGCTTTTGGCCATGTTCACTTAAATGTTAGCGACCTGGAATATCATAAGCGACTTTGGGTGGAGCATTTTAACGGCATCGTCGTTGAGAAGGGCGCTCTTACTGCCATTAAGCTGCCCAACTTGTTTCTACTCCTTACAGAGAAAGCACCCACCAGGGGGACACAAGCGACCGTAATAGATCACATAGGCTTTAAAGTCAGAAACATGGACAGATTTTTAGACACGTGGCGAAAAGCGGGATTTGAAGTCGATAATGTATTTATCGGCGCCGAAAAACAAACCAACGCTTACATCACGCTACCTGACGGGGTCTATGTTGAACTTCAAGAAGATCAAGCTTTAGCGCAAGAAATCGCAGGCTATCATCTTCACTACTACCTGCCTGATCACAAATCTTTATTGGCCTGGTACGCCGATCTTTTTGAGCTGGACATAAAACCGCGAGGCATAATCGCCACAACAACCAATGTCCCAGGTCTTAATTTAAGCTTTGCGAAAGCCACGATAAAAAGAAGCCCCACAAAAGGCTCCAGTATTGATCATATCGGTTTCGAGGTAGGCGATTTAGCGGCTTTTATTAAAAAGCTGGAAACGAAGGGTATTGTCCTAGATGCCCCCTATCAGGAAATTCCTGCCATTGGACTCAAGGTAGCTTTTTTCACTGACCCTGCCGGTACGCGAGTTGAACTTACCGAAGGCTTGAGAGATTATTAGATTCTAGGATAATTGCTTTGGTTGTTTTTTTAGGTCGATTTATTGAGACCTAAGAATTACTTTATTACATCAGCCCCGCCGGATACTGAAAATGACAACTCCACTAGGAAAGGTTTTTGCCACAGCCATCGGTTTAACTTTTTGCAGCCTCGCTAATGGTCAAACTATTACGTTGGAGCAGGCAATGGCTGACCCAGACTGGATAGGTCGAGCGCCTCAAAACCCCTATTGGTCTGATGATGGAGACAGTGTTTACTTCACTCAGAAACGCGCCGAGTCCCAGCTAAAAGATCTGTATCAACTAGATCTGGATCGCGGCAGTATCCAGCGGATATCACCGGAATCTTATCCCACTGCCGATGTGCCAAGCAGAACTCTATCAGGCAACGACCGATTAAAAACCTATACGCGAGAGGGCGATGTATATGTCAAAGATCTTCGCAGTGGCCATATTACCCAGCTAACCCGAACTGCAGCCGTAGAATCATCAGCACAGTTTACGGCCGATAATGGCGGCGTAATTTTTAGCCGAGAAGACACCGTGTTTGTACGCGATCTTGACAGCGGTTTGGAATATCAGGCCGCCGAACTTTTGAGTGAAAAGTCACCACAGCAACATCTAAATGATGCAAATCCAAGCTATCTAGAGTCGCAGCAAAGCCGCTTATTTGAAATTATAAAGTTACAAAAAGAGCGCGAGATCGCCCTACGCGAAAACCGTGAAAACAGCCAGCGAGCGGACGCCGACCGCGTCTTACTTCCCTTCTATTTAGGAGAAAAGGAGGAGGTCTTAAGCAGCAGCTTATCTCCTAATCAGCGCTGGATGGCAGTTGTAATTCGAAGTGAATCTGAACGAGAGGCAGGTCGTGCCGGGATTATGTCTAACTATGTTACAGCCACCGGCTACACAGAAAACCGAGAACTGCGAGCAAGGGTTGGCACCACTAATTTTGCCAACCAGCGACTAATTCTATTGGATTTACAGACCCATCAGCAATCTGAAATCGACCTTACAGACCTGCCCGGGAGAGAGGATCAGGCACTTTTGGAGCAGCTAGGAATAAAGCCCGATGAAAATAGCAGTGAAGAAGCAAGTGCCAGCACTAATAAGGCGGAATCAGACCAGCGCAAAATTCGTTTACAGGGTTTAAACTGGAGCAAAAATGGCGGGCGCCTTCTTTTTCAGGCCATCTCACGAGACAATAAAGACTACTGGCTATTAAGTTTAAATACCACCAACCTCAAGCTGATAGAGGTAGAAGATTCAGAAAATGGTGAGCCCCTATCTTTAGGCAGAAGCCCATTAACACTGATCCATCATGATCATGATCCGGCCTGGATCAATCGCCGCCACCTCAACGCCCATTGGCTGCCAGACAGCCAAGGGGTGATGTTTCAATCTGAGC
>Ga0308001_10000781_pt1 | contig 14715 bp, 13 predicted proteins | sample Neamet5_FD_203167 | JGI IMG/M metagenome (GOLD analysis project Ga0308001, IMG submission 203167) | Marine microbial communities from water near the shore, Antarctic Ocean - #5 | ecosystem: Environmental > Aquatic > Marine > Unclassified | place: Southern Ocean | collected 2014-06-04
CACAGCGCCGCGCCGCGCGCTTCGTCCTTGTCGGTGCCAAACACCTTGGCTCCGTCCGCAACCAGCCGCTTTACGGTCGCCGCGCCGATCCCGCTGGCGCAGCCGGTGACGAGCGCGACTTTGCCGGCAAGGTCAGGCATTATTCGCCCTGCTGCCAGATCGCCGCGCTGGGGCGCTGGTCATGCCGCGCGATAAAGCGGGCGAGGTTGTCGGTCCCTTCCGGCAGTTTCCAGCCGACAGTGAAGCCGAAATTGGCAAAGCAGAAGATGATCAGATCGGCAAAGGTGAAGCGGCCAAGCGCGAAATGATCTTTCGCCCCCAAGGCACTATCGAACCAGCGCCACTTGGCATCCGCCATCGCCGCAAGTTCCGCGCCCGCAGCGGGTGAGACCACCGCCATGCGCGGTTCAAACATCGGGCGGCCCGCCCCGGCGCGGAAGCCCATCGTCATCGGCACCACCACCTCCTGATCGAACAGCCGCACCCATTTGCGCACCTCCGCGCGTTCCAGCGCGTTCTCGCCAAACAGCGAGGGCTGCGGATGGAGCTCTTCAAGATATTCGCAGATCGGCCAGCTTTCGGTCAGGCAGGTGCCATCATCCAGTTCAAGCGTTGGCGTGGTGCCGAGCGGGTTTTTCGCGGTGTAAGCGGCGCTTTGTCGGTTTTCGCCGCTGATGATGTCGTAATGGACGCGCGCGAAATGCGTGCCTTCGGCCAGCCCCTTTTCCATCAGGAACATGCGGACGAGGCGCGGATTGGGGCCAAGGCTGGAATGGAGTTTCATCACGGCTGCTCTCTCCCGCAGGCTGCTATGCCCGCCACCTTAGGCACGGCGCCGCGCCAGACCACCCTCAAAATGGGCGGGAGCACGGGGGCTGAACTGCACGCGATTGCGCTTGCCAGACGGTGCTGTATTGCTCATGTAACGCACCATGGAACCAAGCGCTGTCCCGCTGGCATCTGCCTCTCTCGCTGCGGTCGAGGATGACGCGGCCCTGACCCGACTGCATCCCAATTACGCCTGGGCCTTGCGCGTGCGCTTGCTGTTCAGCCTCGTGCCGCTGGTGATCGGCGCGCTGGTGATCGAAGCGATGCTGGGCAGGGTGGTCGAAGCCAAGCCTGAACTCGCGTTTCTCGCGCTGGTGCCGCCGGGTGTGCTGTCGGGCACGGTGATGCTTGTCTCTCTTGTGTTGCTGATTGTCGTGCCGCAGCGGCGTTACAACACGCGCGGCTATCATATGAGCGCGGATCGCCTGCGGGTGGTGCGCGGGGTGCTGTGGCATTCCGATACCGTGGTGCCGTTCGGGCGGGTGCAGCATATTGATCTCCATCAGGACCCGGTCGAACGCTTTTTCGGGATCGCGACGCTGACGCTGCACACGGCAGGCAATCACAATGCCTCGGTTCACCTGCCGGGGCTTGGCGCTGATCTGGCGCGTGAGCTGCGCGAGGACATCCGCAGCCACATCAAGCGTGAGAGCCTGTGAGCGCGCCGCTCCGCACAGCGCCGCTCAGTGTCTGGGCGGCGGCACTCGGCAGCATCCAGAACGCGATCATCCCCGCGCTTGCGATCGCTTTTTCCGGCATCGGGGGGAGCGAACGCTATGCCCTTGCCATCGGCGTCGGGCTGGCGGCTGTCGTGATCGGCACCCTGTCGAGCTATCTGCGCTGGCATCGCTTTACCTATCTCGTGGGCGAGGCGGATATCCGGGTGGAAAGCGGCATTTTCAACCGGCAGGCGCGTTCGGTACCCTATGAACGCATTCAGGATGTGAGCCTGGCCGAACCGCTGCTGGCCCGGCTGTTCGGGCTGGTTGCGGTCAAGTTCGAGACTGGCGCGGGCGGCGGCGAGGATCTCAGCCTGTCCTATGTCACGACCGCCGAGGCCGAACGCCTGCGCCAGTTGGTGCGCGAACGGCGCGAGGAAAGCGCCCACGATGCAGCCCCCCTAACCCCAGGCAGCGCCGCCGCGCCTGCGCCGACGCCAGCACCGGTTGCCGAGCCAGCGGGCGATGTGCTGTTCACGATGGGGCCGCGGCGGCTTGTCACCTTCGGGCTGTTCGAATTCTCGCTCGCGGTTTTCGCAGTGCTGGGCGGTCTGTTGCAATATGTCGACACCGCCACCGGGATCGATGTCTGGAATGTCGATCGGTGGTACGGCTGGCTCAAGCAGCAGGGCAGCATCGTGGCGACGCTTGGGCCCTACGCGCAGGCGCTCGGGATCGTCGCGGGGCTGGTGGGGCTGGGGATTATCGGCCTGACGACCGGCGTGGCCCGCACCGTGATGCGCGAATGGGGCTTTGTGCTCGAACGCACGGCGCGCGGGTTCCGGCGGCGGCGCGGCTTGTTCACCCGCACCGATGTGGTGATGCCCGCGCACCGGGTGCAGGCGCTCATGATCAGCACCGGCCCGGTCCGCTACCGCTTCGGATGGCATGGGTTGAGCTTTGTCAGCCTGGCACAGGACAAGGAAACCACCAGCCACACCGTCGCGCCGTTCGCGCGCATGGATGAAATCGCGCCGATTGTGGCCGCGGCCGGTTTCCGCTTGCCGGATGCGGCAACCGATTGGCACCGTGCGAGTCCGGCCTATCGCAATGACAGGATCATCGGCGCAGCGGCGATCCTTGCCGTGATTGCAGCGGTTCTGGCGATCTTTGCGCCATTCGGCTGGTTTCTCATCCCGATTGGTGCCGCGCTGGTGGCGATTGCAATCAACCTCTACGAATGGGAATTCCGCCGCCGCCACGCCATCGACGAGAGGCAGGTCTATGCCATGCATGGTCTGCTCGCCCCGCACAGCCAGATCGGCAAAAGGGTCAAGCTGCATTCGGTCGAGATCGCGCAGGGCCCGTGGGCGCGGGCGCGCGGCTACGCGACCTTGCATTTCGGGCTGGCGGGAGGCGAAATGGCGATCCACGGCCTGCCGCTCGAACGGGCGCGGGCGTTGCGCCGCGCGGTGCTGGAAACCATCTGCGCCACCGATTTTGCCCATATTTGATGCCTGCGCGCGCGCCATGCGCAAAAGAACCCTTGCGCCGCGCAAGCCGCCCGATAGAGCGCTCATCCCATGAGCCAGTCCCGCCTGTTCCTGTCCGATAACGCCGCACCCGTCCATCCCGCCCTGTGGGAGGCGATGCAGCGCGCTGATCGGGCCGATAATCCCTATGATGGCGATGCCCTGTCGCAGGAACTGGATGCGCGCTTTGCCGCATTGTTCGGGCGCGAATGTGCCGCGCTGTGGGTGGCGACAGGGACGGCCGCCAATTGTCTGGCGCTCGCCACAATGTGCGCGCCGCATGGCGGGGTGGTGTGCCACCGCGAGGCGCATATCGAGGTCGACGAAGGCGGCGCGCCGGGCTTCTTCCTCCACGGGGCCAAGCTGATGCTGGCCGAGGGCGAGGGCGCGAAGCTCACCCCCGATGATATCGCAGCCGTGATCGATCCGATCCGCGATGATGTCCATCAGGTGCAGCCGCACGCGATCGCGATCACGCAGGCGAGCGAATATGGCCGCAGCTACACGCCGGACGAACTCGCCGCGCTGGCGGCTTTCGCCAAGGCGCGGCGGCTTGGCCTGCATATGGACGGCGCGCGCTTTGCCAATGCCGCGGCCTTCCTCGGCGGCAGCGCGCAAGAGGCGGCGCGGGCGGCGAGCGGCCCGGTTGACAGCCTCGCCTTCGGCTTCATCAAGAATGGCGGGATGGGGGCGGAAGCTGTCATCCTGTTCGATCCCGAGGCGGCAGCGCAGGTGCGTTATCGCCGCAAGCGCGCCGGCCACCTGCAATGCAAGGGGCGCTATCTCGCGGCGCAGATCCTTGCGATGCTCGACAACGACCTGTGGCTCGCCAATGCCGCTAACGCCAATGCAGCGGCGCAGGAAATCGCCGCGGCTTGCGGGGATCGCCTGATGCACCCGGTCGAAGCCAACGAGCTGTTCGTGCGCCTTGCCGATGCCGAGCGTGACAGCCTGCGGGCTGCGGGTTTCAGCTTCTACGATTGGGGCGCAGGTGCCGCGCGCTTTGTCACCGCGTGGAACACCCGCGACGATGATGCGCATGCCCTCGCCAAGGCGATTGCCGCGCTATGAGCCAGCCCTCAGTGGCGGCTGTGCCGCCTTCGATGCTCAGCGCGCGGGTGCTGATCCCGTTCATGCTGACGGGGACGATCTGGGGTTCGACGTGGTTTGTCATCACTGGGCAGATCGACGGGGTGCCCGCCGCTTGGGGCGTGTTCTACCGCTTCCTGCTGGCGACACCCGCGCTGTTCCTCGTGGGCGTGCTGATGAAGAACCGGTTGCGGCTGACCCGGCGCGAGCATCTGCTGGCGCTTGGGGTCGGGATCGCGCAGTTTTCGGGCAATTTCCTGTTTGTCTATAATGCCGAACGCTTCATCACCTCGGGCATTGTCGCGGTGATGTTCGCGCTGCTGATGGTGCCCAATGCGCTGTTTGCGCGCATCTTCATTGGCGAAAAAGTGCAGGGCGGCTTTGTCTCCGGCTCGCTGGTCGCGATTGCCGGGGTGAGCCTGCTGCTGGTGCACGAATGGGATGTGTCGCCGCTCGGCGGGAATGTCGGGCTTGGTATCGCGCTGGCGATTGGCGGGATGCTGGCGGCATCGCTCGCCAATGTGGTGCAGGCCAATCCGACAGGGCGCGGCGTCCCGATGGTAAGCCTGCTCGCCTGGGCGATGCTTTACGGGACGCTTTTCGATCTCGGTTTCGCGTGGCTGACAGCCGGCCCGCCGCCGGTGCCGCAGGCGTGGCAGTTCTGGGCGGGCACCGCCTATCTGGCGATCATCGGATCGGTGGTGACCTTCCCGCTGCACTATAATCTGGTGCGCGAAATCGGGGCGGGCAAGACAGCCTATAACGGGATCGTCACTGTCTGCGTGGCGATGCTGCTGTCGACCCTGTTCGAAGGCTACCAGTGGACGGCGCTGGCTGCGGTGGGCGCGGTGCTGGCGCTTGCCGGGATGGGGCTGGCGCTGCGTTCGCGGCAGAAGAAGTAAGGGGTTCACGCAGAGACGCAGAGCAACAGGGGAGACGCAGAGATACTGCACCGAGCCGAAGGCTCGCTCTATCCGGTCAGGTTTTGGATAGGGTGGGCCTGCGGCGCAGCGGACACCTTCTCCGCGTCTTCCGTTTCTTCTCCGCGCCTCTGCGTGAAACCTGCAGCGTCTGCGGCCCGCCATAATGCCTTAGAGGAGAGCGGCGAGTCCTTCCACATAGGTCGGATAGCGCGGCTGCCAGCCGAGCACCCGCTTGGCCTTGCCATTGGCGACCCGGCGGTTCTCCATGTAAAACCCCCGCGCCATGGCTGAGAGGTTGGCCGCTTCCAGCGCTTCGAGCGGCGGCAGCGGCAGGCCGAGCAGACGACAGGCGTGTTCGGTGACCTCGTTGCCGCTGCACGGGTAATCATCGCCGAGATTATAGGCGCCCGGCGGTGCATCCTGCGCCAGCGCCGCCACGACCCCGCTGACAATATCATCGACATGGACCCGGCTGAAGACTTGCCCCGGCATGTCGATCCGCCGCGCTTGCCCGGCGCGCACCCGATCGAGCGCGCTGCGCCCCGGGCCATAGATGCCGGGCAGGCGGAACAGCCGTGCGCCCCCGTTCAGCCATGCTAGATCGGCTTCGGCCCGTGCATTGCGACGGCCCTCCCCCGATTGTGCGATGGTGGGCGTCGCCTCGTCGACCCAGGCGCCTTGGCGGTCGCCATAGACGCCGGTGGATGACAGGTAGAACAGCGCCTTGCCTGTCAACGCCTCGCCATAGGCTGCCAGCACCGGGTCTGCCCCACTGGTTTGATCGGGCGGGACGGAGGAGAGGATATGCGTGGCCTCGTCCACGGCTGTCAGCACCGCGGCGCGATCAGCAAAGACGATATCGCCCGCGCTGCCCGTCGCGCGCACCTGCCATCCTTGCATCCGCATCGCCCCCGCAATGCGCCCTGCGGTGTAGCCCAATCCAAAAATCAGCAAGCGTGCCATCGCACCCTAGTGCCGTTCGCGGCCCGCGAAGTCGAGAGGCGCGTGTGCATTCGGTCTCGACTACGCGCGACCCCGCAGGGTAGAGAGCCTGTCATGGATATCGCAACCACCCCGACCAACCCTGAAGGCAATCCCGACTTGGCTGACGCCGCGCGCAGCCCGCACGAACCCCCGGTGATCCTGCGCGCAGATTACCGCCCGTTCGGCTGGCTCGTGCCGCAGGTGAAGCTCGACTTCGCGCTCGGCATCACCCGCACCCGCGTGCGCGCTGAATTGACCGTGCAGCGCAACGCCCGCGCTGATCATGCCGACACTATCCGGCTCAATGGCGACAGCCTCGTGCCGGTTGCCGTGACCGTTGACGGGGTCGCCACTGACTGGCGCATGGATGGCCCCGATCTGATCGTGCCGCTGCGCGAAGACACGCATCTGCTCACCATCGAGACCGAAATCGATCCCGGCGCCAACACCCAGTTGATGGGCCTCTATGCCTCGGGCGGGATGCTGTGCACCCAGTGCGAGGCCGAGGGCTTCCGCCGCATCACCTTCTTCCCGGATCGACCCGATGTGCTGTCGGTCTACACCGTGCGGATGAGCGGCGACAAAGCCGCTTTCCCGATTCTCTTGTGCAATGGCAACAAGGTGGCCGAAGGCGAAGGCGCAGACGGCACCCATTGGGCGGAATGGCACGATCCCTGGCCCAAGCCGTCATACCTTTTCGCGCTGGTGGCGGGCGATCTGGTGGCCAATTCCAAGCCCTTCACCACCCGCTCGGGCCGCGTCGTGGAGTGCAACGTCTGGGTGCGCAAGGAAGACCTCGCCCGCACCGATCATGCGCTCGAATCGCTCCACCGCTCGATGACATGGGACGAGGAGGTGTTCGGCCGCGAATACGACCTCGATCTCTACAACATCGTCGCCGTCAGCGACTTCAACATGGGGGCGATGGAGAACAAGGGGCTCAACGTCTTCAACACCAAATACGTGCTGGCCGATCCCGACACCGCGACCGATGCCGATTTCGACGCGGTCGAAGGCGTGATTGCGCACGAATATTTCCACAACTGGTCGGGCAACCGCGTCACCTGCCGTGACTGGTTCCAGCTCTCCTTGAAGGAGGGCTTCACCGTGCTGCGCGATCAGCTGTTTTCGCAGGATATGCGCGGCGAGGCGGTGAAGCGGATCGAGGACGTGCGCATCCTGCGCGCCGCGCAGTTCCCCGAGGATGCCGGGCCGCTGGCGCACCCGATCCGGCCCGATAGCTACCGTGAGATCAGCAACTTCTACACCGCGACCGTCTATAACAAGGGCGCAGAAGTCATCCGCATGATGCGCAGCATGGTCGGCGTCGAACGGTTCCGCGCGGGCACGGATCTCTATTTTGATCGCCACGATGGCGAGGCCGCGACTTGCGAGGATTTCGTCAAAGCGATCGAGAACGGGGCCGGGATCGACCTCACCCAGTTCCGTCACTGGTATAGCCAGGCGGGCACCCCACGCATCACCGTGGCGAGCGCGGTGGAGGGGGACAAGCTGGCGCTGACTCTCACCCAGACCATTCCCGCCACCCCCGGCCAGAGCGACAAGCAGCCGATGGTGATCCCGCTGCGCGTGGCGGTGCATTCGCGCGCAGCGGATGCGCTGGGCGCAGAGGAGCTGATCGTGCTCACCGAAGGGCAGCAGACATTCCACCTGCCGCTGGCGGGCGGCGATCCCGCGCTTTCGATCAATCGCGGCTTTACCGCCCCGGTGGTGATCGAGCGGCAGGTCGCGACCGAGGAACTGGTGTTCCTTGCCGCGCGCGACGATGATCCTTTCGCCCGATTCGAAGCCTTGCAGGAATTTGCCGTCAACCACCTGATGGGCGTTGCGGCGGGCAGCTATGCGCCCGAAGCGCGCGCGGCGGGCGAAGCGGCTTTCGTGGGCGCGATGCGCGTGATCCTCACCGATCCTGCGCTTGATGATGCGATGCGCGGCGAATTGATGATGCTGCCTTCGGAGACCTATCTCTTCGAAGTGATGGCCAGCGGCGCCCGCAAGGCTGACCCGGGTGCGATCCATGATGCGCGCGAAGGGCTGAAGGCCGCCATCGGAAGCGCGCTCGCTGGTGAACTCGCGGCGCTGCACGCCCGCGCGGCGGCCACCGCCTATGATGATCCCAACGGGCGCGGGGCGCGCAAGGTCAAGACGCAGGCGCTGGTGTTCATCGCCGCGGCTGATCCTGCCAAGGCCGCCGCAATGGCCGCCGCGCAATATGATGCCGCCGACAATATGACCGATCGGCAGGGCGCGCTGATGGTGCTGTGCAGCCTCGATCACCCGGCGCGCGAGGCGCGGCTGGCGCATTTCCTCAGTGCCTATGAGGATAATGCGCTGGTGGTCGACAAGTGGTTCAGCTTGCAGGCGCTTTCGCTCCACCCGCGCGTGATCGAACAGGTGAAAGAGCTGGCCAACCACCCGCAGTTCACCATTCGCAATCCCAACCGGGTGCGTTCGCTCCACATGGCCTTTGCCGGCAACCCCAAGGCCTTTCATGATGCGAGCGGCGAAGGCTACCGGATGATTGCCGATCTCATCCTTGCGCTTGATCCGATCAACCCGCAAACGGCAGCGCGGTTCGTGCCCGCGCTCGGGCGCTGGCGGCGGATCGAGCCGGTGAGGGCGGCGCTGATGCAGGGCGAGCTCGAACGGATCATGGCGGCGGGCAATCTCTCGCGCGATACGTTCGAACAGGTCTCACGCAGCCTCGATGCCTGACGCTCCGGCCTTCGCCATCGAGCATGCGCCCAACCTTGCGGCCGTGCCGCACGGGTTTTTCGGGAGCGCGGGCGGCGAGCACCAGTTCGGCTTTGGCGGGCCGGGTGATCCGCAGGCGGTGCGCGCCTTGCGCGCTGCGGCGGCCGACGCGATCTGTCCCGGTGGACGGTTGGCCGCGCCGCATCAGGTGCATTCGCCCGATGTCGTGACGGTGACGGCGGCATGGGATGATACGGCCGAAGGCCGCCCGGTGGCCGATGCGGTGGTCACCGCCGTGCCCGGCATCGTGCTGGGGATCGTCACTGCCGATTGCGCGCCGGTGCTGTTGGCCGATGTTGAGGCGGGAATCATCGGCGCGGCCCATGCGGGGTGGCGCGGCGCGCATGGCGGTGTGATCGAGGCAACAATTGCCGCGATGGCATCATTGGGCGCGCGGCCTGACAAGATGGCCGCCGCCATCGGGCCAACCATCGCCCAGCCCAGTTACGAAGTGGATGCGGGCTTCCGCAGCCAGTTCACCCAAGCAGATGAACCCCACTTTGTGGCTGCGCCCGCGCGCGAGGGGATCGCCCGCTGGCAGTTTGATCTTCCCGGCTATGTTGCTGAAAAATTGCGCCATTCAGGCATCGGGCAGATTCACGATCTGGCGCGGGATACTTTTGCGGACCCTGCGCGTTATCATTCCTATCGCCGAGCCTCGCTGCGGCGTGAAGCGGATTACGGACGCCTGATCAGCCTGATCGCTCTGCCGTAATGAGGTGCGCTTTGCGCCAAAGTGAAAACGGCATGCGTAAAACACGGTTGGAATCTTGGTTGTTTGCCGTTAGGTGCCGCGCGTTCTGCTCGTGATGGGCTCTGTTTTAAGAGTGCATCGGGGGCAGCAAGGGATCTAGCAGTGTTCCATTTCGGGGGCCTTTGCAGGCGTTTCCCCGGGCAGTTCAAAACCGCGCCGCGTACGGGATTTCCCTGCGCGGCCAGATGAGCAGGGTACAAGACGATGGCTGACATGGGCGGCGCCGCTTCGGCAAACAGCGCCACGGAAATGTTGGAAGATGGCGTGCGTCGCCGCGACTGGATTCACATCGCCGCGCTCAGCACGGCGGGCGTGGGTGCCGCTTCGGTGCTGATCCCGCTGGTGACTCAGATGGCACCTTCGGCTGACGTTCTCGCCGAAAGCACCACCGATATTGATGTCAGCGCGATCCAGCCGGGCCAGAGCATCAAGGCCGTGTTCCGCAAGCAGCCGCTCTTCGTGAAGCGTCTGACGCCCGAAGAAATCGCGGCCGCCAAGAAGGACGATTCCGCCAACATGCGCGATCCGGCGACCCTCGCCCAGCGCACCAAGGAAGGCCACGAAGACATCCTCGTCACCATGGGCGTGTGTACCCACCTCGGCTGCGTGCCGCTGGGCGCCGCCGAAGGCGAGAACAAGGGCGATTTCGGCGGTTACTTCTGCCCCTGCCACGGTTCGCACTATGATGTCGCGGGCCGCATCCGCAAGGGCCCGGCGCCGCTCAACCTGATGGTTCCGGAATATAATTTCACGACGGACAGCGTCATCCGCGTCGGCTGACGCTGCGTAGCTGTTTCAAGAACATAATCGTTTTCGTACCCAACACCGATCAATCCGAGGGAACGCCATGAGTTTCGCCTGGGCCAAGCAATACGAACCGAAGTCGCCGCTCACCAAGTGGCTTGACGAGAAGCTGCCGCTGCCGCGTCTCGTCTACAACGCGGTGGGGGCCGGTTATCCGGTGCCGCGCAACCTGAATTACATGTGGAACTTCGGCGTGCTCGCCGGGGTCTGCCTGATGATCCAGATCGTCACCGGCGTGATCCTTGCGATGCATTACGCGGCCAATGCCGGCGTGGCCTTCGCGACGGTTGAGCACATCATGCGCAACGTCAATTATGGCTGGATGCTGCGCTACGCTCACGCCAACGGCGCGAGCTTCTTCTTCATCGTCATCTACCTGCACATCTTCCGCGGCTTCTTCTACTCCTCGTACAAGGCCCCGCGTGAAATGATCTGGTTGCTGGGCGTGGTGATCTTCCTCCTCATGATGGCGACCGCCTTCATGGGCTACGTGCTGCCGTGGGGCCAGATGAGCTTCTGGGGTGCGCAGGTGATCACCGGTCTGTTCAGCGCGATCCCGCTGGTGGGTGAACCGCTGCAAGTGTGGCTGTTGGGTGGCTTCGCGCCCGATAACGCCGCGCTGAACCGCTTCTTCTCGCTGCACTTCCTGCTGCCCTTCGTGATCGCCGGTGTGGTGATCCTGCACATCTGGGCGCTGCACATCCCCGGCTCGTCCAACCCGACGGGCGTGGAAGTGAAGAGCGCAAGCGACACCGTGCCCTTCCACCCGTATTACACGGCGAAGGATGGCTTCGGGCTGGGCGTGTTCCTGATCGCCTTCTGCTTCATGGTGTTCTTCCTGCCGAACGCACTCGGCCACCCGGATAACTACATCGAAGCCAACCCGCTCTCGACGCCTGCACACATCGTGCCCGAATGGTACTTCCTGCCGTTCTACGCGATCCTGCGCGCCTTCACGATGGATCTGACCATCCCCTTCACCGGGATCGTGCTGGTGCCGGCCAAGCTGCTGGGCGTGATCGCGATGTTCGGTTCGATCCTGCTGTGGTTCGTCCTGCCCTGGCTCGACAAGAGCCCGGTGCGTTCGGGCAGCTACCGTCCGCTGTTCAAGAAGTTCTTCTGGGTGCTCGTGCTCGACATGCTCGTGCTGACCTATTGCGGCGGCGCTCCGGCGGAAGAGCCCTTCGTGATCATGAGCCAGGTCGCGACGGCCTATTACTTCCTGCACTTCCTGGTGATCCTCCCGATCGTCAGCCAGATCGAAGTGCCCAAGCCGCTGCCGTTCTCGATCACCGAGGCCGTGCTGGGCAAGGATGAAAGCAACCCGGCGGTTCGCACTGGTGCGGTTGGCACGGGTTCGGATGGTGGCCTGCCTGACGGCTCGCTCCAGCCGGCCGAGTAAGCCTTCATCGGCTCAACCCATCTGACCCGATAACGAGAAAGAGTTAGGTCATGACTATTCGTCTTGGTGGCATGATTTTTGGCCTCGCCATCACCGCGGTGCTGGTGCTGTGGTCGCTGATCCCCGGTGTGTATAATTACATCGCCGGCCCGGCGCCCGAAAAGCAGGCGTCCTATGCCTTTTATGAAAAGCCGGTGGCCCCGGCCGGTGGCTTTGCCTTTGATGGCGCCTTCGGCAAGTGGGACGTTGCCCAGCTGCAGCGCGGCTATCAGGTCTACAAGGAAGTCTGCTCGGCCTGCCACAGCCTCAAGTATGTGGCGTTCCGCAACCTGCGCGAACTCGGCTACACCGAAGCCGAAGTGCAGGCCGAAGCGGCCAGCTGGACGGTGCCGGGCATCGATCCCAACACCGGCGAGACGACGACCCGTCCGGGCACGCCGACCGATCGCTTCCCGAGCCCCTATCCCAACGCGATTGCGGCGGCAGCGGCGAACAACAATGCCATTCCGCCGGATCTTTCGCTGATGGCGAAGGCCCGTCCTGACGGCACCAACTACATCTACTCGCTGATGATCGGCTACACCGAGCCGAATGCCGAAAAGGCTGCCAAGCTCGGCTTTGAAACGCCGACGGGGCTGTACTTCAACAAGCACTTCCCGAACGTCAATATCGCGATGCCGTCGCCGCTCGTGCTGGATGGCCAGGTGACCTATGCTGATGGCACTGAAGCGACTATCCCGCAGATGTCGGCTGATGTCGCCGCCTTCCTGACCTGGACGGCCGAGCCCTCGCTGGTTGCCCGCAAGCAGACCGGTTGGTTCGTGCTGGCCTTCCTGGTGTTCGCGACCTCGCTGGCCTTCCTGTCCTACAAGCAGATCTGGGCCGGGCTGAAGCCAAAGAAGAAGTAAGCTTCCCGCCCCCAGTGGCAATCAATCAGCGCGCCCCGTCATCTCTTGCGGATGGCGGGGCGCTCTGCTTTTGTGCGGCCCATGACAACACCCGCTCTCTCACCCGATGATCTCAAGGCGCTGGTGCGCACTGTTCCTGACTTTCCCCATGCCGGGATCCAGTTCCGCGATATCACCACGCTGATCGGCCATAATCAGGGCATGGCAGCGAGTGTCCATCATCTCGCAGGACTGGCGCAGCAGGGCAGGGCGGAAAAGATCGCCGGGATGGAAGCACGCGGCTTTATCTTCGGCGCTTCGGTTGCGGTGCAGCTCGGGATCGGCTTTGTCCCGGTGCGCAAGCCCGGCAAGCTTCCGATTGCGACGATCGGGATCGACTACGCGCTCGAATATGGCAGCGATCGGCTTGAAATGGATCCGCAAGCGATCATCCCCGGTCAGCGGGTGGTGATCGTTGATGATCTGATCGCAACCGGCGGCACCGCGCTGGCTTCGGCAGAATTGCTGCGGCGGGCAGGGGCGGTGATCGAACACGCGGTGTTCGTGATTGATCTGCCCGACCTTGGCGGGGCCGATCGGCTGCGCGACGCCGGGATTACTGTCAGCGCCCTGATGGCGTTTGAAGGCGGTTAAGCCCCCCGCGCCACTTCGGCCAGGATACGCTCTGCCCATTCGGGCCGACAGATCAGCAGATCCGGCAGATAGGTGTCGGGCCGGTTGTAGATCAGCTGCGAGCCATCAATGCGCGAACAATGCAGCCCGTGCGCCTTGGCGACGGCGACCGGCGCACAGCTATCCCATTCATGCTGCCCGCCGGAGTGGAGATAGACTTCGGCTTCGCCGCGCACCACCGCCATTGCCTTGGCCCCGGCGCTCCCCATCGGGATGAGCGCGCCGCCAAGCGCCTCGGCCACCTCCGCGGCCTCCCGCGCCGGGCGCGAACGGCTAACCACGAAGCGCGGCCGATCACGTGCTGCCAGTGATGGAAAGCGTTGGTCCGAACGCAAGACCGGCGAGCCCTCGGCCCCCGGCAGTGCGACTGCGCCAATCTCGGCCACGCCATCCACCGCGAGCGCGACATGCACTGCCCAATCGGCGCGCCCTTCGCTGTACTCGCGGGTGCCGTCGAGCGGATCGATAATCCACACCCGGCTGTGTTCGCAGCGCAGCTGATCATCGCGTTCTTCTTCCGACAGCAGCGCATCGGCAGGGCGGGCGGCACGGATCGCTTCGCACAGGAAGCGGTTGGCGCGTGCATCGGCTTCATCGCCCAGCGCCTTGCCTACAAGCCCGCTTTCCTCGCGGACATCGAGCAGAATACGGCCAGCCTCGGCAGCTAGCCGCGCCGCCAGCGCGGCATCATCAAGATCGGCCAGCGTCATTTGAGCGGCAGGATCTGCTGGATGATGTAGCGCGCGGCTTCCTCGGGCGTCATGTCGACTGTGTTGACGCGGATCTCGGGGGCCTCTGGCGGTTCATAGGGGCTGTCGATCCCGGTGAAGTTCTTGAGCTGGCCGGAGCGCGCTTTCTTGTAGAGGCCCTTCACATCGCGGGCTTCGGCGACGGAGAGCGGGGTATCGACGAAAATCTCGATGAACTCACCTTCGGGCAGCATCTCGCGCACCATCTGCCGCTCGGCCCGGAAGGGTGAGATGAAGGCGGTAAGCACGATCAGCCCGGCATCCGCCATCAGCTTGGCGACCTCGCCCACGCGGCGGATATTCTCGATCCGGTCCGCCTCGGTAAAGCCGAGATCGCGGTTCAGGCCGTGGCGCACATTGTCGCCATCCAGCAGGAAGGTGTGGCGGTTCATCACGAAGAGCTGCTTCTCAACCTCGTTGGCGATGGTCGATTTGCCGCTGCCCGACAGGCCGGTGAACCACAGCACCTTGGGCTTCTGGTTCTTCATCCCCGCGTGATTGTCGCGGGTGATCGCGACCGGCTGCCAGTGGACATTGTCCGCGCGGCGCAGGTTGAATTCGATCATCCCGGCGGCGACCGTGGCGTTGGTGAACTTGTCGACCAGGATGAACCCGCCGAGCTGGCGGTTGGCGCTA
>Ga0308001_10000785_pt1 | contig 14673 bp, 10 predicted proteins | sample Neamet5_FD_203167 | JGI IMG/M metagenome (GOLD analysis project Ga0308001, IMG submission 203167) | Marine microbial communities from water near the shore, Antarctic Ocean - #5 | ecosystem: Environmental > Aquatic > Marine > Unclassified | place: Southern Ocean | collected 2014-06-04
GCCCCAGCAAAAGTTGGCGCAAAAAATATTCTTTTAATTAAAGAGCCAGAAGTTGATGCGGCAAGTTTTTTAGTAATACGTCATTTTGAAGAGATCATGGGAATGATCAAATCTTCAAAATCTAAGGATTTTGCTTTTTTGATGAGCTCAGCTACTCCGAAAAAAGTAGATTTAAACTGGATGGCTGAAGTTGCAGCAAGAACCTTTGAAGCAGCGGCTTATACATTCAATGCTACTAAAAATAAAACAGCAAAACCAGTTACGGTTAAGAAAGGTGCTATGTTATTTTCCGGATTAACACCTGCAAAATTGAAATCAGTCAAATCATCAGTTCAATTTGGGCATGCTGTTGGCGAAGGCATGAATGCGACGAAACACTTAGGTGATCTGCCAGCAAATCACTGTACTCCTCGTATTATTGAGACTAAGACCAAAGCTCTTAAAAAAGACTTCCCTGCTCTTAAAATATCAAGTCTCAATGAAAAAGATCTTGAGAGATTAAAAATGGGATCGTATCTATCTGTTGGTAAAGGCAGTGATGAGCCATCAAGAATGATGACGATTGAATACAGGGGTGGCGCCAAAGATAAGCAGCCACTTGTTCTTGTGGGCAAAGGCATCACGTTTGATACAGGTGGTATTTCACTTAAGCCTGGTTCAGCTATGGATGAAATGAAATGGGATATGTGTGGCGCTGCATCAGTGTTTGGAATTATGCAAACTCTTGCAAGGCTAAAGGCTAAAGTAAATGTTGTCGGACTATTGGTCTGTGCTGAAAACATGCCTTCAGCTAGAGCAACTAAACCTGGAGATGTTGTTACTTCTATGTCAGGTCAAACCATTGAAATTTTAAATACTGATGCTGAAGGCAGGCTGGTTCTGTGTGATGCTTTAACGTATGTGAAGAAATTTAAACCAAGTCATGTTATTGATATGGCAACCTTAACAGGGGCAGTTGTAGTTGCCTTGGGAACACCTGCAACAGGGGTAATGGGTAATGATCAACCTTTGGCTGATAAAATTCTTGCCGCTGGCGAAGCATCTGGAGATAGAGCATGGCAACTACCTTTATGGGAAGAGTATGCTCACTGCACTAAGACAAATTTTGCAGATTTAGCGAACATCGGTGGAGGTAGAGAGGCAGGCACTATTACTGCCGCTTCATTCTTATCAAACTTCACAAAAGAATATAAATGGGCACACATGGATATTGCTGCAAGCGCATGGACAGGTGGAGCAAAAAAAGGTGGATCTGGTAGACCGGTCCCTTTGCTGGCCGAATTAATTATCAAAGGAAATTTATAAACCGTATTGAATACTGTTATTAACATAGTTAATGGATAAGAAGCCTTACGATCCCTCAGAAATAGAGCAAAAACTCTATCAAGAATGGGAAAGCTCTGGTTTATTTGAGCCAGGCGAGGGCTCAGATTCTTATTCATTAGCCATTCCTCCTCCTAACGTTACTGGCACATTGCATATGGGCCATGGTTTCCAAAATGCCATCATGGATTGTCTAATTCGCTATCATCGCATGTCGGGCAAAAATACTTTGTGGCAAGTGGGAACCGATCACGCAGGAATTGCTACGGAAATGGTGGTTGAACGGCGCTTAAATGCTGAGGGAAAATCCAAAGAGAGTATTGGCAGAGAAGCTTTTGAAAAAGAGGTATGGGATTGGAAAAAATACTCCGGTAATAAAATAACATCTCAATTAAGACGTTTAGGCTCCAGCTTAGATTGGAGCTCAGAAAGATTTACCTTAGATGATGAATATCAACACGCTGTTCAAAGTGCATTTATTCAGTTATTTGAAGATGGCTTGATCTATCAAGGAAAGAGACTGGTGAATTGGGATCCTGTGCTCGAAACCTCTTTGTCTGACTTGGAAGTAGTTAATAAAGATCTAACAATAAAAATTTGGGAAATTAAATATCAATTAGAGGATTCTGATCAATTTGTCACGGTGGCAACTACAAGACCAGAGACTCTTTTGGGTGACATGGCTCTTGCCGTAAATCCTGGTGATGAAAGATTTTCTCATCTCATTGGCAAGAATGCTGAAATACCCTTATGCAATCGCCTTATTCCAATCGTTGCTGACGACTATGTAGATCCAGAATTTGGAACAGGGGTTGTAAAAATCACTCCTGGTCATGATTTTAATGACTATGAATTGGGCAAAAGGCATGGTTTGCATCTTGTTGATGAAACTCAATGCAGAACAGGAACAGAAAAAGAATTTGATCCAATTTCTATCCTTAGTAAAGCTGTAAAAATTATTGGCATTGCGCCAGAAAAATTTCATGGCATGGATCGTTTTGATGCCCGAGCAGAAATATTAAATGACCTTAAAAAAAATGATTATCTAATCAAAGAATCTGAATATGAAAGCACCCTTCCTTATGGAGATCGATCAGATCAAATTCTTGAGCCACTCCTAACAGATCAGTGGTATGTAGATGCCAAGACTTTGGCTAAACCAGCTATTGAAGCTGTTAAATCAAAGGAAATAACTTTTGTTCCAGCAAACTGGGAAAAGACTTACTTTCAGTGGATGGACAATATTCAAGACTGGTGTATTAGTAGGCAACTATGGTGGGGTCACAGAATTCCAATTTGGTACGATGAAAATGGTCAAGCATTTGCTGGGCACTCAGAAGATGACGTTAGGGCAAAAAATACTCTCACAGGTCCTCTCACTCAAGAAGAAGATGTATTGGATACATGGTTTTCCTCAAGCTTGTGGACTTTTGCGACTCTGGGCTGGCCAGAAAAAAACTCCAAGCTAGAGCTTTTTCATCCAACTACTGCCTTAGTTACAGGATTTGATATTATTTTTTTCTGGGTTGCCAGAATGATCATGATGACTAAATATTTCATGAAAGAAGTACCCTTTAAAGAGGTCTATATTACGGGCTTAATTAAAGATGAGAATGGTCAAAAGATGTCTAAGTCTAAAGGCAATATTCTAGACCCAATTGATTTGATTGATGGTGTGTCTTTAGAGGAATTACTAGAAAAAAGAACAGAAGGAATGATGCAGCCTCAGTTAAAAGAAAAAATTATTAAACAAACAAAGAAACAGTTTCCGGACGGAATAGATAGCTATGGAACTGATGCTCTGAGATATACATACTACTCATTAGCTTCTCCTGGTCGAGATATTAATTTTGATATTGGGCGAATCAAAGGTTACAGAAATTTTTGCAATAAGATCTGGAATGCATTTAGATTCATAGAAATGCAAGCTGCAAATTATGACTATCAAAATACTAAACCGCGATCAGATGCATTGTCAGAATGGATGGCACAAAAAATATTTCAATCATCAATAAGTTGTAAAGCGCACATAGAGACTTATAGGTTTGATTTGGCGGCTGCAGAAATCTATGAACTTGTTTGGTCAAACTTCTGCGATTGGTATATTGAATTAAGTAAAGTTGCGATCCAAAAATCTGAAGACCCAGCTGTGACTGCGGATTTAATTGGCAATCTATTTAAGAATTTTGAAAGTATCTTAAAATTAATTCATCCTTTTATGCCCTTTATCTCTGAAGAACTATTTTCAAAAATTAATTCCATAAAAGGGTTAGATGAGAGTCAATTTCTTGTTGAAATTGGTTTTGATAAACTCGAAGCATCTAATGATAGCGAAGTAGATGAAATCATTAACATCGTCTCTGAAATAAGAGTTATTAGAGGTGAAAACTTAAATATTAAAGATGAAACCTTGCATCTTGTTCTCTCTGGCGACATTTCACCTGCATTAAAAATTGTGATTACTCAATTCGAGCAAGTGATCTGCAAAATTGCAAAATTAGATGCCATTGAACTGAATAATAATGAGTATGAAGAATCCATTGAAAAAACTATGGTTGGTTATAAAATTATCATTCCTTTAACAGGCTTAATTGATCCCCAAGAAGAGCTGGCTAGACTGCAAAAAGATCTGAGTGGAATTGAGAACGATATTAAGATTATTGGTTCTAAATTAGAGAATGAGCAATTTATTTCAAAGGCTCCCGAAGCTGTGATTCAAAAAGAAAAAGAGAAGATTGCTGAAGCTGAAAATAAAAAACTCATGCTGGAAAAAAGTATTGCTAAGATTCAGTCTTAAGTTGTTGGTTTAAAAAATCTCTAATGGCGGTGCCAACCTGAGTTGGTTCTGCAAAAGTAATATCATGCTCTCCACCCTCAATAACTACTAGTTGAGAGTGAGGAATACTAGCCATGAGACCTTCACTCCCAGCAAATGAAACCACGCTGTCATCGGTTCCCCAGATTGTTAAAGTAGGAATGTTGAGCGCCCCTACTGACAAAAAAACTTCCTCTGCATTAAAAAGATTGAAATTTCTTACAGTCGATAGCAATGAATTAATAAAACCTTTGAACTGCATTTGTTGACGAGCTTGATCAATAAAGTCTGATTTAGAAAGAGCCAGCGGATCTGTTCTTGGTTGAGAGTTATCTTCCTCATTCCCCTGAAATACTACCAATGAGCCAAAAATATTCCAAAACCATTCGCCGATTAGTGGCTTGAGTGTCCACATGCTTAGTGCGGAATTTTCAATCATAAACCCGGCTGGTGCAATCAATGACATTGTTTTAACAGACTCAGGATAGGCTTGAGTATAATGAGTAATCACAGGGCCGCCCATCGAATAACCAACTAAATGAACAGGCTGGTCAATCATCTGATGGTCTAGCAAACCTTTCAAAGAATCAATAAACAAATTTTCATCGTAAGAGATATCAGGTTTTTCAGACAACCCTCTTCCAAAATGATCGTAAACAAGAACTCTATATCCTGAATCAAGTAAAAAACCTTTTAAGGGGTTCCACACGAAATGAGGTGTTGAAAATCCATGGACCAAGACAATAATTTCACCATTTGAAATCTCTGGTTCATGCCAGCGATAGTAAAGATTGCCTTGTGTTAATTTTGCCCAGCCACCAACGTCAGGAAGATCAGCTGCTGTAATAGTTTTTAAGCCAAAGGTTTTTATAAAATAAGGCAGCCAAAGTAAAAGAAAAACTATAACAAGGCCAATTAGAAACTTCTGCATCAAGTCCTCTCTGCAGCATTAAATGCTTTAATTACAACATCTCTTGTATCTGCAGGATCGATCACAGCATCTATTTCTAAATAAGAAGCTGCTTCAATTGCTTGGCCTACTTCATACATTCTTGAAACAAGCTTATCAAATAATTCTTTGCGCTTCTCCTCGCTCTCCATCTCTTCTAACTCTTTTTTATATCCAAGCTTTACTGCGCCCTCTATGCCCATGCCTCCAAACTCACCTGTAGGCCAAGCAGCTGTATAAACTGGATTATGAAGACTGCCTCCCACCAATGCTTGAGCACCAAGCCCGTATCCTTTTCTTAGAAAAATTGCCACCAAAGGCACTGATAGATTAGCTCCGTGCTTTAAGAGGGAGGACATTCTTCTGACAGCCCCGCCTTGCTCGCTTGCTGGACCAACCATAAATCCAGGAGTGTCTGCCAAAACTAAAATTGGTAACTGATGGTCATTGCAGATAGAGATAAACTCTCCAGCTTTTTCAGCAGATTCTGAATCTATTGCACCGCCAAGTTGCTTACAATCACTTGCTAAAAGAGCAAAGGGTTTGCCTTCAATTCTTATAAAGCCAGTCACAATGCTCTTGCCATAGTGGTTTCTAAGTTCCAAAAAAGTATCAGCATCAGCAATGGTGTCAATGATGTCTCTAACTTCATAAGTGTAGCGCCTGTCATCTGGCATCATTTCTCGCAACTGACCTTGATCTGAAAATGTAAATTCTTCAATAGGTCCCTGAAAGTATGCAAGCAATTGTTTCGCAATGATCGTGGCCTCTTCTTCGTTTTCTGCCACATAATCAACAACACCATTTTTCTGTTGAACCTCTATAGGGCCAATTTCTTTGGGTTCAAAAGTGCCCAATCCACCCCCCTCAATCATTGCTGGACCAGCCATCCCAATCCATGAATCTTTGGTTGCTATTTTAAAGTCAGCACATCCGAACAAAACTGCATTCCCTGCAAAACAATAACCATTGTTAACTGCAATTTTTAAACATGTGCCTGTTAATTGTGCCCAAGAAGAAAACGATGGGATGTGTAAGCCAGCAATCTGGGTTAAGACATCTGTGTCTCCGGGTCTGCCTCCCCCTCCCTCAGTAAAAATAATGACGGGGAGATGAAATTTCTTAGCTTGCTCACAAATACGATCAAGCTTTGCATGATGAAAGAACCCTTGAGTGCCAGCCAAGACAGAGTAATCATAGACAATGGCCACAGCCTTTGCATCGTCCTCGCCAACCAGCGCAGAATTAATAGAGCAAAAACCTGTAATAATCCCGTCAGCATTTGTTTTGTCTTGAAGCTCTTCATAATCCCGCCGACTTCTTTGGGCTGCTACTGCAAATTGACCAAACTCTAAAAAGGTATCCTCATCAATTAAATGATGTAGATTCTCTCTGGCAGTTCTGTATTGCTTTGAATGTCTTTTTTCAGTTGATGAAGCTCTAAATTCATCAGAGCTCTTTGCAACTCTGCTAATAAATTTTTCAAACTCAGGTCGGTTTTTAATAGTCATGGTCTCTATGCTACTAAAAAAATATCAATTCGGGTAAAACTAACTTGCAGTATGTTTTTTGAATGTATCTCCTGTCAGCTTTAACACCCTAGCTCTGGATAAAATTCTTGGTAAAAATGCAAACTTTGAATTGCCTTTTCCAGGAACAATGTAATGCTTATTTAGTAAAAAAGCATCGAGGGTTTCTTGAGAGACTTTTTCACATGTGTCGCCAACCTGACCAGAGCCTTTAAGTTTACTGATCCTTTGTTGTAATTGCTCAGAAGATTTTTCTGAGGCTACGTTTCTAAAATTTGAATCTGTGGCTCCCGGACAAGAAGCCATCACTCGAATGTTGCTATTTGCATATTCGTATCTCAATGCCTCAGAAAACATTAAAACATAGGCTTTTGTAGACGAATAAACGCTGGCATATGGAACAGGCAAGAATGAAGCAGAAGAACCAATGTTGATGACTCCTCCCCCTCCTTTGGCAACCATTGCAGGCATAAATAAATGGCAAAGATCAGTTAGGGAGGTAATATTTAATTGGATCATGGCGGCGTAATCATCTCGATTGAACTCTCCAAATTGACCCCACCTTCCATAGCCAGCATTATTTACTAATAAATCTACATGAAGATTTGCCGCTGTAATTTTTTGGTGCAATGTCTCAGCAGAGCCTGCTTGAGCTAAGTCGCAAGTATATACATGTGCTTTTCCACCTTTTTCATGAATCTGATTAGCTAGTGCTTCCAGTGGAGCTTGAGATCGTGCAGTGAGAATTACTTCTGCCCCTTGCGTTGCAAAGTCATGAGCCATAGCTTCACCAATTCCGCTGGATGCTCCTGTTACTAGAACGGTTTTATTTTTAAATGTATCCATTTTTAACTCTCCTTAATGCAGTTTTCAATCTGTTGAATTTCAACCTTGGAAAGAGTGCCTCGTTCTTCTGCAGCAATACACTCAATCAACTCTTTTTTATTTTTAACGCCCAAAATAACAGATGAAACACCTTGTATGCTGAGTGCATATCGATGCGCTAAGCTTGCGGGCGACTCATTCCAATTGCTTGCCAGGTCTCTAAAGGGCTGTGCTTTTTTAAAGTCGTCAAAATCACTTTGATCAAACCCTGAACTGAGAGGCAATCTATCCATTGAGGAGGTCAAAGCTCCTGCTTGCACAGCTCTAATAGCTAGGATAGGAATCTGATGTTCCTGACATGCAGAGAGTACTAAACTTGGATTAAAATTCTCTGATACATAACCGATTGCACCTGCTGAATTCAAAGGGTTAATGACGCACTGAATGGCACTGGGAGGTTTGGAGTGATCTAAAGCTTTTAGAATTGCTTCTTCTTGTCCAAGGCCTCCAATACCCCAATGATCTATCTTGCCTTCTTTTTGTAAACGCTCGAAAGCTGGAATAACTGAATCAAAGAAACAACTAATAGTTGTGGTGCTCTTCTCTTTAAATTCATTAAATTTAAACAATTTGAATTCGTCTTCAATCAGTTGCGAGTGAAGTAAAAATAAATCAACTTTTTCTAATTCTAGATGTTTAAGACTCTGGACAAGAGAAGCATTTAACCTTTCATAGACTTGATTGTCTGGCAGCGTTCCTAGCTGACATTTAGTTGTAAAAAATAAATTGTCCTTATTCATTCCACTTAAAGACTCTCCTACCACTCTTTCAGCCTCGCCTTTCCCATACATAGGAGCCACATCAAAGTGGTTGATGCCCTGATCCAATGCACAATGAACAGTTTTAATGGACTCCTTTTTAGTCGTTTCTCCCCAAACCTGACCAATGCCACCTCCGCCAAGAGTTAATGCACTTACTTTTGTAAAAGGCTTGAAATCTCTAAAATGCATTCCTAGATTCTCATCTCAATTTTTGCTTCTATCATCTTTAAATACTTCTTTTGTATTTTGATCTCCATCAATATTTTTTCTCTATGAGCCTCAAGCATATTGTTTCTTTCTAAGGATTTTTTCTTGCCTTGAGCAAATAGCACTCCGTATTCTTTGATTTGTTTTAAAGACATGCCTGTTCCCTTTAAGCATTTAATGAAACCAATTCTTTGGATGTCATCTTGATGATAATTTCTTCGTCCAGCGGCATCTTTTTTTACATTGGGAAGTAAGCCTTCTTTTTCGTAATAGCGAAGTGTGTGGGCAGTTAAACTAACCTCTGCTGAGGCCTGAGAAATTGTATATAAGCTCATTTTAAGTATTCCTTTTAATCCAAAGCATCTGCAAAACTAATACGACAAAGTAAATTAAAAGAAAGGCTGCATAAAAACTCATCAAAAGAGGGTCATCGAAAGTGGTGATAACTGGATCTCCTACTGGCAGACGCCTCAAGCCATCTGTAATCGCTGGAATGGAATGAAATAAGAATAAGGATGTATAGCAAATAGCTTGAAAATAAGGTGCCAACCACCCAAAAAATAGACCTTTTTCATTGATTCTACCAACCATCAAAGCTAAAAGAGTCAACACAGCCAATATATGACCAACCCCAAAGCCACCTTGCTTATATAAAGTTAAAGCAGTGACCGCTGCGATTAAAGTAGAGATTAAAAATATTTTAGCTGATGTGTTTTGTGAATTTATCACTTTATATTTAATAAGTGAGTAGAGTCCTGTTAGCAAAGCAACAATTCCCATAATCGTATGAAACCAACCATACAGTGACATCTCTGGCATTTTTTTCTCCCAAAATAAATTACCTGCTTAGTTTAACAGTTGAAGTTAACTCTAAGTCAAGATCTCAGCTACTATCGCCTCAATAATAATTTAAATGGAATTGTTGGTAATGGTCCGTATGGCCTCATAACTAGGTTTTAATTGCCCATACATTTTTTTGTAGACCTTATGATATAAATTGTTATACATATCTTTATTGGCTTCTATGGGATCAAAGCTGTCGCCATGATGAGTCATCTTATCAACCGCGGTAGAAAAATCTGGATATAAACCAATCCCAACAGCGCTCGCTATAGCAGCACCAAGAGAGGATGTCTCAAAAGTATGTGGGCGCATAACAGTCATACCGAAGATATCAGCAGTGATTTGCATTATCTGGTCGCTTTGAGATCCACCGCCAGATACTACTAATCGAGAGATAGATTTGCCACTTCGTTTTTCTAAGAGCTCTTTGCCCTCCCTTAAAGCATAAGTAAGTCCCTCAATCATTGCGCGATAAAGATGTGCCCTTGTATGCTCTTCGTTAAAGCCAATAATAGCGCCACGAGTTTCTGGCCCATCACCATTGGAAGGTGACCAATAAGGTTGCAGCATTAACCCTTCGCAGCCCGCAGGAACCTTAGCAAGCAATTCATCAAACATTGACTCTGGTGACGTGTCTTGGTGGGCTGCTAATTGCTCCTCTTGAAGCCCGAACTCCTTTTTAAACCAACTCACCATCCAATATCCACGTTGCACCATCATCTCAATATTAAATGTGTTGGGTATTACACCAGGATAGGCTGGATAAAAAGGGATAGCCTCAAGATATTTATCAGAGGTAATATTCAGAGTGGCTAAGCTGCCGTAGCTCAAACTGCCTGTTTCATTATCAATACAACCAGTTCCTAAGACTTCACAGGCTTTATCCGAGCCACTGGCAATCAATGGCAATCCTTTCGGTATGCCAGTCGCATCGGCAGCAGCTGCAGTAATTTCTCCTAGCACTGACCCCGCTGGTGAAACCTTTGGTAACATTTCCGGGCGAATTGGCATAGCTCGCCACTTCCAGTCTTTTTCATCAGCCCATTGTTGAGTCTTATATTCAAACGGTACAAATCCGACAATACTGGCAATGGCATCATTGTATTGGCCAGTAAGCTTGTAATTATGATAGCCAGATAAAAGTAAAAATTTATGAACTTGCTGCCAAATATCGGGCTCATTTTGTTCGATCCAATTAGCTTCGGCCTGGCTGTGCATTAAATCTACCAATGGCTTTGCTCTGATTAGACTCATCAAAGCTGACTCTAACTTCCCAAGTTTAGGCTTAGTTTCTACTTGTCGCTGATCTAGCCAACTAATTGCAGGCCGCAGAGGTTGATTATCCTTTCCCATTGGCACTACCGTGGCCCTCTGTGTGGTCACCGAAACCGCAGTAATTGACTCCTTGGGTATAGGCAACTTTGGCCACAGTTCTTGACAAGCCTGACAGAGCGAATCCCAAAAATAGTCGGCGTGTTGCTCTGCCCACCCCTTCTGATCAGAAAAATAGGGCTCAATATCAATTTTACTTTTTGCGATGAGTTGACCATTCCCATCAAAAACAATGGCCCGGACACTCTGGGTTCCATTATCAATGCTTAAAAAGTACTGTTCTTTCATAACTACCTCATCTTAAGAGTTGTTAGGAAGACTGTAATGGTTTTTCCAGATTTTTTCATAGCGATTGACTTCTTTTTGCCATCGGTCATCATCCCAGCTCCGATTGCTTGAGAATATTTCTTTTAATGCGGGATAGAGAGTGGCGCCGCCATTGGGGAGACACATACCTAATCGAGTTCTTCTTAGGAGAAGATCATCGAGATGCTCCACAGCCTCATACTTTATTGCCCATCTGCATTCAGCTAAAGAGAATTCAGTTTCCCCTAGGTTCTGTTGCTCATCTGGAGCACTATCATTTGCAAGCTCAGCTGCTTTATCGCCATATCGACCCAGTAAGCGTTGACCCCAGCTACTATTTTCTGGTGACAGCGACTGCGCACTGATTTTTGGAGTTGAGAACATCCGATCATCAATAAATTCTTTAGCTACCGGCAGATTATCTTTAGCTGCGGCTAGCGCATCTAATGCAATCAATCTAAAGGTAGTCAGTTTTCCGCCGCTAACGGTAATTAATCCACTATCAGACCAAACTGCATGATCTCGTCGCTCTTTAGAGGGATTTTTATTTTTTTCTGCACCAATCACAGGGCGCACTCCTGCCCAGGTCGACAAGACATCGCTGCGCTTAAGTGTATTATCAGGAAATTGGCTGTTAAAAGCCTTTAACAGATAATCTACCTCTTGATCAGAAATGCTGGCCTCTAAATCTAAATCCTCGTCATGGTCCAAGTCTGTAGTCCCAATAACAGTTGTTCCCTCCCAAGGGTAAACAAAGACACCTCGCTTATCATCGACATGCAGAAAAGTCATTACATCGGTTACAGGATATAAAGATTTGGCAATAACGACATGGCTACCGCGCAAAGGTCTTATCCGAGTCTCGCTGTTAACAATATTTCGAAGTCGATCTGCCCATGCGCCAGTGGCGTTTATAATAACTGGGGCGGTTAAATTAATAGAGTTAGGATTATCTCTGTCTTTAATAGTCACGCCAGAAACTTTTCCATCCGTTAGCAAGAGATCTTCCACTTTTGTGTAATTTAGCGCGTACCCACCATCTTCAATGCTGTCTTGCAATACACGAAGAACCAAGCGGGAGTCGTCCACCATGGCATCGGTATAGCAGCTAGCACCCTGAAGTTTATTTTCATCTAGGCCCTTAAATCGCTGGAGTAATTCCTTGTTATTGCAGTATCTATTATCTTGAGCGCCAGCAAAGAAATCATAAATAGTTAGAATGACCTTCATGGCTATACGGCCAGGAAATTTGCCCTTTCTGAAGGTGAAGTAAAAAGAAATAGGATCTACTAATCCTGGAGCTTCGGTTAATAGACGCTGCCTCTCCTGCACTGATTCCTTGGTGAGCTTTAGATCACCCGCAGCAAGATAACGCAAACCCCCATGAACCATTTTAGACGATCGGCTTGAGGTACCCCATGAGAAATCTTGTTGCTCAAGCAGCAATGCTCGATAACCTCGTCGACGCGCCTCTCGAAGAACACCTGCCCCAGTGATACCGCCACCAATGATAATAATATCCCAATCTAAACTCTTACCATTGCGCATTTCAGATAGAAGCTGTTGGCGATTAGTAAATCCATTCATCGTGGATTAGCCCTCATTATTAGGGAGTAATTTTCCTGGATTCATTTGACCATTGGGATCAAATTGCTCACATAAGCTATTAATAGCAGCAATACCAAGCGTTCCTTTTTCAGCGCTCAAATAGTTCTTGTGATCGCTCCCAACACCATGCTGGTGACTAATGGTCCCGCCATGAGCTACGATTTGCTCGGCACCCGCTTTTTTTAACTTAACCCAACGATTCATTCCTTGTTCGTAACTTTCGCCTATACGAAATAGATAGGTAGTATAGATACTCGATCCTTGACCATAGACATGAGAGAGGTGAGTATAGGCATGCACTTGCTCGCCCTCATCAATTAAGGCTGTGCGAATCGCTTGCTCTATATTTTCAGCAGCTTGGGAGACTTTCGACCAGTCAACTGCTGTCTCCATAGTATCCACAACATAGCCCTCAGCACCCAAAGGGTCGCGAAGATATGGTGCGCGGAATCGACCGTGAGCCCAATTGTCTCCAAGACCAGATTGATCAGCAATACCGCTATGGGCAGAACAATGATCAAGTGCTAGTTCATATGCAACCTTGCAGTGACGAGCTGTGCCAGTTACTCCAAGTGTCATCATTACTTTACCTTCGCCGATACCTTTCTCAGATAATGCTTGCTCAAGCTCAACGACGCCATTGCTATCGCTACCTGCTCCCATGTATAAAAGGCTAGTTGTCTCAAGTGGGTTGCTTAGGCGAACCATCGAGAGAGCAACTCGCTGCTGAATGAGTTCTCTTGCAGCTCGGATACCAGTCTCCCAGGAAGGGAAAAAAATCACCTGGAACTTTTCAGTATCAGGAAGACGAGTTATTCGCACAGTTACCTCTGTAATAATACCCATGCGGCCCTCAGAACCGAGAATCATCTCACGAACATCAGGGCCTGCTGAAGATGCTGGAATCGTTGGGATAATCATGGTGCCAGCCAGAGTCTCAATAATACCGCCAGCAAACATATTCTCCATTCGCCCATAATGCAGAGATTGCTGTCCACTCGATCGACTTGCCACCCAGCCGCCTAGTGTAGAAAGCTCCCAAGATTGAGGGAAGTGACCTAGCGTGTAGCCATGTTTTTTAAGCTCCTCCTCTACGATCGGTCCTGGGGTGCCAGCGCCGAAGGTGGCTAACTGACTTTCTGTGTCAATGCTCAGCATGGAATTCATTTTTCCCATATCAATTGTCAATATAGGCTTTTCACTTTGCTCGGGGTTAATATGACCCACCACTGATGTTCCTCCGCCATAGGGGATGACCACTAAATTATTTTTTTTAGCGTGAGCTAACAGTTCTCTTACCTGCTCTGATGATTCTGGAAATGCTACGCCATCTGGAAATGTATCAACATTGCCACTGTGCATATCTAACCAGTCAGGCAGACTTTGACCTCGAGCATGACGAACTCGTGTTTCTGGGTCAGTTATTATCAGTGGATGTTTATCAAGGCGACTATTTGGTACTTTAGAAATAACGTCGTTTAGAGTTACCTTGGGAAGCATGGTCCCCGATCCAACAAGAGCCTCTAATAATGATCTTAAGCCAGTGCTCAGTTCCATCGTTAAATCACTATCTTCATTCCCCCAACCGTTCCATAAACGCATTAATTTCACCTGATCATAATTGTGTATTTAATGGAGCACACCTATGCCCATTTTGATACAAGTATAGCCTTTTTCATGGTGAAAAAATTAAAGTTAAATCAGGGTTTATGAAGAATATGACGCGAATTATTTTTTGAGCAACCCTTGCTCCTTAGCCCATTCATGTGTTGTTTTCATACCTTCCTCAAATGAAACTTCGGGCTTCCATCCAAGAATGCGTTCAGCTTTTTTAATAGAAAACCAACTCCTAGTTGAAAGCTGCATGACGGTAGACGGCGAGGCTTCATTTAGGTTGCCCATAAGGTCCGCCACCTTTGATGCAATGGCAGATACCCTAAGTGCTAATTTCGTAGATACCAGCATGGGCCCTTTTTTACCTAGCCATTGATAATGAGGAGCAAAGTATTCTTTGGCTGGCATATAGCCCTCACAAGATATGTTAAATATCTCACCTGCAGCATCTGGATGACTAGTTGCCATGACAATACCGCGAACCAAGTCATCGATGTAAAT
>Ga0308001_10000786_pt1 | contig 14668 bp, 13 predicted proteins | sample Neamet5_FD_203167 | JGI IMG/M metagenome (GOLD analysis project Ga0308001, IMG submission 203167) | Marine microbial communities from water near the shore, Antarctic Ocean - #5 | ecosystem: Environmental > Aquatic > Marine > Unclassified | place: Southern Ocean | collected 2014-06-04
AGATCGATAGGCGTCAGAGGAGTCCGAAATTGGCGATAAGCATCGAGCAGCGCGAACGCGAATATGTTGCGCACATCGTTGACCTCCTGCAATTTTTTGGGTCAGTAGAATCGAAGTCCATGTTTGGTGGTTTTGACGTGTTTCTTGAGGGCTTAATGTTCGGCCTTGTTGCCGACAATGAGCTCTATTTGAAAGTTGATGCCAAAAACCGGCAGGATTACGAGGATCTTGGCTTGCAAGCCTTCAGCTTCGGGAGGAACGGCAAGGAATTCAAGATGAGTTACTACCAGGCACCTCAGGAGGCTATGGAAGATGCCGAGCTTCTGAGTGCTTGGGCATCCAACGCCTATGGCGCGGCTATGCGCGCTGCCGCGAAGAAAGGCCGTAAGCGTAAGTAGCTTAGCAGCCATTACTCGCAGCGGCGAATCGCCACAGCGTGTTAGCGAAGCCAAGTAATAGCTGCTGATGGTCAATTAGTTTACACTAAGCGCTTCGTAAATTGGTTGTCCAAGGGGGGTGCCATGGAATCTCGACTTCTTACTCTCGGTGCAGTGACCGCTGCTGTCTTGAGTCTTTGTGTGACATCAGTGCAGGCGCAGGATAGCGACTATGTTGTACCGCGAACCGAATATGGCCAACCTGATCTAAATGGCGTGTGGAATTTTAGTTCCTTCGTTCCTATGCAGCGTCCTACTCAATTTGCCGACAAAGAGTTTCTTACACCCCAAGACATCGCCGCGATTGCCAGCCAGACCGAAGCGGGTCTGCAAGCGTTGAATAACATCGGTGTCGGTGGCTACAACACGTTCTGGGTTGAGAACGCAGGCAGGGGTGACAACACTCGCACCTCTCTTATTACCTTTCCCCGCAATGGTCGGGTACCGGAAACAGTTGAGGGCGTGTCGGTTCAGATCGGCGGGCTTGGGCCCGACGAAACTGGCACACGACCGGTGCGCATGGTTGTGGGTGGTATTGCGAAAGATGGCCCCGAAGATAGAGGCACGTCCGAACGATGTCTCGTTGGCTTTAACTCAGGACCGCCATTCACACCAAACTTGTACAACAATAATGTGCAGTTGATCTTAGGTAAGAATACTGCCGTGATCATGACCGAGATGATTCACGATGCGCGTATCGTGCCACTAGACGGTCGTGATCATATTGACGACAGCATTCGCCAATGGTCTGGTGATTCACGCGGTTATTGGGAAGGCGATACCTTGGTTGTCGAGACTAGAAACTTCAACGACCTGACGCAGAGTTTCAGTGTCTTCGGTAGTTCCATCGATAAGGTTCTTACGGAGAAATTTACGCGTGTCGATGAATTCACTGTTAACTATGAGTTCACAGTCGATGACGCGAGTACATTCAAAGACAAGATCACTGCCGTGATACCGATGGCGAAGCTTGATGGTTTGATGTACGAATATGCCTGCCATGAGGGTAACTACGGCATGGTCAATATACTTCGCGGTGAGCGCATGGAAGAACAGCGTGCCAGCGAGAACGGTCAATAGACAACAAAGGAGGAAAAAAGCTTATGTTCGCTTCCTCCTTTAGTTCGCGAAGTAATAGATCACGAAGTAATAGTTCAGTTAAGTTTTACGATTCCTCAGGATCCAGCGAGATCATATGTGACTTCGCATAGCGATCGCCACATACCGTACCTCCACTAAATACCTCTCCCACTCTAGCTAGCTCATCGGTGCTGATCGACAGCTGAGCCGCCTGCGCGTTCTCTTCGACATATTTTAGGTGCTTGGTGCCGGGAATTGGTACGAAGTTAGGATCTTGTGCAAGCACCCAAGCTAGGGCGAGTTGCGCCATAGTGCAAGAGTTCGAGGCAGCGATCTCCCGCAGAACAGTTAACTGTTTAAGATTCTGTTTAAAATCATCGCCAAGGAACCTTGGCATGGTCTGTCGCATATCGTCATCGCTCAGGGCAGACATGTCAGTGATTACGCCAGCAAGAAACGCTCTCCCTAGGGGGCTAAATGGCACAAAGCCTATCCCCAACTCTCTGCAGCAATCGAACACCTTGTTTTCAGGTTCGCGGCTCCACAGAGAATATTCCGATTGTACCGCGCAGATCGGGTGCTCGTTGTGAGCCTTCCTTATCGTTGTCGAAGAACACTCGGATAGACCGATAGCGCGAATCTTGCCGGCGCTGACACAGTCTGCGAGTGCGCCTACACTTTCTTCGATAGGCACATTGAAATCACGGCGATGCAGATAATATAGATCGATGACATCGGTATTCAGCCGGCGAAGGCTGTCCTCGCAGGTCTTCTTAACGTTTTCAGGCGTGCAATCGACAGCTCGCTTTCCATCTTTATCGACAATGCCGCACTTACTGGCAAGAATGAACTCATTGCGACGCTCTGGCAGAACCTCGCCTAGCAGGATCTCATTGTGGCCGAGGCCATATAGGCTGGCGGTGTCTAGAAAGGTATAGCCTATATCCAATGCTCGGTGCAGGGTTCGCTCCGACTCCTGTCGATTCGTCTCTCCGTAGGATTGAGACATGCTCATGCAGCCTAATCCTAAGGCGGAAACCTGAAATTCTCCGAGTTGTCTTGTCTTCATGATCTGTCTCTTTCCACCGTGTTATGGCTATTAAAAATCTAGAGATACTATCATGACTGTTTTCTAAACGATTCGGTTACGGGGCTTAAAGCAGCTAATGAATATTCATTCAGATTCTGTTTAGACTTACTCGCGTGCTCTTCAACCCTTAGCGGAAAAGAACTAGCGACAGGCAACCTCGTAAAACCGACACTAATTAGCCTGTTTGCTGGTAGCGTAGTCTGCCGCAAATCCTCACTCAACTAATGGCGGTTAGAGGGTGGGGATTTTGTAGCCAATCGGTCTCTGAATCGAGCATTCGACATCGTCGATAAGCTGGGTCTGAGAGCATATGTCTGAGCTAGTTTGATCAATAGATAATCTTTGATAAGATTGCAAAATTCCCGCAATCACCAAAACAAGACAATGGCTCTCAAAGTTCGAATGATACTCCTCGCTCAAATAGGCACCTATGCCCCTCGCTGGAGAACAAGGCTTGTCTATGCGGTATTGCTGTCAATTTTCGCAATCCTCGCTCTAGCAGTACTACCTTTGAACAGGGCTTCGGCTCTAGAGCCTATCGAATCGCCGGATCAGTACTCCTTGCCAGCGGATATGAATGGCGTCCATTTCTATCTGATTACGGTCGATGTGGGCGACAAGGTATGGGATAACTTCGGCCATACCGCACTGCGAGTAATCGACGAAAATACCAATACCGATGTAGTTTTCAACTGGGGTGTATTCCGCATAAATGGCGGTCCAGTTTCATTTTCCTATAATTTCTTCAAGGGAATAATGAACTACGAATTGGGAACGCAATCATCCGGCCAGGAATTCGAGATGTATCGCTCTCAGGAGCGCAGTGTTTGGCAGGATAGGATCAATCTAACGAATCCGCAGAAAGAGATTCTGTACCGGCGCCTGCTTTGGAATCTGCAGCCAGAGAATATTGTTTATCCCTACCAGTACTTTTTTGATAATTGTACAACCCGAGTTCGTGATTATTTGGATGAAGCTGTTTCGCATAAAATTTCAAGTGAGACATCCCGCTACGACCTCCCGTCTATGACTTTTCGTGATCAGATTAAGGGGCACTATGAATCGGTAGCGCTAGTTGGCTTCTCCCTCGATGTGTTGATGAATAGCAATATTGAGGAACCCCTAAGTCAATGGAGTGAGATGTTTCTGCCACTCAAGCTTAGAGAGCGACTGTATCTATTTGAATCGGATGTTGCTGAGGACGGTGTGCGCAATAAGCTCTTGTCCGACCCGCAGGAGATCATGTCATTTGCGCCACCAACGGTGGAGACAGCTCCCTATCAGATAGTCTTTGTTGGTCTCTTAGTCCCGGTGCTGATGTTGTTGTTGATGCTAAAGAAGATTCCCATGTCGTATTTTGCTACCCACTCTCGAATAGGATTAAAATTTCCTAGCATTAATTATCGCTTGCTAGGTTTGCTGGGTATCGTGACGGCTTTGTTCAGTGGCACATACGGCATACTCATGTTGGGAAGTTGGTTTGTATCCGAGCACCTAGATCTGCACCACAATATTAATCTACTGCTATTCTGGCCTACCGACCTGTTGGGCCTAATCGTAGCGATGCGCTGGTTAGTTTTTTGCAAGCCCTGGCCCATGACCCATAACAGCACACCATTTTTGAATTACTACATGATGGCGCATCTGCTCAGCATGATGGCCTATGCAGGGGTGACTTTCTTGCAGCTAGTTGATCAGTCCACTATGGATATCGCTGTGTACGTGCTACCCGGTTTTGCCTTATTTACAGTGTTAATTTGGCTCGTGGGTTTTGAACCTGTTAAGCCGAAAAAAAATTCTTCTGATCTATCACTTTCAAGTCGCAGGAAAGGCTCATTATGGTGAAATTAATTAGTTCGGTAGCCAAGCGCGCCGATGAATTGCATCCTATGGCCGCGAAGGTGGCCAGAGCTTCCGCGCGGCAGAAGCCGCTGTGCGAATGCACGGCTGAAGAAGCGCGTGCCATGCGTGAGTCGCTAGGCAATCCGTTCGCTCCCCCTAGCTGCGAGATGAAGAGTATCAAAGACCATTGGTTGCCAAGTAGTGGCGGTGAACTAAGAGTCAGGCGCTATCACCCCAAGTCACTCTCTGCTGATCTGCAGCCAGCGCTGTTGTTTTTTCATGGAGGTGGCCATGTTTTGGGCACGCTGAATGGTTATGACACGTTCGCCCAGCAGCTGGCGCGATTGGGAAATTGCGTGGTGTTGTCGGTCGAATACCGTTTAGCGCCGGAGACAAGGTCCGCAGGAATCTATCAAGATGGCTTCGATGCCTATGCCTGGCTTCTGAACTCAGGTGAGGAATTGGGCATCGACACTGGGCGCATCGCTATTGGTGGCGATAGTGCCGGTGGAAATATTTCGATAGCCGTTATGCTGCAATGTAAGCAGCATAAGATTACACAACCGAATTATCAGGTGCAGATATATCCTGGTATCGATTACCAAATGGGTTACCCCTCAATCGAAGAATTCGCGGAAGGCTATTTCCTCACTAAGGCTGACAAGCAGTGGTTTCGAAGTCAATTTCTCGAATCTGAAGAACGTGCCAGTGACCCCCTAGTTTCATCGCTTCTGGCGGATCTTTCCGGTCTTCCTCCGGCCTTGGTGATTACCGCCGGTTTCGATCCACTTCGCGATGAAGGCGAGGCCTTCGCGCAGCGTCTGTCGGACCACGGCGTCGAAGTAGAGCACGTGTGCTACACAGATATGATCCACGCGTTCGTGTCTTTCGCGGGCGGAATTCCTGCTGGAATGACAGCGCTGGAAAAGATAGGTGAACAGCTGCAACGAGTGTTCTCTAGCTAGCAGCAAGTAGGTATTGATATTTTTTGCTTTTTTTTTGGCAAAAAAAGCCGAACGCAAGGTTCGGCCTAACTTCCAAACTGAGAAATTCAGTTGATGCTAATTAATGCATTTTCCGGTACCGGTGTAGCAGTAATCAACTACTAGGGAGTAGAGATTTGTACTCGGCGATTCTGCTGATAAGCGCGATCATTTGATCCGCGATCTGCAGGCTGCTCTTCGCCATAACTAACAATCTCTATCTGGCTACGTGATGCGCCATTAACGATGAGATAGTTTTGGATCCCCTCAGCGCGGCGTTCGCCCAGTGCTAGGTTATATTCTCTTGTGCCACGCTCATCAGCATGACCTTCCAGACGAATTCGTTTGTTTGAATTCGCGGCGAGGTCTCTGGCGTGAAAAGTTAATACGTCGCGGTCTGCTGGGCGGAACTCAGACATATCAAAGTCGAAATAGAAGACGTTTGTGCTGAGTGCTGCTGCCGCAATCCGTGCTTCGGCTGCTGCAGCGCGAGCAGCTGCTTCGGCGGCAAGCTCTTGCGTGCGACGGGTAGTCGCGTCTATGCCGGATTCAGTCTCAGCTACTGCTTCAGCGACGGCTTCTTCGCCAGTTGAGCTGCATGCGGCAAGGCTGAATAGGGCAACAAACATCAAGGCAAATTTAGTTGATTGAGAGAATTTCATGTCGTCTCCTAAGGAGTATCTAGTGGAAGTCTGTGCTTTTGCTGCTTTATTCCAATTTTTTCTTGGAATTATAGTGCGTTAAAAAGAGGGCGAAGGATAACGTAATTGAGGATCTAAAGCCAACGGGTGATTGCCATTAGCTGCTAAATAATTCGAGGAAATGCTGCTATATCAATCCAACTCACAGGGTCTGTGCCATTCCGAGCAATCGCTCGATTATTGCTTATCAAGAACTGAGAATAATGGTAATCTTTGATCACTTCAATTTCTATTCACAAATTCTAATTAAACACGCCACTCGCTGCGACTAGCTGCTAAGCGTTATGATTGGGGCAGTTTTAGCCCGGAACAACAGGAGATTTACATTGAACGCTGACTTTACCGCTGAAGAACTGCAATTCGAGATCGAAGTTCGAGAGTTTCTGCAGAACGATTTCCCAGCCGAATACCGCGAAAAGGTAGATGCAGGCATTCGTCTGAGCAAAGATGAATTGGTGCACTGGCAGAAAATTCTCTACAAGAAAGGCTGGGCGGCGCCCAATTGGCCGGCTGAAGATGGGGGCACAGGCTGGACCGCAACTCAGAAGCATATCTTCGCGACTGAGATGGGGTTGATCGGCGCGCCAGAACCCGTCCCTTTTGGGATGAAGATGGTGGCACCTGTCATCATGGCCTACGGCTCGGATGAACAGAAACAGAGGTTTCTGCCAGATATTCTCGAGAGCAATGTGTGGTGGTGTCAGGGATATTCAGAGCCTAACTCGGGTTCAGACCTGGCTTCACTGAAGACATCTGCCGTGAGAGACGGTGACGAATACGTTGTGAATGGTAGTAAGACCTGGAATACCTACGGGCAATATGCAGATTGGATCTTCTGCCTAGTACGCACCGACACCAGCGTTAAGAAGCAGGAAGGTATTAGTTTCTTGCTAATCAATATGAAGACTTCGGGGATCACTCTTAAACCGATAGTGTTGTTAGACGGTCACGCGGAGGTTAACGAAGTATTCTTCGATGACGTTCGGGTGCCTGTCAACAATCTGATAGGCGAAGAGAACAAGGGCTGGACCTATGCCAAGGTATTGTTAACTCATGAGCGCACGAATATTTCGGGCGTTCCTCGTGGTAAGCGTCGCCTCGCCGCGCTGAAGCGATTGGCGGGTAATACCGACGATGGCTTCGGTGGAACGATGCTTGCGGACGCGGCATTCAAGATGAAGCTCGCCGAGGTTGAAATCGAGCTTCAGGCCTTGGAATATTCAGAGCTACGTACTCTGGCAGCATTGAGCGTAGGTAAGGCGCCTGGCCCTGAATCGTCGATCCTAAAAATTGTAGGCACAGAACTGGCCCAGGAGATGGATGAAATGTTCGTCGATCTGGCTGGCTACAATTGCCTACCCTTTGTGCCTGAGCAGTTTGAAGACGGCTTCCAGGGTGAGGCAATTGGCCCCGGAAACACCGCGGCTGCAGCACTGACCTATTTTAATAACAGAAAGCTAACGATATTCGGTGGCTCGAATGAAATTCAACGCAACATTATCAGTAAGGCTGTATTGGGTCTTTAGTGAGCTTGAAAGAGTGTCGACTAAGATTTTAAGCTGAAATTGTAAACAGATTTAGAGAGGAATTATTGTGGATTTTTCGAACACTGAAGAGCAACAAATGCTGCAAGAAAGCGTGCAGAAATTTGTGCATAAAAGTTATGACTTTGATACACGCAACCAGATTATCGCCAGCGAGAAAGGATTCAGCCAGGAAAACTGGGATCTCTTTGGTGAGCTAGGTTGGTTGACCGTTCCCTTCAATGAAGAAGATGGTGGCTTTGGCGGATCTGCCGTAGACCTCGTGGTGATGATGGAAGAATTCGGTAAGGCGATGTTGGTTGAGCCCTTTATTGCAACTGCCGTACTTGCAGGTTCAGTGATAAGCAAGCAGGGCAGTGCGCAGCAGAAGGCTGAGCTACTCCCTAAGATTATGGAAGGCAAGATGCAGTTGGCCTGTGCCTATGCGGAGCAAGGCAGTCGCTTCAATCTCGCACATATCAAGACATCGGCTACAGTAACTGGAGACACTGTCGTGCTAAATGGCAGCAAGACCGCAGTTTTGAATGGTTCGAATGCCGAGATCTTGTTAGTTGTGGCGCGCGAGTCGGGCGCGACAACGGATAGCGAGGGTATCTCGGTGTTTATGGTAGATGCTGCAAGCGCAGGCATCTCGATTCAGGCCTTCGCTAATGTGGACGGGAAGAAGTCTGCAGAAATCAGTTTGATCGACGTCAGTGTGCCTGTTTCACAAAGGCTGGGATCTTCAGGCACTGCCTTGCAGGCATTGCAAGATAGCGTAGATCGCGCCACGCTAGCAGTAAGCGCCGAAGCAGTTGGGGCAATGGAATCGTTGTTACACAAGACTGTCGAGTACAGTAAGACGCGCAAGCAGTTCGGCACGGCCATCGGTACGTTCCAGGCTTTGCAACACCGCATGGCAGATATGTTTATCGAATGCCAATTGGCGCGTTCAATCGTGATCATGGCAGCCATGAAGTTAGACGGCGGCGAAGACGCGATAGAAAAAACCAAGTCGATTTCTGCTGCGAAGAGCCGCATCGGCAAGGCGATACAAAAAGTTGGTCAGGAAGCTATTCAGATTCATGGTGGTATAGGCATGACTGAGGAATTAGATGTTGGTCATCTTTTTAAGTCGGTTACCGCTGCGGAAATTATGTTTGGTAATACTGATTTCCACTCCCAGCGATTCGCGTCGCTCTAAGGGAAGTTTTCATGACTCTCTCTAATAATCCCCATAATTGGGTATCTACGCTGTGAGCGAACTTATATTAGTTCGCCACGGGCAGGCGTCATTCGGCAAGGCTTCTTACGACAAGCTAAGTGATAAAGGTGTCGAGCAAGTTAAGATTCTTGCGCGGCACTGGCACGACATGGGTGAGCAGTTCGATCATGTCTATTGCGGCACACTGCTGCGTCAGAAAGAGACGGCCAACGAGTTGCTTTCCTTAGTCAAAGGCGCGCCTACGGCCTCTATAGAGACCCCGGCATTTAATGAATACAACGGAGATCCCTTGATGCGCGTGTATCTGCGTGACCACGCAGCAGACGATGGCTTCGATACGCCTTTCTCTTGGCCTATAACCGATGAGCGACTATTTCAAACCGTATTCGAGGCTGCCTGTGCGAAGTGGATTCGAGGTGAGCTGAAGCCAAGTTCGGAAGATGCTAACTTCGAATACTGGGAAAATTTTCAGCATCGCGTCTATACCGCGGTCGATGAAATCATGGTCAGGCACAACAGCGGCTCGCGTGTCTTAATTTCTACCTCTGGCGGTGTTATAGCCATGGTGCTGCAAAGAGTATTACAATTTCCTGATCAAGCAGTTATCACGACAAATTGGCTGGTGCGCAATAGCTCCGTGAGTCGTGTTATATACGGGCAAGGAAAGGTATCCTTGACCCAGTTCAATAGCCTGCCCCATCTCGAACGACCGGGCTTGCAAGAAATGATCACTTACAGATAAAGCAAAGGATTTCGCTTTGACGAATAACGAACTAGTCGATCAAGCCGGCAGTATACGCGAGGGTGAGGAGTTAGATCTCGATTGTCTTCGTCAATACCTAGAGCCTGTGCTCGGCAGTGCTGTGACAACCTTAGAGGTTAAGCAGTTCCCTGGAGGATTTTCCAATCTTACCTATCTGTTGAGTAGCGGGGATGATAAGTGGGTGCTGCGCAGACCACCCTTCGGTAGCACCGTAAAATCAGCTCATGACATGTCGAGAGAGTTTAAGATTCTATCGGCTCTGCAGAAAGTCTATTCCTACGGACCAGCGCCCATTCATTTCTGTGAGGATCACGAAATCCTTGGCTGCGATTTCTACCTGATGTCCTATATTGAAGGTTTGGTTATCCGCAGAGAATATCCGCATAGCCTAAACCTTAGTCCGGACCAGATTCGTCAGCAGCTCTTCAATTTCTTCGACGTATTGAGCGAGCTACACTCAGTTGATCTTGTTGCAGCCGGGCTCGACACCTTCGGCCGACCCGAAGGCTATGTCAAGCGTCAGGTAGAGGGTTGGTGCAAACGTTGGGGCGATGCGGTAACGCCGGACACGATTAACTGTGATTCAACCATGCAGTGGTTGCACGACAATATGCCGGTCCAGAGCGGCAAGGCTAGCGTTATTCATAACGATTATAAGATGGATAATGCGATCTTCTCCGCTGAGAATCCGTTGAACGTGATTGGCGTTCTAGATTGGGAGATGGCTACGGTTGGTGATCCGTTAATGGACCTAGGTTGTACCCTTGGTTATTGGGTCGAAACAGGGGATCCCGACTTCTTTCGCGAGTATAGAACGATGCCAAGTGATATCGAAGGTGCGCCTACCCGTGCAGAGATTGTCGCTCGCTTTCAAGAGAGGACGGGCATTGCGGTTGATAACTTTCCGTTCTACTTTTGCTTTGGTCTGTTTCGGCTCGCAGTGATCGGTCAACAGATCTACTATCGCTATTATCAGGGTCTAACCAAGGACAAACGCTTCGCGATGATGGTTAAGAAAACCCATATCCTACAGCAGATGTGTGAGTTGATTATGGCTGGAAAAGTTACCACATAAGGGATTTTTCTATCGACGCGTTGTAGAACATTTCTATTTGTACATTGCTAGAATTAGGATTAATAAAAATGACTTTCGATATTGGTGAACTCTTTTCAGTAGCAGGTAAAGTGGCAATAGTCACCGGTGGTTCCAGGGGTATAGGCAAAATGATCGCCGAGGGCTATGTTGCCAATGGTGTAAAAACCTATATCACTGCTCGTAAGAGAGACGCTTGTGAGGCAACTGCCAAAGAGTTATCCGTTCAGGGTGAGTGCATTGCGATTCCAGCGGATCTATCTACCAAAGAAGGTAGAGACTCTTTCGTGAATGAAATTAAAAAGCGCGAACAGAAGATCGACATACTCGTAAACAATGCAGGCGCTGCTTGGGGTGCTTCCTTCGAAGAATATCCAGACGAAGGCTATGACAAGGTTATGGATATCAATGTGAAGGCGATATTCACGCTAACTCGCGACCTAATGCCCCTACTTTGTAAAGATTCAAGCCCTGAAGAGCCGAGTAGAGTTATCAACATAGGCTCCATAGATGGACTGCGTGTCTCTTCTATGGATAATTTTGCCTACGGAGCGAGTAAGGCGGCCGTGCACTTCCTCACTAAGAATTTGGCAGTACGATTGGCGCCAAAGGGTCTTACGGTGAATGCGATCGCACCAGGCGCATTTGAGAGCCAGATGATGGATCACACACTGAGTAAGTTCCGAGACAAGATAGAAGAAGAAAATCCGCTAGGTCGAATAGGTCGCCCAACTGATATGGCAGGGCTGGCGCTGTTTTTGGCCTCGAACGCCTCCAAATATATGACGGGGCAGGTGATAGCTATCGACGGCGGGCGCAACTTGGGCTCCCGCTAGCTTCTCTCCCCTATCGATTCCATCCGGGCTGATTCCCATCCTTGCAGGCTGACTTAAGTTATCTGGCGCCCACAGAAGGGCGTTTTGTCGCGAAACCCCTTCATTGTCGTGCGCTTCAATGGTACTTTTACCGCTCTTTAGTATTCGTCGATAAGAGTAGCCTGTGAATCCAGTTAGCCTTCCTAAAATAGTCGTAGTCTGTGTCGCCTTCGTAAGCGGATTCTGCATCATGACGGTGGAAATGTTGGGTGCGCGTATCATGGCGCCGTATTTTGGTGGAAGCATTTCCGTTTGGGGCAGCCTCATTACGGTTTTTATGTTGGCGTTATCTGTGGGCTATCTAATCGGCGGTCGTCTCTCAACGCGCAATCCCAATCCCAAGACATTCGCGCTCTTTTTTATTGCCGCGGCTATCTCATCAATTCCGATTATAATCTTCGCCGATGCGATTATGCGGCCGATATTTCTGATGATAGAAGACCCTCGCTATGGATCATTGTTTGCCTCTATCTTTCTGTATTTTATTCCTACAAGCATACTTGGGATGATCTCACCTTATTCGGTGCGCCTGATGGTGGACTCACATGAACACAGCGGTCATATGGCGGGCCTGTTATTCTTCGTCTCTACGATCGGTAGTGCAGGTGGAACGCTAGCAACTAGCTTCTATTTTGTCTTGTGGTTCGATGTAAATCAGATTCTCTGGGGCGCCGTTGCTGTGCTGCTGCTGGCGGGCTCAGCAATTCTTCTTATCAATTATTTATTGCAAAAAAGAGCTGCAGACGCTCAGGTTTCTCGCTATGAAAAACAAACTTAGGCTACTACTTTCACTCTGGTCTGTGCTGGCGGTTGCGCAGACCGTCATTGCAGCGGAAGTAATTCATGAAGAAAAATCGCTCTATCGTGATATCAATGTTGTGCAAACAGGTGACCGACGTTGTCTTATATTCAATGTGCATAGAGGTGATAGAAACCAAACCTGCCTCGACGTGAGTAACCGCGATGAGCTTATATTCAGCTATACCAAGATGAGTTTCGCTGGCTTGCTTTTAACGTCTCAGCCGAAGAAGATTCTTATTGCTGGGCTTGGCGGGGGAACTCTGCCTTTGGCATTCAATGACTTATTTCCCGATGCGCAGATCGATGTGGTAGAGGTTGATCAAGCAGTGGTGAATGTCGCGAAGGAGTTCTTCTTTTTTGAAGAGAATGAGAACATGAGTGTGGCAGTTAACGACGCTAGGGTGTTCGTAAAGCGCGCAGGCATTCTTGGAGAGAAGTACGACTACATAATTCTCGATGCTTTCGGTGGCGACTACATACCCGAACATCTATTGACTCAGGAGTTCCTTGAGGAAGTTAAGCAGATCATGACGGAAGATGCCGTGTTAGTTGCGAATACATTCTCTACCAGCCGCTTCTATGATCATGAGTCTGTAACGTATCAGCGCGTGTTTGGTGAGTTTTTCAACTTCAAACTACCCGCCAGTGGTAATCGCATAATAATTACGCAGCTAGATCCGTTACCACCCCGCGGAAATCTAATTACTCGAGCGCAGTCTCTAGCTCCCTCGCTGGAGAAATATGGCGTGCCGTTGCTCGAATATCCTGCCCGTCTCTCTACACGCATTGATTGGGATATGAGTCGTCGTGTTCTTACCGATCAATATGCTCCAGCGAATCTGCTGCAAAATGACTGATAAACACAGTTCCATGAGGAGAAGATAGATTATGCAAAATCGAATAATCCTGAAAGGTATAATTCTAGTCACATCGCTATTCGTGTTTGCTGCAAATAGTTTTGCCAACGATTACATCGATGCAGACGTAGTCTACGGTCATAAAGATGGAATGGCGCTAGTCTATGATGTAATTAAGCCAGCAAACCCGAATGGTGCCGCCATTGTGTACATGGTAAGTGGCGGTTGGTATTCCCGCTGGGCACCACCGGAGAATCGTGCAGAACAATTCGCCTATATGTTGGATGCAGGGTTTACAGTCATTCCGGTACATCATGGAAGCGCGCCACGCTATGTCGTGCCCGAGGCTTACGCTGATGTGAGTCGTGCTATCAGGCACATAAAGATGCACGGTGAGTCACACGGCATTGATACAGGCCGTATTGGCGTGATTGGTGGTAGTGCCGGTGGGCATTTGTCTTTGATGCTTGGCCTTAATTCAGATCAGGGAGAGGACGCTGCCCAAGACAGTGTCATGCGTCAGGATAATAGTGTGGCGGCTGTCGTAGCCTACTTCCCACCCGTTGATCTGCGTGAGATTACTGGCCCCAATGATCGTTTTCCGGCTCTGGATTTCTCACAGGAAAAGGCAGCTGCAATATCGCCCATTCTGCACGCGGATGCAGGTGACCCGCCGACTTTACTTATACATGGCGATGCGGATGAGCTCGTAAACATTAGCAATTCAGAGATCATGTATGCCGAGTTCAAGAAGAAAAACGTGATTACTGAATTCATCACACTACCGGGTGCAGGACACGGTTTTCGTGGCGATGATGCAGATACTGCCGCGGCAGCTAGTCTGGAATGGTTTAAGAAGCATCTGCTATAGAAGATTTGACTAGAAAAGGAGTCGTTGTGGTTTGCAAAAGCTACGACGATTTTTTTGCTCTGGCTAAATGTTTGATCGCTTACGTTCTACGGCTGACGATGTCTCGAAGGCTCTCGATATCGAGTAGTTCAATCTCTCGATTGTCTACACTTATCAATCTTTTCTTCTGCAAGGATGTGAATATTCGACTAACAGTTTCTACAGTTAGGCCCAAATATTCTCCAATATCACCGCGAGTCATAGAAAGCAGGAATCGAGTTGGGGATAGCGATACGCGAGCGTAGCGGCTCGATAGGCCTAAGAGGAAGGATGCGGTGCGTTCTTCGGCGCTGTAGCTACTGAGAAGCGTATGCACTTGCTGGTCTTTCGTTATTTCATTGCCCATTATTGCGAAGAAATGGTGCTGTAGAGAGGGCTGTTCTCGGCTGAGTTTTCCCAGTTGTGAAAAAGGAATTTCGCAGATAGAAGAATGCTCTAGCGCAGATGTGGAGTTCGCGTACTTGTCGCTCGCGATGCCGTCCATTCCG
>Ga0308001_10000787_pt1 | contig 14667 bp, 16 predicted proteins | sample Neamet5_FD_203167 | JGI IMG/M metagenome (GOLD analysis project Ga0308001, IMG submission 203167) | Marine microbial communities from water near the shore, Antarctic Ocean - #5 | ecosystem: Environmental > Aquatic > Marine > Unclassified | place: Southern Ocean | collected 2014-06-04
TTACTGTATCCACAGAGATGCCAGTTCAACAATATTCCAAATCGTCTTGTTGACCATCATTTTTTAGGCTTCTTCAGTTGCATTTCATTATCCATATAGATTATCGTAATAACCCGACGTATTTTGTCGGTAGTGTTTGCACCTGCAAGATGAAATATCCGTCCGGAATGAAAACTAACTTCGCCTAAATAAAAAGGTTTAATAATGTGCTTAAAATCAGTGACTTTTAATCTATTTTCAGTCATCTCCTCACTACTATCAATTATGGCTAAATCTCTTCCTTCTTGTATTTGATGACTTCCTGCGCTAAACTCAATGGGGCCCAGGTTTTTCGGAACCGTTTGAAGTGGAATCCATGCAGTAATGGTTCGATCGTTGTCCAATGGCCAATAATATTGGTCCGCATGCAAGGGCGTAATGCCACCATAGGCTTCTTTATATAAAGCTTAATCGTGATACATTCTAACGCCCTACACTTCCATTAATAATGTTGCAATTTTAGCTAAACGTTTTGAAAAGACAAATTCCTTTACCTGCTCATCCTCTCGCCACAAATTAAACAATTGCAAAAATGCTTTACCATAGGTATCCCTTTGCTATATTGGTTTGGAGTAATTATTTAATCGGTATAAAGCCCTATCGATAGAACCACCATAATGATCCAACATCTCTTAGGAAAAAACCTGCTTTAATTTGATGTACCGGTTTTTTTGATAAAAGTAAATGGCAGACTTGTGCAAAGCATAAGGGATGTCTAATTCATTAGGAAGCACACATACAATATTAGATTTAAATCTAAAGTTAAATGATATTTTAAAGATTTGAAAATCTCAAGAATAATAATCCATAAAAACATATAAAATAAATTTCATTAAATTGTGTATTAAAATTTAAAAAAATGGAACGTAAAATTATTTTAAGCGAAAAAGAAATCCCAGATAAATGGTACAATATCGTTGCAGATATGCCCAACAAACCTCTACCCCCTTTAAATCCTGGCACTCGGGAACCGATAGGCCCAGAGGCTTTGGCTCCTTTGTTCCCAATGGAATTGATTAAACAGGAAGTGAGTATGGAAAAGTATATCGACATTCCTGATGAGGTGAGAAACATCTATGGTATGTGGCGTCCAACCCCTGTTTACCGGGCTTACAATCTTGAAAAAGCACTAGATACTCCCGCAAAAATATATTACAAATACGAAGGAGTAAGTCCAACCGGATCTCACAAACCTAACACTGCCGTAGCGCAAGCTTATTATAACAAGCAAGAGGGGATTAAAAAAATCACCACCGAAACTGGTGCCGGTCAGTGGGGAAGTGCATTAAGTTTCGCTTGTCAGCACTTTGGTATTGAGTGTGAAGTTTTTATGGTTAAACTCTCCTATTTACATAAACCCCATCGTAAAGTGATGATGAATACTTGGGGTGCTACCGTTCACCCTTCTCCTTCAAATGCTACTGAAATAGGGAAGAAAATATTAGCTGAAAATCCTGATACAACTGGATCATTGGGAATTGCTATTTCTGAGGCAGTGGAACGTGCCGCCACAAATGATGATACAAAATATGCGCTCGGAAGTGTATTAAATCACGTTAAACTGCACCAAACCATTATCGGTCAAGAAGCGATACTGCAAATGGAAAAAGCGGGAGACCTTCCCGATGTTGTCATTGCTCCTTTTGGAGGAGGATCTAATTTTTCAGGTTTAGCATTTCCCTTTTTACGAATGAACTTTGAGGAAGGTAAATCTATCAGGTGTATCGCGAGCGAGCCAGCTTCTTGTCCAAAATTAACCCGCGGACAATTCAGATACGACTTTGGAGACACCGCAGGGATGACTCCGTTGTTTCCAATGTATACTTTGGGACACGACTTCGTTCCTGCACCAATTCATGCAGGAGGATTGCGCTATCATGGCGCAGGCGTCATCGTAAGTCAATTGTTAAAGGACAAATTGATTGAGGCAAGATCTCATGACAATTTAGAAGTGTTCGAAGCAGGAGTGAAATTTGCAAAAGCTGAGGGGATTATTCCTGCTCCAGAAGCGAATCATGGTATTGCTACTGCCATTGCAGAAGCAGAACGTTGCAAAAGAGAGGGGAAATCAGAAACGATTTTATTCAACCTTTGTGGGCACGGAAATTTTGATATGAAAGCCTATGAAGATTATTTTGCCGGAAAGATTGTGAAACACGAATTAAGCAAAGCAGAAATTGATGCTTCTTTGGCCAAGCTCGACACACCGTTAATTCCATAGTTACTTAAAAATTAATAACTATGAAAAGCTTAAATTTTAGAGTTTATGCTTTTTTAATTAAATACCAAAAAAAAATATCAAATAATTATGGGAAATTACTATAGAGATAAACCGATTATATTTCCAAATAGCATTTAGTGGTTAATCTCATTAAGCAATATATAATATTACTCTCATTGATAGTTTAATACAGAGCATGTCAATAAATGGAATTAGTTGAATTTTACTCAATGATCAGGCAAAACACTGGAATTAACTAAGTCAGAATTAAAGAAAGTAAAACATGGTATAAAGAAAGTCACCTATAACAAAAAGAGGTCTGTCTGGTTTTACAGTTTTACAAGAACTAAAATCAATGAATAACTTATATAATTATTTAACATAACAACACCTAAAAATCTATTAACTATCTTTGAAATAAAAAATGAAAGAAATGACTTTATTAATCTTCCTGATTTTTTTTAATGCATGTAATTTCATTAATCCAAAACCCATTGATAACAAATCACAGTTATGGACTCCAACGTCAATTTCTCAAGACTTAGAAAAAGCCTATTTTGCCTCCGGATGTTTTTGGTGTGTAGAAGCTATTTTCGAAAGTGTCAAGGGAGTGGAAGAAGCCCATTCAGGTTATTCTGGAGGTAAAACGAAGAACCCTAATTATAACCAAATCGGATACGGAAATACTGGACATGCAGAAGCGGTTGAAGTCATTTACGATCCTAAAGTGGTTAGTTATAAAATACTAGTAGATGTATTTTTTGGTTCTCATGATCCAACGACGCTGAACAGGCAAGGCCCCGATAGTGGTACTCAATATCGCTCAGTTGCTTTTTACCAAAATGATATTGAAAAAAGTGCCATCGATAGTCATATTGTTAAATTGATTGAGGGAGAAGTTTATTCTAACAAGATAGTTACAGAAGTTACTCCTTTGGTTAAATTCTATTATGCTGAGGAATACCACCAGGATTATAAAAAAATAAATCCTGAGAATTCTTACATAAGAAATGTTTCGATTCCACGTTTAAATCGGTTTAAGACAAAATATCCTCACCTCTTAAAAAAGTTCCATTAAATCTTGTTTTTAAATGGATTTCCGTATCCAACTCAAGGGTTGGATGTATTTATTCCAAAGAAAATAAAAGAAATAACCCATTATCGTTCCAAAAGCAATCCCCGATATCACATCAAGAGGGTAATGTACTCCAATGTAGACTCGGCTGTAAGCAATCAATCCCGAAAGCATAATAAAAAAGAATGGAATTCGCTTATGATAGCCAATCAATAGGTTTGAGAAAAAAACTGCTAAGGCAAAGGAGTTAGAGGAATGCCCAGAAAAATATCCATAAAATCCTCCACAACCAGACTTAACCAACCTTACCAACCCTTCTAATTCAGGTTCATGACATGGTCTAAGTCTTTGAAAGGTGTTTTTGAACAAATTAGTACCTTGATCTGTAAATAAAATCAATATTCCCAAAATAGCAAAAAGAGTAAGTAAAGACTTAAAACTCGTTTTACTTAAATAATAACAAGCGAAAAGTATATAAACAACAAAGTTGGTTGCCTTATTCGTAATTAACATCCAAAAACCATCATAGGTTTGACTTCCCAATCCATTCAGGAATAAAAAAAGTTCTTGATCAAATGCAATTAAACTGTCCAAAAGCTATTCGATATTTTCTATTTCTTGATCATAATATTTCAGTGCCTGCTCAATTAAGTCGGCGGTATGCGTGGCCAACTCATTCTCGTCTTCAGAATCAAATTCTTCAAACCAGTGTACCTCGTCGTTTGAAACGTTTAGAAGAAAACGTGGGAATTCTGTATGTAAAATGAATATTTCATCTTCAAGTTCAGAATTATCGGCAATAAAAAATTTAGGTAAATCCATCGGTTAAATGTTCTGATTTAAAATTAATTTTTTAGTAAGATACTGAAATCTCCAAATTAAAAGTGATGCGGACAATGTTAATCCAAAGAGAAGCCCTATCCAAATTCCTGATGCACCCATATCTGTTTTAATTCCAAGGGAGTAGGCAATCGGAAAACCAAACAAACCATAAGCCATAAAAATAAGTAAAGCGGGAATATTGACATCTTGAAGCCCTCGTAATGCACCAAGGACAACTGCTTGTAAACCATCTGAAATTTGAAACAAGGCTGCGATAAGAAGTAAATCTGATGCCAATTTTACAACGATAATTACGTCATCATAAATTAAAGGATTATCACTGTCAAGGTAAAGCCAAGGGAGATATTCATGAGTTGCTATAAAAAAAAGTGCAAACACCACATCCATTATAAATATTAAAAAGAAGGTTGAAATAGCAATTCTTCTCAATTCTAAAAAATTATTTTTTCCTTTTTGATTTCCTACTCGAATCATCGCTGTAACGCCTACTCCGAGAGCAACCATAAAAGTCATAGAAGAAAGATTGAGTGCGATTTGATTAGCAGCCTGCGGGTTTTTACCTAATATTCCTGACATCCAAATAGCAGAAGTGAAAAAAGTTACTTCAAAAAACATTTGTAAGGCCGATGGGAAACCAAGAGATATGATTCTTTTAAATAGCTTTAACTGCGCTTTAACCTTATGAATTTTTTGAGTGTAAATCTTAAATTTATTATTCGTGCGAACATTTAACCCCATAAATAAAAGCATTGCAAAACGGGCAATTAAGGAACCTATTGCGGCACCTTCTACCCCTAACTCAGGAAAACCTAAGCCTCCAAAAATAAATCCATAATTAAGAATAATATTAATTACATTTCCCATTAGGGTGGCATACATCGCCAAACGTGTTTGAAACAGACCTTCCGCAAATTGTCTAAAACCTTGAAACGCAACCAATGGAATTAGAGAGATTGCCACCCAAAACAAATAAGGATAAGCAAGTTCTACAACTTCTTCAGGCTGCCCCATTTGTTTTAGTAAGGGTTGAGAGAACAAAACAGCTATCGCTAAAAAGACTCCCAAAAATGTACACAGTATTAATCCATGAAAGAAAACATTCCTGACTATATTTTCATCGTTAGCTCCATCTGCTTCAGCAATCATTGGAGTAATTGCTGTTGAAAATCCAATCCCAAGTGACATCGCTACGAAAAAGAAACTGTTGCCCAAAGAGACTGCTGCAAGTTCGGCAGTCCCAAGCTGACCTACCATAATGTTATCAATCAACTGGACAAGGGTGTGTCCGAGCATCCCAATGATAACTGGGTAAGCTAGTTTTAAATTGTATTTAAATTCACGAGTGTAATTGTTAAGTTTTACCATTTAGGCTTTAAAGGGAATGAATAAGCTTTTATTCAAAGCCAAATTGATCTGCAAGGTACACCAAAGCTGCCATGGTCGCACCTCCCAATTCTAATTCGCGTTTATTAATGGCTTCAAAGGTATCCATTTCGGAATGGTGATGATCAAAATATCTTTGTGAATCGGGGCGTAAGCCTGCCAAAACAGTTTTATCGTTTTTTAAAGGAGCAACATCTGCAGCACTTCCTCCTTTTTTAAAATAATGAATTAAATAAGGATCAAAATAATCTTTCCAAGTGAGGATTTTATTAAAGTATTCATCATTACAATCAAAACTAAATCCTCTTGGAGAAAATCCTCCTGCGTCAGATTCAAGCGCTAAGACATGTTCCTCTTTTAGTTTTTCAGTTCGCTTGGCATAAGCCGCTGCACCTCGTCCTCCATTTTCTTCATTCATAAAAAGCACCACGCGAAGGGTGTTTTTCGGTCTGAATTTTAATGATTTAAATATGTTTAAAACCTCCATAGATTGAACGACACCGGCTCCATCATCATGAGCACCATCGCCTAAATCCCAGGAATCTAAATGTCCTCCAACCAAAATAATTTTTTCTGGATTTTCGGAACCTTTTATTTCTCCGATTACATTATAAGATTTTATGTCTGGATAGTTTTTACAATTTTGTTTTAAGAAAAAACGAAGTTTTGGGTTTAAGGCAATCATCGAACTCAAAAGTTGTGCGTCATTTGTGCTGATGGCAGCTGCGGGTATGCGCTTTTTTAAAGATAAGTTTCCGTAACTCATCACACCGGTATGCGGATAATCGTCTAATCGCAGGTTCATTGATCTAACCAAAACTGCTGCAGCTCCATATTTTGCGGCCATTTCTGCACCGCTATAGCGCTGGTTGACACAACCAGAATAGGCTTGAAAAGTACTAATTAAATTCGCCTGCATAGGACGATTAAAAAAAATGATTTTTCCTTTTATTTTTTCCTTTCCTAATTCAGCTAATTCTTCAAAGCTTTTTACTTCTATCACATTGGCGCGAATACCTGAAGATGGAGTCGCAATTGAACCTCCCAATGCACAAACGTTTACATTAATTGTATTACCCGGGCTTGACTCAATATTAGCATACTCATAAGTACCACGAACCCACTTAGGAACCATTACTGGCTGTAGCCAAACTGAATCTAAGCTCAGGCCTTCCAATTCTTCTTTTACCCACAATACGGCTCTCTCTGCGTTGAGAGAGCCTGATAATCTGCCTCCAATGTCATTGGAAAGATGATCCAACCAATTGTAGCTTTTACTTTCAGTCAAAGCAAAATCATAGATATTATTTAATCGCTCTTTAACTTCGCCATTAGTTTGTCCAAATGAAAATAGGCCATACAAACAAATGATTAAAAAAACTTTATTTTTCATTAGGGGTCTTATTAGTTTTGCTTCGAAGCAAATTGTTTTATATCATTTTCTGTAATCGGATTTTCTCCCAAAATCATTAAACGTTCGACTACATTTCTTAGTTCTCGAATGTTACCAGTCCAGGGATAATCCATCAACATTTTAACAGCATCCTTGGAAAAAGATTTCTCCACTGTACCTTGTTCTTTCGAAAGTTTTTTTTTGAAATGCTCAACCAACAGTGGAATATCAGTTTTACGTTCGCTTAATGAGGGTACTTTAATTAGGATCACTGCCAAACGGTGGTATAAGTCTTCTCTAAATCTACCTTCCGCAATCTCTTTACTGAGGTCTTTGTTTGTTGCTGAAATAATTCGTACATCAACTTTTATGTCTTTTTCACCCCCCACACGTTGGATCTTACTTTCTTCGAGAGCCCTTAAAACTTTGGCTTGAGCGGCCAAACTCATGTCAGCAACTTCATCTAAAAAAATCGAACCACCATTGGCAATTTCGAATTTGCCTGCACGGTCTTTTACAGCTGAAGTAAAAGCACCCTTAACGTGGCCAAACAACTCGCTTTCAATCAAATCTGAAGGAATTGCAGCACAATTAACTTCAACAAAGGGGGCGCTGTTTCTTCCACTTTTTTTATGTAGCTGATTAGCAACCAATTCTTTACCCGTTCCATTTCCTCCTGTGATTAGCACTCTGGCTTCAGTTGGAGCAACCTTTTCGATAAGGTTATGAATTTTATCGATCTCTTTTGATTCACCAATGATAGTGTACTTTTTTATGATTTTATTTTTAAGAATCTTATTTTCAGTAACCAATTCCTTGGTTTCAAGCGCATGCCTCACAGCATTAAGCAATCGATTTAAATCAGGTGGTTTTAAAATAAAATCATAAGCTCCTAATTTCATCGCTTCAACTGCAATGGCAACATTTCCATGACCCGTTAACAGAATAACCGGAACAAAAATTTCTTTTTCTCTAGCTTTCTGGAGTACCTCAATACCATCCATTTTAGGCATTTTAATATCACATAAAACCAAATCAAATTCTTCCTTCAGAAGCCTATTAAGTCCTAATTTACCGTCCTCTTCTTCTGAAATTTCATAATTATCACTTTCATCGCTAAGTATTCGAACCAAGACCCTTCTTATAGGTTCTTCATCTTCAATTATTAGAATTTTTTTCATTTTGAGGGCTCTAGATTATTTTTTATCGTAATCGTTCTTTGTGGGAAAGGAATTTCAATGTCTAATTCTTTGAGCTTATCAAAGACTTGAAACCTAATGTCACTTTTAACTACATTGGCTTTAAAACTATTATCTATTGAAAAGAATAAATCAAACATAAGTGCACTGTCCCCAAAGTCTTCAAACAAAACAAACGCTTCTGGTTTTTTAAGTACGTAAGGATGAGCAGCAGCAACTGCCACAACCGCTTCCTTAAAAACATTAACATCAGATCCATAGGCAATTCCGATAGAAATAGATTCACGGGTGAGTGATCCATTTTCAGTCCAGTTGTAAAGAATTGAAGTTAAAAATTTATGATTGGGAATTATTAATACTTTATTGTCTCTTGTGACAGCTCTTGTGGTTCGTAATTTAATGTTTTCAACCTTACCTACTTGACCATCAACCTGAATAATGTCTCCTACATGAACTGTTTGATCGGCCAAAATAAAAACACCTGAAATGACATCTTGAATAAGGGTTTGCAGCGCAAGACCAATACCTACTAAAAGTGCTGCTGACGCTGCAAATATTGCTGTAACATTAACCCCCACATTGTCAAGGGTAATCAAGATAACTATTAAGTAAACAGAATAGTTGAAAAATGAGAAAATACTTCTAAATTTAGCCTGTGCATCGCTTGAAAGTGTTTTAACTATGATTTTTTTAAATAGCTTAAGCAGAAAATAAGTGAGGATAAATACACCGATTATTATAAGCAAAGCCTTAGGAGTGAAGGTTATACCGCTTCCTAAATTAATTTGATAATTAAAAAAATCAATGATTTTTCTCATAGTTATAATTTAACACGAATATAAGACAAAAACAAAACCCATCCTTATTTCTAAGGATGGGAAAAAAATGGTGTTAAAAAAAAAGAACACCACTTAAATCTTGACTTTACGTCAGTTTGTTTTTCTAAAGTTACTTAAATATTACGCAAACATTTCCTTTACCTTTTCAAAGAAGGATTTATCAGATTTTTCAGGGTTTGGTTTGAAGTTTTCATCATCCAGCATTTTTTGAAAAAACTGCTTTTGTTCTCTATTTAATACTCTAGGGGTCCATACATTGACATGAACCAGTAAATCACCACTTCCATAGCCATTAAGGTCTGGGACTCCTTTTCCTCTTAGTCTTAGTGTTTTTCCTGATTGAATCCCTGATTCTAACTTAATTCTGACCTTGCCCTCTAGCATCCTAATATCTTTAGAAATTCCCAATGTTGCCTCTGAAATACTGATGTATAAATCATGGTGTAGGTGATTTCCTTCACGAACAAATTTATCGTGAGTTTTTTCTTCAATGAGCACCAAAAGGTCCCCAGATATTCCATTACCTGCCGCAGAATTTCCTTTTCCAGAAACTTTGAGTTGCATACCTTCTTCTACACCCGCAGGAATTTTGATAGATACTGTTTCTTCGTCCTCTATCATACCATTAGCGTCAGTTCCAGATGGACGGCTAGTAATCTTTTGACCAGTTCCACTGCAAGCTGGGCAGGTTGATGCGCTTTGCATTCTCCCCAAAATAGTATTAGTAACTCGCATTACCTGTCCATTTCCTTTACAGGTGCTACAGGTGTTATAGCTCACCCCTGGCGCTTGAACTTTTCGCTTTACTTTTATTTTCTTCTCTACACCTTTGACAATTTCCTCCAATGTTAATTGAACTCTAATTCTCAAGTTACTTCCTTTGCCTCTTTGTTGTCTTTGATTATTGCCACCAAAATTTCCACCACCAAAAGCGCTTCCGAAAACATCTCCAAATTGACTGAAGATATCATCCATATTCATGCTTCCACGATCACCACCAAAGCCTCCACCTTCAAAAGCTGCATGGCCATGTTGATCATACTGGGATCTTTTCTGGGGATCACTAAGGATTTCATAAGCTTCGGCAGCCTTTTTGAAATTGGCTTCTGCTTCTTTGTCTCCAGGATTCTTATCTGGGTGATGTTTAATTGCTTTCTTGCGATAGGCTTTTTTTATCTCACCCTCTGATGCACCCTTGGATATTCCTAATATTTCGTAAAAATCTTGTTTCATATTATTTTATTTCCCTACCACTACTTTCGGATACCTTATGATTTTTTCTCCTAGCTGGTAACCTTTTTCAACCACGTCAATGATCTTACCTTTTTGTACTTCTTGTGGTGCAGGAATCTGAGTAATTGCCTCGTGTATTTCAGCGTCAAAAACATCACCAATATTAATCGTTAATATTTCCAAACCGCTGCTCTTCAAGATGCCGTTTAATTTATTGTTTATTAAAACAAAACCTTTTATTTCCTCCAATGTATCTTGTTTTTCAAACTGAGATATTGCGCGCTCTAGGTCATCTAAAATTGGAAGTAATGAAGAAATAACTTCTTGACCGGCAGTTTTAAACAATTCAATTCTTTCTTTTGTTGTTCTTTTCTTAAAATTTTCAAACTCAGCAAACAACCTTAAATACTTATCTTTTTCTTGAGTAAGTGAATCATTCAAACCCTCAATAATAGTATTCTCTTTTTTTTTTGAAGCCTTATTTTTCGCTGGAGCCTTTTTTTTTGTACCACTAGATTTAGTTTGCTTTTCTGCCATATTAAATTTTTAATTAAAGATTTGCAAAAGTACTGCCATTTGATCAATATTGTCAAAATGTCATTCTTTTTTAAAGTAAAGTGCTTTCAATGACAATTTCAGGTTATCATATTGAAACACAAATCCTTTGGCTAAAACTTTTTTAGCACTCACTTTTTGACTATCTAAAACAAGGGAGGAGCGTTCTCCAAACACTATTCTAATCAGTAAATTCGGTAGATTAGGAAGGAAGACTGGTCTACTTAACGTTTGACCTATACTCGCAATTAATTCATTTTGACTGACAGGATTTGGTGCTACGGCATTAAACGTACCCTGCCAATTTTGTTTTGCAGCATTCAAAAGCATTTGAGATAAATCATCAATATGAATCCAACTTTGCCATTGTTTCCCGGTTCCAAAAGCTGCTCCAATAAATAATTTTACAGGTAAAGCCAAAGTAGGTAAAACACCACCTTCTCTTGATAAAACTAATCCTATTCTAAATTTAGAAAAAGACTCAACAGAAGAGGAAAGCTCATTTAACACAGCCTCCCATTTTACCACTACTTCTTGTAAAAAATTTTCAGGAGGTCCTATTTGCGTTTCTTCACTATAATTCATTTCAAAATTATTGGGATAAATCCCAACTGCTGAAGCGGCTACAAAAGTCTTGATTGTATCTCCGGCAAATTCATTCATTCCTTTCTTAAGAAGATTAGTCGAATCAATTCTACTGTCTAAAATTTCACTTTTATTTTTTGTTGTCCACTTTTTAGAAATGCTTGCTCCCGCTAAATGGATAATCGCATCAACACCTTCAAAGCATTTGGGGTCAATATACTTATCTTCAAGGTTCCAATAAAACCCATTAAGTGTTTTAGAGGCAGTAATTTTGTTTTTATTGGTCGTGAGAAAGTAAACTTCAATTTTTTCATTTAAGGCTTTTTTAACAATGGAAGATCCCACCAAGCCTGTTGCGCCCGTAATCAATAACTTCATTTATAATTTTTTATAAAAATACATCAAATCGGCTTGATTGCCCTTAACATTTCTCGCTTACCTGGGGGACCTTCAAGACGTGAAACTTGAAAACCAACCTCCTCCAAGGTTCTTCTAACGATTCCTTTGGCGCAATAACTCACCCATACTCCCCATGGGTTTAATAACTGAAAACAAAGCTCAAGCGGCTTTTTCTGCCATAGTTCTGGTTGGGCGTGATATCCAAAAGCGTCATAAAAAATTACATCAAACTTTTGAGAAATATCTAGTTCTAAAAAATCTATTTTCGATTTACTAAATAAAAAACCATCTTGCTGTATCGCTTTTTCCCACAAGCAAGAATGTAGCAGTTGATAAAAATCAGCATGCTCAGCGTGTGGTAAAGTACTTTTCATTTCTAGTAAATGTAGTTCTGCTTCTGAAAGAGGGAATTTCTCAATGGAATGGTAATTTATGTTGACATTGTTTTCTTTGGAAAAGACATAAGCGAGGTAGGCATTTAAGCCAGTACCAAAACCCATTTCAAAAATATTCAATTCATTTTTATGATTATTATTAATCCAATAGTCGAGTCCCTTGTCAATATAAACGTAGGTTGACTCCGTCAATGCACCATGTCTAGAATGATAGGTTTCTTTTATCTCTTCAACCCGAAGCGAAGGTGACCCGTCTGATGTTAAGAAGACTTCCTTTTTCATAATCTATAACTAAAGTGAAGTTGGGTAATAAAATTAAAACCAACTTAAATCCCTTCTCAAAATTATGCTCTTTTTAAGAATATTAACATTACAAGACGATTTTTACTTAAAAAATCAATAACAATTAAAATTATTTAATCAAAATGGGTAATTTTATCAAATATTATGAAAATAGAAAAAGCCTTAAGCTCTAAATTGCCAAATGTTGATTTAAAAAACCTTTCCTTCGGGACTGTTTTTACGGATCATATGTTTGTCTGCAATTACAAGAATGGGGCTTGGGAAGAACCTAAAATCATTCCTTATCAAAGCCTCTCTTTTGACCCATCCATGAGCGTTTTGCATTATGGACAAGCAGTTTTTGAGGGAATGAAAGGCTATAAAGATGATAACGATAAGATCTGGCTGTTTCGCCCAGATCAAAACTTTGAACGGATTAACAAATCGGCTGCGCGACTTCAAATTCCAGAGTTTCCAAAAAAACATTTTTTTGAAGGTTTAAATGAATTGCTTAGGTTAGATGCTGACTGGATTCAAAAAGGTATCGGAAATTCAATGTACATCCGTCCTTTTGTTTTTGCCAGCCAGCCTGGTGTTCAGGCTTCCCCCTCAGAGAAGTACACTTTCATTATTATTTGTTGTCCTGTTAAAGCTTATTACGGTGGTGAAGTTAATGTCCTAATTGCTGAGGAATTTAGCCGTGCTGCTTCGGGTGGCGTAGGTTTTGCTAAAGCTGCCGGAAACTATGCTGCGCAATTTTATCCAACAGCATTGGCGCAAAAAGAAGGCTACCAGCAAATTGTTTGGACCGATGCCAGTACTCATGAATACTTAGAAGAAGCCGGTACCATGAATATCTTCTTTAGAATCAATGATAAATTAATTACGGCACCTAACAACGATCGAATCTTAGACGGAATCACCCGGAAAAGTATTATCCAAATCGCAAAAGACAATGATATTGACATAGAGGTTCGACCTATCAAAGTATCGGAAGTGGTCGAAGCTTCTAAAAAGGGAACTCTATTAGAGATGTTTGGAAGCGGAACTGCCGTTGTGGTTAGTCCTATTAAAAGTTTTGGCTACCAAGGTGTCAATTACAAACTCCCTGTGATTGAAAATCCTTTGTCTACATTGCTTAAAGAAAAAATAACCTCGATTCAATACAACCTATCTGAAGACCCTCATGGTTGGAGGTTAGCGGTTGACTAAGCTTATTTTTCTAAAATGTCTTTAATATTGGGCTTGAAATAATTAGAACCCTTTAAAACTTTGCCATCCTCACGATAAATTGGTTGACCATCTTCTCCCAGTTTACTCATATTACTTCGATGGATTTCTTCAAAGACTTCCCGGGTTTTGTGTTGCATGCCGTGAGATAAAATAGTGCCACAAAGAATATGGAGCATGTCGCCCAAAGCATCAGCTACTTCAATCATCTCATTGTTTTCTGCAGCTTCAAGATATTATTCGTTTTCTTCTTTCATGAGGTTAAACCTAAGTTTAATTATATCCAAAGGCAAGTCGATTGTGGGTTTATCAGTCATCGCAATACGAAAAGTATTATGGAATTCTGCAACTGAATTGAGCTCATTGGTAATCATAAATTAGAATTTCAAAAGATTAATAAAATATGGTAGTTGATTATTTTCTAAATTAGATAAAAATTTAATAATGTTTAGTCAAGGTCAATACCTGTTTGCCATTTTTTTTGCCATTTGTTTTATATTATTGATCGTATACACCTATATAAAAGACCTTAAAAGTCATAAGGTCTATTATAAAGGAAGTTTAAAGGTCTTAATTGTTTTCTTATTGGCTATAACTTCGCTTTACTTGATTAAACATTTCACACATGCAAGTTGATCAATCAAATAAAAAATAAATTTTGAAACAATTCATCTTTGTCTTTTTAGGAGGAGGTATCGGAAGTGGATTAAGATATTTGGTTGGGAAATACATGCCCAATTCAAATGCTGGATTTCCATGGTCTACTTTTAGCGTCAATCTTATTGGGTGCTTAGTTATTGGAGCTATAATGGGGTATTATATAAGAACTTCCGCTGATTTAAAATCAGATTTGGCATTGTTTACGATCATCGGTATTTGTGGTGGCTTTACTACATTCTCATCTTTTGCTTATGAGAATATTTCATTAATACGATCTGGGGATAATCTCTTATCTCTCTCTTACATTGGCTTAAGTCTAATCTTAGGTATGGTAAT
>Ga0308001_10000798_pt1 | contig 14573 bp, 16 predicted proteins | sample Neamet5_FD_203167 | JGI IMG/M metagenome (GOLD analysis project Ga0308001, IMG submission 203167) | Marine microbial communities from water near the shore, Antarctic Ocean - #5 | ecosystem: Environmental > Aquatic > Marine > Unclassified | place: Southern Ocean | collected 2014-06-04
ATGGTGTAAATAACCACTTTATTTCGATCCCTGACGCGTCACTTGGGATTTTGCCAGACCTTTGTTTTACAAGGCCTTTTAACGACTCGCTTAACGCGTGTCACAGGCCCCTTTAACAAGGGAGCGCCATTATATCCATCGCACGGCAAAGCACAAGCGGTTTAAGGCAATGAGGTGAAATAAAGGACTTAAACTGACACTCAGACTAGAGCAACACGCGTATTTCAAGTACAGCCGTACGGCTGCACTTGAAATGATCCACTGGGCCTTAGCCCAAGGGTGAGTAGCTCAGCCGATTGGCTAATCTACTATAGTGGATTCTTTGACATCTTCTTCCGCATCATCATCAGTATTTGGCTTGACGAACCGACCCACCAAAATACCTACCTCAAATAATAACCACATAGGCACAGCAAGTAAGGTTTGAGAGATCACATCGGGTGGGGTAATTAACATACCAATAACAAAACAACTGACTAACACATAGGCCCGCTTTTTAGCTAAATCGTCAGCCGTGGTTGCACCTGACCAGATAAGCAATATCGTCGCTATGGGAATTTCAAAAACAATACCAAATGCAAAAAAGAGCTTCAGAACAAAATCGAGGTAGGCCGATATATCGGTCATAACTTTAACGTCTTCAGGACCCGTTGCTGTAAAAAATCCAAAAATCAGTGGAAACACAACGTAGTAAGCAAAAGCGATACCCAAATAGAACAAAATTATACTGGAGCCTAACAAAGGCAGTGCCAAGCGCTTCTCTTTCTTATAAAGTCCTGGGGCAATAAAGCTCCACGCTTGATGCAATATAAACGGCATACCCAAGAATAATGCGAGCACCATAGTGAGCTTGAAAGGTGCTAAAAAAGGAGAGGCCACTTGCGTAGCGATCATGGTGGAGCCTTCAGGCAGAAGACTGCGCAAGGGATCAGAAAGATAGAGGTAGAGATCGTTCGAAAAAGGAAACATACAAGCAAAAAACAGCACCACCAAGACGACCGCCTTCAATAACCGATTACGCAGTTCTATCAAGTGACTCATTAAGGGTAGTTCAGGCTCTTGTTCTTTGGTGTAGGCTTTTGCGTCGCTCATAGTGTGTTCCAAAAACAGTTAAGAGCCGCCAATTGAGGGTTCTTTTTGTTCAACGTTTTTTGCAGATTTCTTTACAGGTTGCTTTGCCGCTTTTTTATCAACATCCAGTGTCGACTTCTCTACAGCTTTTTTTGTAGGTTTCTTTGCAGCTTTCCTTGCTGGTTTTTCTTCAGCGTCTTGAGTCGGTTTCTTTACAACTTTTGCTGCCGTTTTTTTCACAGGTTTTTTCACAGGTTTTTTTGCTGGTTGATTTTCTTGTGCGGCAACTACAGGGGCTTCCATAATATCTGTTTCTGCCTGTAATTCAGCCATCCTGTCTTCAATGGCTTTACGGTTCTCATCTGCCTTCTTACGAATTTCGTCAACCCTTAGCTCATCCTGTATCTCTTTTTGTACGCCGCTGACAGTACGCTTTATTTTTCCTACCCATAGACCAATAGTTCGCACAGCAACAGGCATACGTTCTGGGCCAAGTATCAACAAGCCAATCACAGCGACGAGTACCAGCTCTGTAAAACCAATATCAAACATAGATTTGGCCGCTATTTATCAGTTTTTGCTGATTCTTTTTCAGCAGCAGTGTCAGCAGAGGTGTCTGCACTAAAATTAGCATCTTGCTTGTCGTCAATCGCTTTGGGCTCTTCAGTACCATCTTTCATAGCCGACTTAAACCCTTTGACCGCCTTACCTAAATCACCACCAATGTTTCTTAGTTTCTTACTGCCAAATAGCAACAAGATAATGGCTAAAACGATCACTAACTGCCAGATACTGATTCCACCTAAACCCATGAGACTCTACTCCTTATTAATAAATTACTGGCTACGATTAGCCTTTTCCTCTAAACCCGACAAATTGAATCGCCGCTCCAGCTCTTTTAAAACTGCGGTATGATCTTCGCCAAGGTGCGATAACATTACCAAGCAATGGAACCATAAATCTGCGGTTTCAGCAATGACGGCTTTAGTCGTACCCAGATCTTGGGTATCTTTTGCAGCCAAGATCACTTCTGTGGTTTCTTCACCAATTTTTTCCAATATTTTATTTAAACCCTGGGCGTGCAAACTAGCCACGTAGGATGATTCAGGCGGCGCCTGCTTGCGCTCCTGCAGCACCAACTGCAGCGCGTTCAATACATCACTCATGGGTATAAATCTCCTTTGGGTCTTTCACTACTGCCACCTCTTCAAGCCATTGGCCATTATGCAAACGCTTAAAAAAACAATGGGGACGTCCGGTATGGCACGCAATACCACCCATTTGCTCGACTTTTAATAAAATGACATCAGCGTCGCAGTCTAAGTGAAGGCTATGTAACTTTTGCACATGTCCTGACTCTTCGCCCTTGCGCCACAGGCGTGCCCTTGACCGCGACCAATACACCGCCCGCTGCTCTTGCTGCGTTAACTTTAAGGACTCTTGGTTCATCCAAGCCATCATCAGAATTTGTCCCGTTTGATAATCTTGGGCAATAGCAGGCACCAAACCTTTATCATCCCACAGAATGTGGTTTAACCAGTCGTCAGCAGACATCAGTGATTACCTCTATTCCATAATATCAAGATACCAATAAAGCCTAACACGGTACTTACTGGAGCTACCCACACCTGATCTGCTAAGGGTATAGGATGCAACGCAGCAGCCGCCAGCACAAGAACTAAACCGATTAGACCGCTCCAATGTCCTTTTGTCTTGGGGGCTTTTGTGACCGTTGCAGTGACTGGCAAAGAGCGCGCCGACTGTTGCAAGGCATCGTGTACTAAGCCAGGCAAATAGGGTAACTGTTGAGCTAGGTCTGGCCACTCTTGCTTAAGCTGCCGGTACACTTGTTTGGGACTCACTTGACGCTTGAACCATTCTTCCAGAATCGGCTGGGCGGTTTCCCATAAGTTCAATTGTGGGTACAACTGACGACCTAAGCCTTCTATGTTGAGCATTGTTTTTTGCAGTAGAACCAGCTGTGGCTGAACCTGCATATTAAATCGGCGAGCCGTTTGGAATAAACCCAATAGTACTTGAGCAAAAGAAATCTCAGCCAAGGGTTTCGAAAAAATGGGTTCACTCACGCCCCGAATTGCACCCTCAAACTCGTGCACTTTGGTGTCTGCGGGCAGCCATCCACAGTCCACATGCAACTGAGCAATTTGCCGATAATCACGGTTGAAAAAAGCCAACAAAATACGTGCTAGATAGGTTTGATCTTCTTGTGAGAGGCTGCCAACAATGCCAAAATCGACAGCCATATATTGGGGGTCGTTGGGCAGCGACGGATTCACAAAAATATTGCCTGGGTGCATGTCAGCATGAAAAAAACTATCACGAAACACTTGGGTGAAGAAGATTTCGACACCTCGTTTAGCTAGTTCTTGTCGGCTAATGCCTGCTTTTTCAATCGCCGCAATGTCACTAACAGGCACACCATAGATGCGTTCCTGAACCAGTACCGAAGGATTACTCAAATGCCAATACATTTTAGGGATATACAAAAGGTTAGAGTTTTCAAAATTGCGCCTGAGTTGACTCGCATTACCCGCCTCACGCTGCAAATCAAGCTCATCTAAAATGGTCTTTTCATATTCATCAATAACGTCATGCAAGCGCAGACGCCTGAGATCGGGAACCGCCGCGTTAATCACTTTGGCCACTAAGCGCATTAATTTTAAATCGCGTTCTATAGTGCGTCTAATTCCAGGGCGAATGATCTTCACAACAACCGCTTCACCACTGATTAAGCGCGCACTATGCACCTGGGCAACAGAAGCAGAGGCTAGGGGTTCGTCATCAAATTCTGCAAAGGCATCAACCACAGTTTGCTTTAAAGCTTGCTCGATTAAGTGCTTAGATTGCTGACTGTCAAAAGCGGGGACCTTATCCAGTAAGGTAGCCAACTGTTCAGCTAATTCCTCATCTAGCATATCTCTGCGAGTCGATAGCAATTGGCCAAATTTAACAAACACAGGGCCCAAGTCAATCAACGCTAAACGCAGACGCTGGCCCACGCTACCTCGCACAGGCACTAGCAAACGCCATGGCATACACCAAAATATTAGCCTGACTGGCAAGGGCAAAGCATAGCCTAATAAAGGCACATCTAAGCGATAGCGGATGATCACTCGAAGAATCGAGAAGCTGCGAAAAATTGCTTTCATGGGCTCGTTATATTCCCACTAATTATGCTTTGACGCCGAAGTGCAAGGCCACGATGCCACCTGTCATATTGTGGAAGCGACAGTCAACCAGACCTGCTGCTTCCATCATGCCCTTTAGGGTGACTTGGTCTGGATGCATACGAATCGATTCTGCCAAATAGCGGTAGCTGGCTTCATCGTCCGCAATGAACTTACCGATTTTTGGTAATATATTGAACGAGTAAGTGTCATAAACCTTAGTTAGCAGTGGGTTATTTGTTTTAGAAAACTCTAACACCAACAAACGCCCACCAGGCTTCAACACGCGTTGCATTGACGCCAAAGCCTTACCTTTATCAGTCACGTTGCGCAGGCCAAAGGCGATGGTGATGCAATCAAAGCTATCGTCAGGAAACGGCAGGGCTTCAGCGTTCGCTTGCACGTAGCTGACATTGCCAACCACACCTTTATCAATTAACCGGTCCCGTCCTACCTTAATCATAGACTCATTAATATCAGCCAAGATGACATGACCTTCGGGCCCCACTAACTCACTAAAACGCATGGTGAGATCGCCCGTACCACCAGCTAAATCCAGCACTGAATCACCCACCCTTACACCACTCATTTCAATAGTTTGGCGTTTCCACAGGCGATGAATACCCAAGGACATTAGGTCATTCATAACATCATATTTCGCTGCCACAGAATGAAAGACGCCAGCGACTTGGCTTACTTTGTCACCCATAGGAACTTCTTTAAAACCAAAATGCGTAGTCGGCTTGGGGCCTTGATCGCTCATGTGTTTGTGTGTCCGTTGCTATAATTAAGCTTGCGCCCTTTGGCCTCATTCTACCCTGCTACAATCACCTTGTCGTGACCTTAATCAAGCTTATTGGTTTTCAAGGTCTACCAGATAATCCACAACCGCAAGCATGCCCTCAGAACTCCCTGCCAAAGTTGCATTCACCATATACTTGCCATTAACTAACATCGATGGCACGCCTGTTATCTGTGATTGGGCGGCTAAACGATTGCCTTGGCGTATTTTATTTTGCAGATCGAATGAATCATAAGCACTATCAAAATCAGCCTTACTAACGCCATGTTCAGCAAAAAAAGCTGTTAGCGCTTGTCGATTAGTCATTTTCCTTTCATCAATATGTATCGCATCGTACATGGCCTGGTGAGTCTGTTCTAACACACCTAGGTTGAGCCCCACAAAGTATGCCTTTGCATAAGGTTCCCAACTACGACCAAAGATCACTGGAATGGGCATAAAGCTTACGTCATCAGTTTGCGCACTAGCCCACTTGTGCAACTGTGGCTCAAAACCATTACAATGAGGACAGGTATACCCAAAAAACTCATTCACTACGACTTTGTCAGTGTTTGACGATTTAATAGGTTTGTCTATGACAATATAATGTGTGCCTGCTTGATACTCTGCAGCCATCGCAAATATGGGCAAACTGACTAGAGCCAGTAGAGTAATAATTTTCTTCAACATGGTTGATCCCCTGATTGATTTTGTAGACATTAATGGTAACGCCTTAGACGCTGGAAGTGAGCACCTTTACTCAGCCTTTACTCAGACTTAATTGAGTATTGACTTAGCCTAACTGCTAACAAATAAAAAAGGTGGCCTGAGCCACCTTTTTGAATCGCTTATCTAACTATTTAGACAAGCCTTGCATGTAGCTTGCTACAGCATCAATTTCTTTATCGCTCAAAAGGGCAGCAACCTGCTGCATCAACTTAGCTTGGCCGTTAGTGCGGGTTTCTGTGCGGTATGCTTTGAGCTGTTTAATAAGATAGTCTGAATGCTGACCACCCAAGGCTGGAAAACCAGCTTGGGCGTTGCCTGCTCCTGTAGGAGAGTGACACGCAGTGCAAGCAGCAACACCTTTTTCAGCAATACCTGCCCGGTAAATTTGACGACCTAAGTCTAGTAAATCTGGGTTAGTAGCACCAACAGTGACTTCCTGGGTACTATAAAAGGCAGCCATGTCAGCCAAGTCTTGATCGGTACGACCAGTCAAAATTCCCATCATTTGAGGAACGTTACGAGCACCATCCCGAACGTCTTTTAGCTGATTTACCAGATACACCTCGCCTTGACCCGCTAGCTTAGGGAAACTCGGAATCATGCTGTTACCGTCAGCGCCATGGCATCCACTGCATACAGCCACCTTGCCTTGACCTGACACTGCGTCGCCAGCTGCATAGGCAAAACTCATCCAGCCAATGCCAATCATCACACATACAAACAGTTTCTTCATCGGTGTTCCCGTATATTTTATAAAATCAGTATTTCGACCGCGCTATTATAAGGCGCAGGTGACATGACTTCAATGACTCAGCCCCTGTCTGGGCGAAGATCCTCACTTTAGCAGGGTTTATTTTTGTAAAAATGATGTAAAATGGAAGTTAATTTAAATATGAATGCCTTCATGATCACACAACACATTAAATTCCGTTCCGCAGAATTCTCCACTAGCGCTAGCAAAGTGAGTGAATGTCCCGCAGATATTGGCTCTGAAGTGGCCTTTGCTGGGCGTTCTAATGCTGGCAAATCTAGTGCCATTAATTCACTCACTCGCAACCCAAGTTTAGCGAGAACAAGTAAAACCCCCGGACGCACACAACTGCTCAACTTTTTTAACCTTAATATTGATCAATGTCGATTGGTGGACCTGCCAGGATACGGCTACGCTAAAGTCCCAGTCGCCATGCAGTTAAAATGGCGCAAGCACTTGAATCATTATTTAGAAGTCCGCGAAAGCCTATCAGGTTTAGTTTTGGTGATGGATATACGTCATCCTCTGAAAGAGTTTGATCGCATGATCATTGATTGGTGTATCGCCTCAGAATTACCCCTTCATTTGCTCTTAACTAAAGCCGACAAGTTAAAAAATAATGGCATTATGAAGGCTAAAATGGAAGTCACAAAAGGCTTGCCTGAACACACAGAAGGCTTAATCAGTATGCAGAGCTTCTCAGCATCAAAGGGCGACGGTATTGCAGATTTAGAGCGCCAGTTGGTACTTTGGATGAAGCCTGTTTCAAATGCTGAAGGTATCGCTGAGCCGACTCTTAAAGCATTGACGTCCGACCCACTGAGTAGTTAATAGTTGGGTGAGGATAAGTTAAATCCTAACTAATTGCCAACCCAAACCTTTTTGAGCCAAATCAGGCTAAGACATGATAAACATTGGGCAAAAAAAACCCTGAAGACCGAGGGGAGCAGTTTTCAGGGTGGGCGTCTATATGTTTTGTCGAAGACGCTTAGCTAGTTACATACTCAGACGGTTATTATTCCATTAAGTTCAAGTTAATTAAATTATTTTGAAATTAATTAGTGGTTAATGCGCCTGATCCCAATTGTCCCCTACCCCTACATCAACAATAAGCGGTACCAAAAGTTCGGCAGCCCCCTCCATAGCGGACTTTATTCCCACCACTAATTTATCCACTTGGCTTGCGTCTACCTCAAAAATTAATTCATCGTGAACCTGCATTGTCATACGAGCATTTAAACCACTCGACGCTAACCATGCATCGACGCTGACCATAGCGCGCTTAATAATGTCTGCTGCGGTGCCCTGCATTGGCGCATTAATAGCTGTTCTTTCAGCAGCTTGCCTGGCGATGGCATTGCTGGCTTTAATATCTGGTAGATATAACCTGCGGCCATAAATAGTTTCGACATAACCCTGTTCTGCAGCGATCGCTTTAGTGTGGTCCATGTATTCTTGCACCCCAGGGTAGCGAGTAAAATAACGTCCTATGTAATCTTGGCTTTGAGCCCGACTAATACCCAGCTGCTTCGCCAAGCCAAAGGCCGACATGCCATAAATTAGACCAAAATTAATGGCTTTTGCACTTCTTCGCTGGTCGCTGCTCACTTGCTCCACAGTAACACCAAATACTTCAGCCGCAGTGGCTTTGTGCACGTCTTGGCCGGTAGCAAATGCGTTTAGTAAGCCTTCATCCTTGGAAAGGTGAGCCATGATACGCAATTCTATTTGAGAGTAATCGGCAGCGACCATGACTTGGCCCTTAGGCACCACAAAAGCCTGCCTAATTTGACGCCCCTCAGCACTGCGGATAGGAATATTTTGTAAATTGGGATCACTAGAAGACAGCCGGCCTGTGGCTGCTACAGCTTGATGATAGGAGGTATGAATGCGACCCGTAGCAGGGTTTATTTCTAGAGGCAGTTTATCAGTATAGGTTGATTTTAGTTTACTCAGACTGCGGTATTGGAGTAATAATTTTGGCAGTTCATAGTCTTGGGCTAGTTCCTGCAACACCGCTTCGGCAGTTGATGGTTTGCCTTTAGGGGTTTTTTTGGTCACTGGTATACCCAGCTTTTCATATAGAATAGCTCCCAACTGCTGCGTTGATGACAAGTTAAAGACCTCACCAGCTAGTTCATAGGCGTCCCGCTCAAGCTCTATTAAGCGCTTGCCAATCACTTGACTTTGTTCGCCCAGCACCTTTGCATCAACCAGAGCACCAATGCGCTCCATGCGCGACAGCACTGGAACTAGTGGCCGCTCTATGGTGTCATACACTTTCCCTAAATTGGGCTCTAAGACTAGGCATGCAGAAAAATGCTGCGCCAAGCGCAAGGTAATATCTGCATCTTCAGCGGCATAGGGGCTAGCGAGCTCTATATCGACTTGGTTAAAGGTGAGCTGTTTAACCCCTTTACCCGCAATATCTATATATTTAACCGTTTGGTAATCGAGGTAATGTTGAGCCAAGGCATCCATATTGTGTCGACTAGCGGTGGAATTCAGCACGTAAGATTGCACCATGCTATCAATAATTTTTGCCTGCCACTGGATATTATAATTGGCGAGGACGTTGATGTCGTATTTTAGATTTTGACCACAAATGACTTGGGTAGCATCTTCTAGCAAAGGCTTGATGGCCGCAATGAGGTCTGGGCGACTGATTTGTTCTGGTGCCCCCACATAGTCATGACCACAAGGGATATAAATGGCTGTGCCCGCTTCTATGCACAAGGAAACCCCTACCAGTTGAGCTTCCATATAGTTAAGGCTAGTGGTTTCTGTATCAAAGGCAAAGATGGTCGCCTCTTTGCAAGCTTTCAACCATAGGGCAAGATCAGCCAGAGTGGTTACTGTGGAGTAGTTTTTATGGGCCACGACTTGTGGCGTTGGGATCACTTTTTGGGGCGCCTCATTATCATTAAGGGAGGCGTGACTGGAATGATTACTCGGGTTATTAGTGGCGGCGTTAGAGTGACCATGGGTTATAGGAGGGCTACTGGCAGTGACACCATCTTGTATTAACACGTTAGCCCATGATCTAAATTCCAAGTCTTCATATAGGGCCAGCAAAGCAGCTTGGTCAACTGGCTTAGGTGCCATCTGATCTAGGCTCTGCTCAAGCTCAACATCTAATTTAATGGTCGTTAAGGCCTGTGATAGGGGTAAAAAATCTAAGGCATTACGCAGCTTTTCACCTATTTTCCCTCCAATTTCATCTGCCTTTTCCATTAGATTTTCTAAGGTATCATAAGCAGCTAACCACTTGACAGCCGTCTTGGGTCCCGCCCCTGGAACGCCTGGAATATTGTCCGCTGTGTCACCAACAATGGCCAAATAATCAATAATTTGATCCGGCCTAACGCCAAACTTTGTGAAGACGCCCTCTTCATCGAGATAGGTATTGGTCATGGTATTGACTAAACCAACATGTGGGCTCACCAGTTGAGCCATGTCTTTGTCACCCGTAGAAATGAGTGTATCAATGCCTTGAGCTGTCGCTTGAGCGGCTAAAGTACCGATAACATCATCAGCCTCTACCCCTGGAATAATTAACAAAGGTAGTCCCATGGCATTAATAATCTGGTGGATAGGTTCTATTTGTGGGCGCATATCATCAGGCATAGGTGGTCGGTGAGCTTTATATTCCACATACATTTCATTTCGAAATGTGGGCCCCTTGGCATCAAATACCACCACAATATTGGCATTGGCATAGTCCTTAGCCAAACTGCGCATCATGTTAACTACACCTTTGACCGCACCTGTGGGCATGCCCTTACTATTATTTAGCGGCGGCATTGCATGGTATGCCCTAAACAAATAGGAAGAACCGTCTACTAATACAACGGGGGTAGAAACTTTTACAGTCATGATGTCTTCTCAAACAGATCTTTATAGGTATTTATGACTTAAAGAATACCATAATGAAGCGGCCTTAACTTGAATTGAAGCGTCTCTACGCGTACTATTTGCAGCCTCGTTGATGACCATTTTTAGTTTTAGAAAGTAGTGATCCTATGGCTGTATACACCTCCCTTAGTAGTGCGCAAGTTAGTGCTTACCTGTCGCCATTTAACCTAGGTGAACTGGTTGAATTAAGAGGTATTAGTGGTGGCATTGAAAACACTAATTACTTTGTCACGACTCAGGCCAAGGGCCAGCCGCCGCAGACCTTTGTACTTACGCTATTTGAAGACTTAGATTATGAAGAAATGCCCTACTTCATTGATTTAACAGAACATTTGGTTGCGCATAATGTCACTGTGCCTGCCCCCTTAAGAAACGAAACCGGTACCGCCTTGAGCCTGCTTGCGGGCAAACCCACTTTATTATTCCCACGTTTTGCAGGTGACCACCTAGCTCGCTCAGAAATTGCTAAAAACGAATGTGCCATTATGGGCCGAGAGCTGGCAAGTTTGCACCTAGCGGGTCAAGGCTTTGCTACGCAGCGCCAAAGCCATCGTGGGCCACTCTGGTGGAACGAATTAGGCCCCAGAGCAGCGCAATGCATCGAGGGTGAAGACGCAACCATGTTGATGATGGCCATTGGTCAGTATGATGCCATGCAAAGCCAACAACCGAACTTGCCAACTGGCGTTATTCATGGAGATCTGTTCCATGACAATGCGCTTTTCAATGAAGGCAAACTCAGCGCCACCATTGATTTGTATAACGCAAGTAACGACTATTTATTGTTTGACGTCGCTATCACCGTCAATGACTGGTGCATTTCAGCCGATGGCAGTATTGCACCTCATTTGTATAACGCTTTTTTAGACGCTTACGCAAACATACGAGCGTTTACCCCTATGGAGCAGCAGTACTGGAATGCCATGCTCATCGCTGCAGCGATGCGCTTTTGGCTGTCTCGACTAGAAACTTTTCACAGTCTAGATAATCATCAGCGAGAAGAGGGTGTCACTGTCCTTAAGGAGCCTGACGTTTTCAGAGACATTTTAAGGCACCGCATGCAGAAATTTCACCAACTGCCCTAAATGTGACCATAGCCTAACTATGGCCACAGCCTAACAAGGCCTTTTGCAGGCTGGTTAAATAAGTCATTAGGGAATGACTTTGAGTGGCTAGAATATCAATTTGAATGCGCTCTACACTAGACTTGATTACAGCATTTACCAGTTTAGGTTGAGCCTCATGATCCATCAGGATGCACGCCACTTTGTTGTCTTTATCTAGCTGAGCAATAATTGCCAGCTGTTGAGCTCCAGGTGGCTGATCATCAGCATTGGTAAAACTAGCTAAGTGGGCTAATCCAAAATAGGTCTCAAACGCACTAATACCATCGTGATAAACTAAGTAGCCTTGGTTTTTTCGGCTCATGTTGCGGGTGTTAGCTGCAAGCTCGACCTTGAGTTGGGTCATCTGCTGCACCCACTCTTGGCTGTTCCAATCCTGACTCGTATATTGTGTCAGTTGCTGCATCCCTTGTAATAAGTATTCGGGACTCGTCCAGGGATGTCCACCATAATTTGAAGCTGAAAAGTCTGGATTGATAATTAATTGTTTATCATCTGGAATCTGCCTCATAACCTTGGCTAAGTAGGGTTCAATTGAGGGTCCAAACCAGACAACAAGTTCAGCCTTTTGTAAACGACGAACATGACTCGGCTTTAAACTAAAATCATGGGGTGAGACGTTAGTGGATAATAGTGGCTCATGCTTATCCCCCGTTACTTCTTTGACCATAAGGGAAAGCACATGGGTGCTGGGCAGTATGCTTATGGGGCTCACTGCGATTGCACTAGTGCACCAAAACATAAGCACTACAAACACCTGCGAGGCACAACGAGCAGCGAAAAGCATAGAGAGCAACCTTAACAACGCATTAAAAAATAGGCTGGAATGATATGTTATAATGTAACAAATTGTCAATTGAGACGCTTGTTTTGATAATAAAGATTAAGCTATTCTGTTATAGTGTAACAATTATTAGGCTATCAAGGTGTTCCTATGCAGGCTACCGTATTTTCACCCCATGACCATACTCGTTGTGTCAGTAGCGCCATCAGCAATGCGCAAAGCCTATGCATTGATCGCGGCGTTAAGCTCACTCCCGTGCGCCAACGGGTGCTGGAATTAGTATGGCGCAGTCACCAACCCATCGGTGCCTATGAACTGTTAGCTGGCTTAGTCAAAGATGGTTTCAACTCGGCACCCCCTACAGTATACCGTGCGCTTGAGTTTCTATGTACGCAGGGTTTGCTGCATAAATTAGAAGGCATTAACGCCTACGTGGGCTGTTGTAGCCCAGACACGCCGCACCAAGGGCATTTTTTACTCTGTAAAGACTGTCATCAAGCGCAAGAACTGGATAGCCAGTACATTAGCTTAGCCATTAAATTGAGTGCTGATCAGCATGGCTTTGAAATAAAACGTCACACTATTGAAATTGTTGGCACCTGTCAGGCCTGTCTTGATAAGCCAAAAAAGCTGGAATCTAAGTTGTGAGTGAAGCCTTGCTCACAGCCACAAATTTAGGCGTAAAGCGCAGTGATAGGTGGCTAATTAAAGATGTGAACATGGCCTTGAAAATGGGCCAAATTACCACTGTTATTGGCCCTAATGGAGCTGGAAAGTCAACCTTAGTGCGTAGTTTATTGAAATTAATCAATATTACCACCGGCAGTATTAGCTCCATCAAGGGACTTCGTATTGGCTATATGCCACAGAAATTAAAACTAGAAGATACCCTTCCACTAACAGTCACACGCTTTTTAGACCTAGGCCGCCATAAGCAACACCAACTAAGCCCAAACCTATGGCATGATTTGTTGCATGAGTGCCGTGTAGAAAAACTACTCGCACAACCCATGCAGCAACTTTCTGGCGGTGAGACGCAAAGGGTGCTGCTATTGCGCGCGCTACTGCGTAAGCCCCATTTACTGGTATTAGATGAACCTGTTCAAGGTGTTGACGTTACTGGGCAAGTGGCTTTGTATGATCTCATTGGTCAGGTTCGAGATATCTTAGGCTGCAGTATTCTTATGGTATCCCACGATTTACACTTAGTGATGGCTGCCACAGATGAAGTGATCTGTTTAAACCAACACATTTGCTGCTCCGGGCACCCAGAACAAGTAAGCCAAGACCCTGCATTCAAAGATTTATTTGGTGCCCATAGAGGTGGGAATTTAGCTCTGTATAACCACCAGCATAATCATCACCACACCAGTCATGGCGACATTATTGACGGCCAGCATCATGAGGACTGCGACCATGGCTGACTTTTTATTATGGGCTTGGTTGGGTGGCTTAATGATTGCAGCCATTGCAGGGCCTCTAGGTTGTTTCATGGTGTGGCGTCGCATGGCTTATTTTGGCGATACCCTAGCCCATGCTGCCCTGTTAGGAGTTGCATTAGGATTATTGCTTCATGTTAATGTTAGCTTAGCGGTCGTGCTGGTATGTTTGTTGTTAGCCCTATTTCTCAGCACTTTAATGCATCAACGGATGATAGCAACAGATACGTTGCTGGGTATTCTTTCCCATGCCAGTTTATCATTAGGACTTGTAAGCTTGAGCCTATTTGACCACCAATCGATAGATTTAATGAGCTTTTTGTTTGGTGACTTGCTAGCTATCGGTCAAGCAGACCTATTATGGGTTGCCTTAGCCTGTGCTTTGGTTATAGTCATATTAGTCACCATTTGGAAACCTTTATTAGCCATTACAGTGAATGAAGAATTGGCTCAGGTTGAAGGTGTTAACGTGGCCTTGATGCGCACCTTACTTATGCTTTTAGTTGCAGTAGTGATTGCTGTAGCCATGAAAGTAGTGGGTGTTTTACTCATTACGTCCTTATTAATTATTCCCGCAGCGGCGGCTAGACGCTTATCCAATTCACCAGAACAAATGGCCTTACTTGCTAGTTTACTTGGCATGTTGGCTGTCAGTGGTGGTTTGGCATTGTCTTGGTTTTATGACACCCCAGCAGGACCATCGATAGTGGTCATCGCCAGCGCCCTATTCTTTTTATTGTTTAGTTTGCCGCGGCCATTTAGGTCTGTTTAACATGGCCAAAAACAGGCCT
>Ga0308001_10000818_pt1 | contig 14456 bp, 13 predicted proteins | sample Neamet5_FD_203167 | JGI IMG/M metagenome (GOLD analysis project Ga0308001, IMG submission 203167) | Marine microbial communities from water near the shore, Antarctic Ocean - #5 | ecosystem: Environmental > Aquatic > Marine > Unclassified | place: Southern Ocean | collected 2014-06-04
GATGGATTTGAGATCATAAGCCGCAACGACAGACTCTTTACGGACATTACAAAACAAAGCAATTTTTGCACGCTCTTTTTCTGGGATTGGATGCTCTGATCGGCACACAAGGATATCGGGCGCAATTCCTATGGATTGTAATTCTTTTACGCTGTGTTGCGTGGGTTTAGTTTTTAGTTCCCCGCTAGCAGCAAGATAGGGCAGCAACGTAAGGTGCATGAAAATACACTCGCCGCGGGGCTTGTCGTGGGCAAACTGTCTAATGGCTTCAAAAAATGGTAGGCCTTCGATATCGCCCACGGTGCCGCCAATTTCGCAGAGCATGAAATCTACTTCATCATCCCCTACCTTGAGAAACTCTTTAATTTCATTAGTCACATGGGGGACAACTTGGATAGTTTTGCCGAGATAATCACCCCTGCGTTCTTTTTCTAATACAGTAGAATAGATCCTACCTGAGGACACAGAATCACTCATCCGAGCTGCAACGCCAGTGAAACGCTCGTAGTGGCCTAAATCTAGATCGGTTTCTGCGCCATCATCGGTAACAAAAACCTCGCCATGTTCGAATGGAGACATAGTGCCAGGATCAACATTTAAGTAGGGATCAAGCTTTCGCAGTCGGACTGAAAATCCACGGGCTTGAAGCAATGCGCCTAGTGCCGCAGAGGCTAAACCCTTGCCGAGAGACGACACAACACCACCGGTAACAAATACATAACGCGCCATAAAAAAGGGTCCCCGTGTTTCGAATTTTGGTAAGAAAATTCCACCTCACCACGGGATTAAAGTCTTAACGACTTCGTGGTGATTCTGCAATCTCAAGATCAATATAGAGCGGCTGAAATTAGCTTAGCCGCAATACTTAGGGGTTCTGTTAATCAGCGACGGGCAAGAGAGGCGCAGAGTCTCCGGCCGATGGTGGCAATAGGTCTTCGGCACTTGGACCACCGCTTTGTTCTGTGACTGGCATCAATTGATCAAGGACTGAGCTACCAGATGATTTTTGGACTTGTAAAATTGTTAGGCCGAGTGAGGTGCAAATAAATGCAATAGCGAGGATCCAAGTGAGCTTTGTCATCGCTGAAGCCGCTGCACGACCTGACATCGCGCCGCCACCGCCACCGCCGCCAATACCCAGGCCACCGCCCTCTGAACGTTGCAAAAGGACGAGGCCAATCAAAGTGACGGCCAAGAGAAGGTGGATGATTAAGACGACGTTTTGCATACGATTTTCCCAGTTCAGGTCAGTGGCTATCTAAGGAAGGATAACCCATTTGCCAAGTGAAAACCTAAGTATTGTGGTTTCTGATATCAAGTTAGGGCCAAAAAACTTCTTAAGTGGTGCTTGCAATAGGGCCCTGCTCTGTGTCATCTCCTGCTCCCAAGTTAAAATTTAGTTGATTTTAATGATATTTGATGCAATTTTTTGGTAATTCAGCGCATCCACGTCCCACATCAACTTAGTAGTTCCCCTTAGTTAATATCCCAGCTATACCGCCCACGTTTTGATCCGATCGGAAGAGGATAAGTTATGGCCAATGTTGTTGTAGTGGGCACCCAATGGGGTGACGAAGGCAAAGGCAAGATTGTCGATTGGCTTTCCGAGCGCGCTGATGTGATCGCACGTTTCCAAGGGGGCCATAATGCAGGTCATACGCTTGTGATCGGTGAGGAAGTATACAAACTTCATGCTTTGCCCTCGGGAGTTGTGCGCGGCGGCAAGCTCTCAGTAATTGGTAATGGCGTAGTTTTGGATCCTTGGCACCTTATCAAAGAGATTGATGGTATCCGTAACCAAGGCGTAAATATCACGCCTGAAAATCTGATGATTGCCGAAAATACCCCTCTAATTTTGCCATATCACGGTGAGTTGGACCGGGCCCGTGAGGGCCAGGTTACTATAGCCAAGATCGGTACTACTGGGCGTGGAATCGGCCCTTGCTATGAAGATAAAGTAGGTCGCCGAGTCATCCGCGTTGCAGACTTAGCCGATGATGCCACTCTTGAATTGCGCATTGACAGAGCTCTGCTGCATCATGATCCTTTGCGCAAGGGTCTTGGCCTTGAGCCCGTGGATCGGGTTGAACTGCTCGGGGCGCTGCGAGCTATTGCTGCGGAAATTTTGCCCTATGCTGCGCCAGTGTGGAAAGTGTTGAACGAAAAACGCCGTGCTGGAAAGCGAATTTTGTTTGAGGGGGCTCAAGGTGCGTTGCTGGATATTGATTTCGGTACGTACCCCTTCGTAACGTCTTCTAATGTTATTGCCGGTCAGGCTGCGACAGGGACCGGTATTGGTCCCGGTGCGATTGATTATGTCTTGGGAATAACCAAGGCGTACACAACCCGAGTGGGTGAGGGTCCTTTTCCAACAGAGCTTGACGACGCTGATGGCCAGAGCCTCGGTGAACGTGGTCATGAATTTGGCACAACAACAGGGCGTAAGCGGCGTTGTGGTTGGTTTGATGCCTGTTTGGTACGCCAGACCTGTGCAACATCAGGTGTTAATGGGATTTCGTTGACTAAGCTGGACGTACTTGACGGGTTCAAAGAACTGAAAATTTGCGTTGGTTATGATTTAGACGGAAAACAGTTGGATTATTTACCAACCGCTGCGGATCAACAAGCGCGTGTCACGCCAATTTATGAAACTATTGAGGGCTGGTCCGACAGCACCGCTGGAGCCCGTTCCTGGGCTGAATTGCCGGCGCAGGCAATCAAATACGTGCGCCGCATTGAAGAGTTGATTGATTGCCCGGTCGCACTCGTTTCAACTTCACCAGAGCGTGAGGATACGATCCTTGTCACTGATCCGTTTGCTGACTGATGGCCTTGAGCTATAAAGCACGCCGCCGCTGGTCGCTCGTCATTTTGGTAATTGGCCTTCCAGTATATGCTATGGTTGCCGTTAGCTTGGTGGCAAAACTGCCTGCCTTGCCCAAAGTACTGGAATTTATAATGTATGTCGCGCTGGGCATCGGTTGGGTGTTTCCTTTGAAATTTGTGTTTCAGGGGATCGGCCAAGCGGACCCAGACTCAGATGATAACAAAAACTAGTGTCTAAGCTTCATTTGGCGATACTGCTACCTTGGCGCCCAACGGTTTGACTGAAAACTGTGTTAGCTGAGGCTGTTTTCCCATTGCTCTGTAAAGTTATTTAATCACTCTGGCCGATTATGGAATCGTGATTGGCGCCGCAGGTTATATTGAGGATCGCTTGTTCGCTATCTGGTAGCTACATTTATTTATAGTTAATAAAAATGAAGGTTCTCCTTCATTTGTGAGTATAATGGGTCCATTGATTTATGTTAAATGGGATGCATATACTGAGCATCGGCCTACAAACTATTAATGCTACATACTTGAGTTTTAGTTTTGCTGTGGCCTAATTTTGTTGGCTGAGCGAAGTGAGGTGAAATTAACAATGTCCTGCCCCATTTTGCATACTTCTGGCACTGTCTTACTTGTGGGCGCTGGTCCAGCATCTTCAGCCGTAATCCAAAGTGTGGCGGCGTATGCGGATACTATAGTTGCCGCAGATGGTGGATTTCAGTCTGCGTGGGCTGCTAGCTTAAATGTTGCGCTAGTTGTTGGCGATATGGATTCACAGGTAGATTTGCCTGCAGCGCAGGCTATCGCAAAAATCGATGATCAAGAAACAACAGATTTCGAAAAATGCCTGCGGGTCTGTGCCGCGGATATATTTCTGGGTGTGGGTTTTTTGGGTGGGCGTCTAGATCATCAACTGGCCGCCTTTTCTGCTTTACTTAAAGAGCCAAGGCCAGTCGTGTTGATCGATGAGGATCAATTAGTATTCGTGGTACCAGCGCAATTTCAGATGGAGTTAGATGCTCACTCGCCTTTGGGTTTTTATCCAATGCTGCCCGTTCAAGTAACCTTGCGGGGGGTAAAGTGGCCGCTAGACGATGTCGAAATGCGTCCCACAGGCCAAATTGCTACGTCCAACATGTCAAATGGTGAGTTACTTCACGTTCAGGTCGACGGCCCCGGCTTGTTGGCAATAATGCCTGCGTGCCATCTACCCAGAGTGTTGGATGCTCTACGCAACTGAATTTTTGGAGTAGCGAAGCACCAAAAGTCCTGCGGTAATTGTGATAACAATGCCCAAGGCAGCAAGCCCATTAGGAAAATCTTTAAAAATGAACCAACCATAAAGTGTCGCAAATGGGATTTCGAGATATTGTACAGGGGTCACGGTTGGCGCTGAGGCAAACCGCAAAGCCCAAGTCATCATAAGGTGCGCTAAGGTGCCAAGTATGCCTACACCAAATAAATATAACAGCTGGACATGACTGACTGGTACAAGGGTCAATAGTGGAATTTCCATTGCGTGACCAAAAATGGCGATGGGCAAGAGAATCGCCATTGCGCAAATACCATTTGCTGCTTGCAGATCGATGGGGTCAATGTACTTGGATATTTTTCTAGTGGTGAACATAAACCCTGTGAAAAAAATGGCGACTGCGATTGGTAGGAGTGCAGGCCAACCAATATCAGAAAAGCTAGGCTGAACCACCATCAACGTGCCCACAAAGCCTAGGAGGCAAAGTCCTAAAGTGAGTGGACTGGCTCGATCACCGCTCAGCCATCCGACCCCCAAGACCAAAAATGGCATTACGTAAGCGATGGCAACGGCATCGGCCAAAGGCAGGTAGCGCAACGATAAAAATAAAAAGGAAACCGCCACTAGAAGTAATACTGAGCGCAAAATCACTAAGCCAATTCTGTTGCCGCTCATCCAAGTGTCGCGGCGTTTGGTCCATAGGTTGCGCCGGATTAGGAGCAACTGGACCATAAACCGCGCGATGACTACCTGCAGTACGGGAATGCCATCACCGAGGATTTTTGCAAAGGCGTCACTGGCTGGAGCCAGGGCGCAAAACCCTATCATCATCAATAGCCCTAATCGGGTGTTGTCCTTAGGCATTAGAGTGCTCTCAAATTATATTCTATTTTATTTCAGCAGTTGGGAACATTCACCGCAAGCCCACCCAATGAAGTTTCTTTATATTTCGCATTCATATCTACTCCAGTTTGGCGCATTGTTTCCACACAAGCATCCAATGAAACAAGATGGATACCATCCCCGCGCATGGCCAAGCTTGCGGCCGATACTGCTTTGATGCAGCCCAGCCCGTTCCGCTCGATACAGGGTACTTGCACCAAGCCTTTGACTGGATCACAAGTCATTCCAAGGTGATGCTCCAATGCAATTTCTGCTGCATTTTCTACTTGCATAGGTGTACCGCCCAAAACTGCACAGAGCCCTGCGGCCGCCATAGCGGCTGCGCTGCCTACTTCAGCCTGGCAACCGCATTCAGCACCAGAAATACTAGCGTTGAATTTGATCAACCCACCAATGGCGGCAGCGGTTAGAATGAATTCTGGAACTTTGCGCGGCGAAGCACCGGGTACGTGGTCTAGCCAATATCGAATTGTCGCGGGTACAACCCCGGCCGCACCGTTTGTGGGCGCGGTAACCACTTGACCCCCGGCCGCGTTTTCTTCGTTCACCGCCATGGCATAGACGCTCATCCAATCGTTGATGGTATGTGGCGCTGACATGTTCATCCCACGCTCCGCTAGCAGTGCGTCGTGGATCCCTTTGGCGCGGCGCTTCACATTCAGGCCACCAGGCAAAATTCCATCGCGCACTAATCCGCGATCGATGCAATTGGTCATTACCTCCCAAAGCCGAGCCAACCCCTCTTCGAGTTCTGTCGCACTGCGGCGGCTCAACTCGTTTTCACGTTTGATATCGGCGATAGATTTGCCGTGTTTGGCGCAGATTTCTAGTAGTTCATCCGCAGAGTTAAACTCATGGGGGTAGGGTTCCAAGTCCCCGGTCGCAGTGCCACTTTCTATATCTTCTGCGGTCACAACGAAACCACCACCTATTGAATAGTAGGTTTGCTGCAAAATTACATCTTCCTGCGCATCAGTAGCCATTAGGACTAAGCCATTGGCATGCCCAGGGAGTGCCGGGCCATAGTCAAATAAAATATCTTGGGCTGGATCTAATCTAAGAATGGGCAGACCCTCAGGATGCACAACCTTATCTTGCTTCATAGCTTGGAGGGCTGCTTCGCCCTTTGCGGCGTCAAATGTAGCAGGCAAAAAACCCGCAAGTCCCAGAAGTGTGGCTCGGTCTGTGGCATGGCCAACGCCGGTAAATGCCAGAGAGCCATGCAGCCGAGCTCTGACGCCTGCAGGCTCAAAGGGGCTATTTCGCAGAAGGTCCAAAAACATCCCTGCAGCAACCATAGGGCCCATGGTATGCGAAGAGCTTGGCCCAATGCCAACTTTGAACATATCGAATACAGACAAAAACATGAGTGCCTCGCAGGTCTAGATAGATTGCGTTGACCACGCTTGGACATTTGGCACCAGTGAAAATACGACCCATTCGCTATAGTCTGCGCCTGTGCAGCACAAAATTGGTTAAATCGGGCCTCGCGCCCGCTGTCTGGTTCGGTTTATACAGAGAAAAACTCGGGGAGTCGCATTCAATGTTTGTAGAATTATCATCTGTGGATAAGGCTAAATATGTGGCGGCCAAACGGGCGGTTGAATTTGTTGAAGATGGTATGAAATTGGGCTTAGGTACCGGGTCAACGGCTGCCTGGATGGTGCGATGCTTAGCGGAGCGGGTGCAAAGGGAAGGCTTACGCATTCAAGGGGTGCCAACTTCTACCCGAACTGCGGATTTGGCGCGTGAGCTAGGTCTTGAAGTAATCACACTGGATGAAGCCGGCCGCCTAGATATCACAATTGATGGCACTGATGAGTTTGACGCCAATTTGAGTTTGATTAAAGGTGGCGGTGGGGCTTTGCTGCAGGAGAAAATTGTGGCCTCTGCTAGCGATAGGATGATTGTGATAGCCGGCTTTGATAAGCGCGTCGTTCATTTGGGCCAGTTTCCTTTACCTATCGAGGTGTTAGGCTTTGGTCTAAAGTCATCGCAAGGTCAGATCTCTGAACTTATAGCTGCACAAGATGTAACGGGCTGTGATATCACCATGCGTATGGCCGGGGGTTCACCTTTTATGACGGATCAAGGCAATTATATCCTAGATTTGCATCTGGGTAAGATTGGAGACCCTAAAAAATTGGCTGTTGCGCTCAATCAGGTGCCGGGGGTTGTTGAAAATGGATTATTTGTTGATATTTGTGATCTGATAGTGCTAGGCGCGAGCGACGGCACAGTTGAAGAGCAATCAAAAAATTAATGCTACGAACCTTATTGGATAATGTTTAAGTTGGTGAGATTTATAAACGATTTAGGTAGATGAAGTAGATGAAGATGTCTTTTGATTATGATCTTTTTGTGATCGGTGGCGGTTCGGGTGGCGTGCGTGCTGCGCGTGTGGCGGCCGCTGATGCTGGTGCCAAAGTGGGCATGGCTGAGGAAAGCCGTTACGGCGGCACCTGTGTAATCAGAGGTTGTGTGCCTAAAAAGCTGATGGTCTTCGCTTCTACCTACGCGCCAGCGATGAAAGAAGCGGCTGCCTATGGCTGGGATGTTCAGGCAGGCAGCTTTGACTGGCCATCATTTCGCGTAAACCTTGAGAATGAGCTGGACCGCTTAGAAAGTGTTTACCGCAAGTTGCTAAAAAATTCGGGCGTTGAAACTTATGATCTGCGTGCCACTTTGGCCGGTCCGAATTTGGTGCGCTTGGCTGATGGTCGCGAGTTCACGGCAAAAACAATTTTAGTCGCTACTGGTGGTTGGCCTTCTGTCCCGGACATTCAGGGGGCTGAGCATGCGATCACCTCAAATGAGATTTTTCACCTTAACGCATTGCCCAAGCGGATATTGATTGTTGGGGGAGGGTATATCGCCTGTGAGTTTGCAGGTATTCTAAACGGGCTTGGTGTCGATACTCACCTTTGGTACCGAGGCACCCAAGTTTTGCGTGGTTTTGATGGAGAGGCGCGTAGTGTAATTGCCGAAGGCATGCGTGCGCGCGGCGTTACAATTGAGACTGAGACTAATCTTGCCAAGATTGTTAAGGTTTTGGATGGTGTTCAGGTAACTAATACTCAGGGTACTATTCATGGTTTTGATCTTGTGATGTATGCCACAGGACGCGCGCCCAATAGCACTGCGCTTGGGCTTGAGGCGCTGGGAGTTGGGTTAGACCAGTTGGGCGCTGTGGAGGTAGACAGGTTTTCCCAAACTGCGGTGCCATCGATCTATGCAATCGGTGATGTGACCAACCGAGTGAACCTAACACCTGTGGCTATTCGCGAGGGTATGGCTTTCGTTGAAACTGCGCTAAAAGGCAATGCGACTTCGGTAGATCATTCTTTGATCCCCTCGGCGGTGTTCACCCAGCCCGAATATGGTACGATTGGACTTAGTGAAGAAGATGCTCGGGCTCAGGAGGCAATTGAGGTTTACGCAACAACCTTTCGTCCAATGAATACGGCTTTCATTAATGATCCGAATCAGGTTTTGATGAAATTGATCGTGAGTAAGACGAATCGCAAGGTATTAGGTTGCCATATAGTCGCAGATGGTGCTGGTGAGATGATCCAAATGGCAGGTATTGCTGTGAAGATGGGGGCTACAAAAGAGGATTTTGATAGGGTGTGTGCGGTACATCCAACAATGTCAGAAGAACTGGTAACAATGAAATCTCCCGTGCGTACCGCTTGAATATTTTGATGTGGACCACAGGTATGATAAATGTGCAGAATAACTGTGAAGGGGAATTGCTTAATGGCAGATAATAATGGTGGTCCTTGGGGCGGCGGCGAAAGCGGCGGCAATAAGGGCAATAATAATGGCAACGGCGCCAATGACCGTAAACCAGACGGGCCACAGATCCCGGAAATAGACGAGTTGATGCGCAAGGGCCAAGAGCAACTTCGCGTTTTGATGGGCGGCAAGGGCGGCGGCGGCGGCGGCGCATCTGGTGATGGCGGCGCAGGTATACCACGCAGCACATTCCTATTTGCAGGTCTTGCAGCTGTGGCAATGTGGCTTTTTGCGTCTTTCTATACGGTTAAACCGGAAGAACAATCTGTGGAGCTCTTTTTGGGTGAGTTTAGCCAAATAGGTACTAACGGATTGAATTTCGCGCCTTGGCCACTTGTGACTTATGAGAAATTCAACGTTACCACAAACCGTACTGAATCCCTAGGTATTAATGGTAGCCGCGACAGTGGCTTAGGGTTGATGCTAACGACTGATGAAAATATTGTAGATATCGATTTCCAAGTTGTATGGAACATTAAGAGCGCTAGTGATTTCTTGTTTAGTCTCAAAGAACCGGAACTTTCAATTCGCGCTATTTCTGAGGCTGCGATGCGTGAGGTGATCGCGCAGTCTGAGTTGGCTCCAATATTGAACCGTGATCGTGCTGCAATCGAGGCTAATGTCCGCCAGTTGATCCAAAAAACGCTCGACCAGCGTAAAACTGGTATCTCTGTACTTCGGGTAAACTTTAACAAAGTGGATCCGCCAAGCAGACAGGTAGTTGTTACAGCTGTTGATGGGTCTCAGAAGCGTGTCTCCGTAATTGATGCTTTCCGAGATGTACAAGCTGCAGAACAAGAGCGTGACCAACGTGAGCGTCAGGCGGACGCCTACGCTAACCAACGCTTGGCTGAAGCTCGTGGGGCTGGGGCGCAGATTTTAGAGGCCGCTGAAGGCTACCGTGCAACAGTAGTGAACGCAGCTCTTGGTGAGGCTAGCCGTTTCTCAGCCGTTTTAAAAGAATATAAAGTTGCACCAGAAGTTACACGTCGTCGCCTCTATATTGAAACCTTAGAAAAGGTTTTGGGTAAGGTAGACAAGATTATAATGGACAATGGAGATGGTGGTGCTGGTGTTGTGCCTTACTTGTCTCTTAATGAATTACGTAAAAACTCACGGGGAGGGTCTAACTAATGTCGATGAAATCTCGTATTGTAGTAATCGTCGCCGCGGCTATTGCGGTTGTTGGTTTTATGTCCGTGTTTATCGTGGATGAGCGTGAAAAAGCCTTGGTACTTCGGTTTGGTCAGATAAAACAGGTTAAAATTGAGCCTGGTTTAGGTTTTAAATTCCCTTGGTTGGACCAAGTTGTTCGATTTGAGGATCGAATTTTACAATTAGAGACCCCACTGATTGAAGTTACACCAGCCGATGATCGTCGTTTGGAGGTGGATGCCTTTGTAATGTACCGCATCGCGGATATTGTACAGTTTCGGCAAGCTTTGGGTGCTGGTGGCGAACGTGAAGCTAGCATTCAGCTCAATGACATCTTAGATGGTCAGATCCGCGCTGTTTTAGGTGCGGATGGTGTAACGTCTAATGCCATTCTTTCGCCAGAGCGAGCTAGTCTGATGGAAAGTATACGTGTAGCTGCGCAAGTGCGTGCTTCAGATCTTGGGCTTGCCGTAGTGGACGTAAGGCTACGTCAAACCAATCTACCTGAACAGAACTTTGATGCTACATTGCAGCGGATGATTGCTGAAAGGGAACGTGAGGCAACCGATGAAAGGGCACGTGGCCGGGAAGCTGCACAACGTGTCACTGCTGTTGCGGACCGTACTTATGAAGAATTGCTATCTGAGGCGCGTAAAAATGGCTTGATAATTGAAGGTGAGGCTGACGCTAAGAGAACTAAGATCTTAGCACAGGCTTTTGGCGCTGACCCAGAGTTCTTTGATTTCTACCGGTCCTTACGGGCCTATGAGACTTCAATAAGGGCAGAAAATTCAACTTTGGTAATCCCACCGGATCACGAGTTTTTGACTTATCTTCAGTCTTCTGCACCACGCGTGGCTAAGTGATTTCAAACTTATTATTAGGTCTTGCGGCTGTAATGATTGCGGAGGGGCTGGTATATTTACTAGCCCCTCATGCTATTGAAAAGCTGCTCATAGCACTAAGAACTTTATCAATTTCTGTCCGCCGCCAGTTCGGCGCTATACTACTTGTGGCTGGGTGCATTTTGGTACTTTTGGTGACCAAATAAGCTTTTTAACAGTACGTTTTGCTCACGTCTTGTTGAGCGATTGTAATGTTCCATTGCGTTGAAAACATGTTGAGCTACATTCTCATTAGGTCCAGAAATTAAGCCTAATCTGCCCCATGCTGATAGGTTCAAAAGGAGATAACGATGAAATCTGTTGCCATACCTGCATCCAAAAAATTCACACACATGCGCGTGGTCTGGATTTTGACTGTAGCCACGATTCTACTGTTGCTGCAAGCAATCCAAGCCTCGGCGCAAATGATGCCAAACACTTTCGCTGATCTTGCAGAAGATATCAGCCCCTCAGTGGTTAACATCACCACCACAACTGTTATTGCAGGCCGTGCAGACCAAGTGCCACGTGGGATTGTTCCAAAGGGCTCTCCGTTTGAGGACTTCTTTAAAGATTTTGAGGACCGCCGTCGTGGAGGTGGTAATGGTGGGCCGCGCCGCTCTTCCGCACTGGGGTCAGGGTTTGTGATTTCTGCGGATGGCTTCATCGTCACTAACAATCACGTGATTGATGGGGCGGATGAAATTGAAATTGAGTTTTTCTCCGGTGAAACGCTGGCAGCTAAAGTGATTGGTACTGACAAAAATACAGATATTGCTGTGCTGAAGGTGGAGCCAGACACACCGCTACCATTTGTGAACTTTGGCGACAGTGACACTGCGCGAGTTGGCGACTGGGTCGTTGCGATGGGTAATCCGTTAGGGCAGGGGTTTTCAGTCTCAGCTGGGATTGTATCTGCGCGCAATCGGGCTTTGACTGGCATCTATGATGATTATATCCAAACTGATGCTGCGATCAACCGAGGCAACTCGGGTGGGCCGTTGTTCAATTTGGGTGGCAAAGTCGTAGGGGTGAACACAGCGATTTTATCTCCCAACGGTGGATCTATTGGCATCGGGTTTTCTATGGCCTCCAATGTCGTGAGCCGTGTTGTGGACCAATTGACCAAATTTGGTGAAATTCGCCGTGGTTGGTTGGGTGTACGTATTCAAGATGTGGATGAAGACATCGCCGAAAGTATTGAGGGCTTGGATCGCGCGGCTGGGGCCGTAGTTACTGGTGTTCCAGACGGTCCCGCTAATGATGCGGGGATTTTACAAGGTGATGTGATCGTAACTTTTGATGGTCATGATGTCGAAGATGTGCGCGACTTGGTCCAAACCGTAGGCAATACTGAAGTAGGAAAAGCTGTGGATGTGATCGTGGTGCGTGATGGAAAGGAAATGACGCTTAGCGTGACGCTGGGTCTGCGGGATGATGAAAAACTGGCTCGCGCAGATGATGCTCCAGTACCAGAAAATATGCCCAAGGTATTTGAAAAACTTGGGATAACCTTGTCCAATCTGACCGATGAAATCCGTGAAGGTCTCGATTTGTTGAGCAATATTGAAGGTGTAGTCGTGGTTGATGTGCTCGAAACCTCAGAGGCCTTTGAAAAAGGTCTGAAGTCTGGAGATGTGATCACTGAAGCTGGGCAAAAAAAGATTATATCGCTTTCTGATTTTGAATCGCAAGTGACAACTACAATCGCAGGTGGCCGCAAGACCATGCTGTTGTTGGTCCGTCGGGCTGGCGATTCTCGGTTCTTGGCTTTGAAAGTGCAAGATTAAATTATAGAAAAGTAATGAAATGGGGGCGGCCTTTAGGTCGCCCTTTTTGTGTAGGGTAACATCACCATTAGCCTAGGCTTGCTCTTTTGCCTGCCTAGGCTGTGGCAGTAATAACTCATCTAGCATAAATGAGATATCTTCTACATATTCTGCGATCACATGGCAAACTACGTTCTCGCGTTGAATGCGGCCGGTTATGCGCAGCATGCGCCCTGAGATTATGGCTCGGCGGTAGGTTTCATAAATTTTATGCCATATAATTACATTGCAAACCCCTGTCTCATCCTCAAGGGTAATGAAGATCACTCCATTGGCAGTGCCGGGTCTTTGGCGCACCAATACCAAACCGGCTACCGTAACTCGCGCACTATTGGGGGGTAGGTCCAACATCGCATGGGGCAGGGCTGCGGGTGGAGTTGGCCAAGTTTGAGGGGCATTAAAATCCATAGAACAAATATAGAACATTTATACGGTGCTGCAAGAAAATTCATAACAGTCTGAATGGGGCTGGAAGTTTTTGAATTAAATGATACCTCAGTAGAGAAACATTCTAGAGAGACAAATGATATGGCTAAAATTACATATATTGAACACAGCGGCGCAGAACATGTAGTAGAGGTAGCCAATGGGCTCACTGTCATGGAGGGCGCCCGTGATAATAACGTTCCTGGCATTGAAGCCGATTGTGGTGGCGCCTGTGCCTGCTCAACTTGCCATGTTTATGTGGACAGTGCGTGGGTAGATAAATTGCCGGCCATTGATGGTATGGAAGAAGATATGCTCGATTTCGCATTCGAACCAAAACCAGGTCAATCACGCCTCACCTGCCAGTTGCGAATTTCAGATGCTTTGGATGGTTTGGTTGTTCGGATGCCTGAGCGTCAAATCTAGTAGCCTCACCTGCCATTGCGCTGAACTCGTATTAAAATGCAATTGTGGGTCTGGCCCATTATTTTCAAGACAAGATCAGTACAATTTATAGTGCGCGCCAGCCGATATCTTGACGGCAAAACCCTTCTGGCCAATCAATTTTGTCTACCATTCCATAGGCTTGGGCTCGCGCCTCGGCTAAATTGCTGGCCCGTGCAGTGATATTTAATACTCGCCCACCCTGCGCCGTTATACCTGCGTCAGATTGGGCAGTGCCTGCATGAAAGCACATGTTGGACGATGTAGTAGGTAGGGCGTCAAGACCACCGATTACACTGCCATCGGTATATGTCCCAGGATAGCCATTAGCCGCCATGACTACTGTCAGAGCGTGATCTTCTGCCCAATTAACCTTTACATGTGATAGCCGCTCTTCGGCACAGGCGATAAGTAGATCAAGCGCCTGTGCTCCAAGCCGCATCATCAAAACCTGACATTCCGGATCACCAAAGCGAGCATTATATTCCACCAACCTTGGAACGCCATCTTTAATCATTAGCCCTGCATAGAGTACGCCTTGATAGGGGGTGCCGCGCCGTGCCATTTCGGCCATTGTGGGTTTGATTATCTCGGTCATTGCCTTCTCGGCAACCGCATCGGAGAGAACTGCCGCTGGGCTATAAGCGCCCATGCCGCCAGTATTAGGGCCAGTATCTCCATCGCCTGCACGTTTGTGATCTTGTGCTGTGCCAATGGCCAAGACGTCAGTGCCATCACATAAGATAAAATAGGAGGCTTCTTCGCCATCCATAAATTCTTCAATTACCACTTCTGTCCCGGCGCTACCAAATTCACCGCCAAACATGTTTTCAAGCGCTTCCAAAGCCGCTTGCAGTGTCATGGCGACGATCACTCCTTTACCAGCAGCCAAACCATCAGCCTTGACCACAATCGGTGCGCCCATTTTATAGA
>Ga0308001_10000829_pt1 | contig 14355 bp, 12 predicted proteins | sample Neamet5_FD_203167 | JGI IMG/M metagenome (GOLD analysis project Ga0308001, IMG submission 203167) | Marine microbial communities from water near the shore, Antarctic Ocean - #5 | ecosystem: Environmental > Aquatic > Marine > Unclassified | place: Southern Ocean | collected 2014-06-04
CTATTGACTTTATTATTAAATTATGATGTGCTAATTATTTCGAATTTTACACTTAAACGTCAATAAGTATAATATTCAAAGAAAAAAATAATGGGCTCTGAAACAATCTATTAGCGTTAAATTTTAGTGATTTGTAAATAAGAATTTAAAACTTCTAATAAATCAAAAATAAAATGAGATTAATAATTCTATATTCAGTTTTTATATTGATTTTGTCTTGTGATTCAAAAACTAATGATCCAAGATTTAAAAATAAAACTCTTCCTAATATTTTAATATTTTTGGGGGATGACATGACATGGAGTGATTGCGAACCCTATGGAAATAGTGAAGTCAAAACACCAAATATTCAAAAACTAGCAAATGAAGGCATGAGTTTTGATAATATGTTTACCTCAACGGCAATGTGTGCTCCAACTCGTCAACAGTTAATGACTGGACTTTTTCCTGTAAGAAGTGGAGCATATCCTAATCATTCTCAAGTTTTTAACGGAGTAAAAAGTTTTGCCCATCATTTTGGAGAACTTGGGTATGAAGTTGGATTGATTGGAAAAAAACATTATGGCCCTGCTGATTCTTTTCCAATTAATTATCTTGGCGGGGTACAACACGATACCGGAATTGAAAAAAAAGATATTGATTTAAGTCAAATTGAAACTTTTGTTAGTGGCGAAAAGCCTTTCTTTTTAATTGTAGCACAAAATCAACCTCACACTCCTTGGAATAGAGGTAATTCTGATCAGTATAAAGCAGAAGACTTGATAGTCCCAGATTATATGGTAGACTCGCCGATTACTCGAAAAAACCTTAGTGTATATTACAGTGAAATAACATACATGGATAGTCTTTTGGGTAAAACTTTAGATTTAATAAATGAGGCTGATAAAACAGAAAACACCATTTCAATTTTCACCAGTGAACAAGGGTATGCCTTTCCATTTGGAAAGTGGACATGTTATGATCTTGGTCTTAAAACAGCTTTTATTGCTAAATGGCCTGGTAAAATAAAACCTAATACTAGAAATAAGGCCACCACTCAGTATGTTGATGTTATCCCTACCCTTTTAGACGCACTGGGAGAAGATCCTAATAAGATTAATGTAGGTATTAGAGATTCTATAGGTAACATTGGTTTTGATGGAAAAAGTTTTTTTAATGCTATGATAGGTAAAACCCAAAGCCACAGGGATTACACCTATGGAGTTCACACTACTAGAGGTATAATTAATGGTTCAGAATCTTACCCGATTCGCTCAGTAAGGTCAAATAAGTATAAATACATTCAAAACTTAAGTTATAATGATTTTTTTTATAATGTAGTGTCGGCAAAAGAAAAGGGAAGACCCGGTTATTTGATTTATGAATCCTGGTTAGAAAGTGCGAAAAATGAAGAAGAATTAAATTGGATAAGCCACTACAAGAAAAGACCTTTCGAAGAATTATACGACTTGGAAAATGATCCGTATGAAAAAAACAATCTTGCAAACCTATCTCAATATTCTGAAACTAAAAAAGCTTTAAAAGCCAAGCTTAAATCTTGGATGAAACAGCAGGGTGATCATGGAATTCAAACAGAGATGAAGGCTTTAACTAGGCAAAATAGGAAGGGTAAATGGCAATCTTATGAACAAAAAATAAAATCTAAATCTTGAATAAGTATAAAAAATAACTCATGAATAGGAAATTAAAAAATAACAAAAAAATAATTCTTCTTGTTTCGATTTTTATATTTTTAATATCATGTAATATTGAAACAGAGAAGGATTTAAAAAATAAACGTCCAAATATCATTTTGATATTGTCAGATGATATGGGGTACTCAGATATTGCTCCCTACGGGGGGGAAATAGACACACCAAACCTGACCTCTTTAGCAAAAGATGGTTTGAAATTTACCCAATTTTACAATGCTGCTAGGTGCTGTCCAACAAGGGCATCACTACTCACGGGAAATTACCCCCATGAAGCAGGAGTTGGCCATATGACTAATCCACCTAATGATATTAATGGCCATAACTATGGAGTCCCTGAGTATCAGGGTAAGCTTAGTTCAAATGTTGTTACTATCGCAGAGGTCCTCAGGTCGTCAGGTTACTCGACATTAATGTCTGGAAAATGGCATTTGAGTTTTTTTGATAAAAATCAATGGCCAATTCAAAGAGGTTTTGATAAATTCTATGGATTTATCTCAGGTGCTGGTAATTACTTTAAACCTGAGGCTCCAAGACAAATCTTTGAGGGTAATAACGTCATTAAAATTAATGATGAAGAATATTATACTACAGATGCTTTTACCAACAAAGCAATTGAATTTATAGATTTTTCAAAATCTGAAAATCAAGAAAAACCATTTTTTTTATATCTTTCTTATAATGCTCCTCATTGGCCGCTACAGGCTCCAAAAAAAAATATTGACAAGTATAGGGGAAAGTATATAAATGGATGGGAATCCCTGAGAATAGAACGTTATCAAAGAATGATAGATATGGGGTTAATTGATTCCTCGTGGAATCTTAGCAATAATGATATTATTTCATGGAATTCTCTTTCAGATGAAAAAAAAGAAGAAATGGATCTTAGAATGGCTATATATGCAGGGATGATTGATAGAATGGATCAAAATATTGGAAGGTTAATTGAGGACCTAAAAAGAAAAAAGCTATATGATAATACCATTATAATGTTTTTAAATGACAATGGAGCGTGTGCTGAATTTGACATGCTTGGAAGTGGTCCAAAGGAACAATTAGAAACCAAAGAAGGATATGCTTTGTCCTACGGAAAGGCATGGGCAAATGCATCAAACACACCCTATAGATCATATAAACATTGGGTGTATGAAGGAGGTATTGGGACACCTTTTATCGTTCATTGGCCAAAGGGAATATCTGAAGATTTAAAGGGGCAAACAATCAATCAATATGGTTTTTTACCAGATATAATGGCAACATGTCTAGATTTAGCAAAAATTGAACAGCCTGAGGTTTTTAATGGAGAAATAATAAAAAAGCATTCTGGGAAAAGTTTAATACCCTTGCTTAAAGGATCAAAAGAACAAATTCACAACGAACCCATATTTTGGGAACATGAAGGCAACAAAGCAGTCCGTTTGGGAGACTATAAATTAGTTCAGGATTGGGAAAAAGGAACTACTGATAATTGGGAATTATACAATTTATCTAAGGACAGAACCGAAATAAAAAATATTATTTCTGAATTGCCGTATAAGGCAGATCAAATGGTAACTATGTATAATAATTGGGCAAAAAACATAGGTGTTATTCCATGGGAAGGTCTTGAAAAGATTAGAAATAAAAAGGACTAATGTTTTATTTATTAGTTTAACTAAAAAGGTTATGCAAAAAAAGTAAATTTACAAAAGGGATAGGATAATCTATTAGCCTAACAGGCTTGACTTAAAATGAAAAAATTAACATACTTGTTTTTAATTAATTCAGTTTTTCAATGTTATAATCTGAATAATAAATAAACTTTTTAAAATTTATAATGTCAATTTTAAATCAAAAACCGAAAGCAGTAAAAAATAAAACTTTGTTGAAAATGAAAAAATATATATCAAAAATTTCGCTGGGATTATTATCGATTTTAATATTAAATTCTTGTGATTCGCCCATAAACAAAAAAGAGAACCCCAACTTCATAATATTTATTGCCGATGATATAAGTTGGGACGATCTCGGGTGCTATGGAAATAAACATGTGCAAACTCCAAATATCGATCAACTTTCAGCTGAGGGTTTGACTTTTAATAATATGTATTTAACTACAAGTTCATGTAGTCCAAGTAGAAATTCAATAATTACAGGAAGGTATCCTCATAATACAGGTGCACCTGAACTTCACTCTGAGCCTCCATCTAAAATGTTGAGCTTTACTGAAGAATTAAAAGAAAATGGTTACTATACAGTTTCATCGGGTAAATTTCATATGGGAGATTATGCAAGAAGAGGATTTGATTTAATTCATGAGGATAAAAAAATAACTGGAGCTGGTGGTGAACTTCAATGGGTTAATACAATAGAAAATAGACCTAAAGATAAGCCGTTTTTTTTGTGGTATGCATCGCATGATGCTCACAGAGATTGGGGGGAAAACGAATTTTCTGGAACTCATGATAGCCAAAGTCTAATTCCACCTAGCTACTTAATCAATGATAGCTTAACAAGACTTGACTTGGCTAATTATTTTGATGAGATCAAAAGATTTGATTATTCAATTGGTGAGGTAATAAATACATTAAAAAAAGAAAATATTTATCAAAATACAATCATAATTGTTATGGCGGATAATGGAAGACCCTTTCCTCATAGCAAAACACGATTGAATGATCAAGGTGTCAAAACACCATTCATTTTAGTTCACAAAAATAGTAAGATATCGGGTAACACAAAAAGTTTAGTTAGTTCAATCGACATTGCACCTACAATTCTTGAATTTGCCGGTATTAATATTGGTGAAAATTATCAGGGAAATAGTTTTAAGAAATTACTGGAAAAACCTGAAAAACCGTTCAGAAATTTTGTTTTTGCAGAACATAATTGGCATGATTATGAATCTCATGAAAGAATGGTTAGAAATAAAGATTTCATGTTGATTGAAAACAATAGAAATCAATATCCCCAATTAGGACCTTTAGATGCAATAAATAGTGATTCATATGCAAGCCTTTTGAGTAAATATGAATCTGGAAAAATTTCTGACATTCAAAAGGAAATATTTATTAGTCCAAGACCAAAAGAAGAATTTTATGATATGAATGAAGATTCATTTCAAAGAAATAACCTAATTAACGATAATGACTTAAAAATTAAAATCGAAAATTTAAGAACTATCTTAAATAGATGGAAAAATGAAACTGGGGATTCAAATCCAAAACAAATTACCAAGGATTGGTATGAACGAAAACCAGGTCCTAAAAGTGAAAAATTGACCGTAAAAAAAGACATCCCAACAGGAGGAAAATATAGCTTAACAACCCCATATTACAAGATAAGAGGTGAACTTCCTGGGGCTTCAAAAAACGCAACCTCAATAAACAACAAAGGTCCTTTTTAAATATTATTAATTAATACAAATTTAGTAATGAAATATTTAAGCTTTTTTTCAATTGCAATATTTTGTTTAGTCTTGATGAGTTACGAATCTAATCCAAAGCCTTCAAAACTAAATGTTCTTTTCATAATTTCAGATGATCTAAATTGTGATATTGGGGCATATGGTAATTCAACAGTTATTACTCCAAATATCGACAAACTTGCAGAAAAAGGAGTGTTATTTGAAAATGCTCACATCCAATACCCACAATGTGCTCAATCTAGAGTTTCGCTTATGACAGGCATGTATCCTGATCAGACAAAAATAAAGTCATTAAGAGTGAATTTAAGACAAACCATTCCAAAAGTTATCACAATTGGCCAAAGGTTTAAAGAAGAAAATTACCATTCGGTACGCGTAGGAAAAATTTTTCATTATCATAACCCCCGAGATATTGGAACTGCTGGTCATGATGATAACTACTCTTGGGATCAAACCGTTAATCCTTATGGTCGAGATAAAGTGGAAGAGTATAAAATAAACACTCTCAAAGAGAAATCTTATGGAGGAACACTGAGTTGGCTTGCAGCAAATGGAACTGATGAAGAACAAACTGATGGTATTGGTGCTACAGAAACAATTAATTTTTTAGATAAATTTGCAAAAAGTGGAGAAAATTTTTTCTTAGCTTATGGTTTATACCGTCCACACACTCCATATGTAGCTCCAAAAAAATATTATGATCTATATGAAACAGAGGAAATAGAAATTCCCAAGAGTTCTGACGAATATTTAAAAACTATTCCTGAGCCAGCTGCAATAAGTATTAGAGAACGAAAAGAACAAATAAATTTAGACGAAAATCTAGCTAAAACTATCAAAGAAGGATATTATGCTACTACTAGTTTTGTTGATGCTCAAGTTGGTCGTGTCTTGGATAAATTAGAAGAAACAGGCTTAGATAAAAACACCATAGTAATTTTCACCTCTGACCATGGTTATCATCTAGGAGAGCATGGTCATTGGCAAAAGAGAACTCTTTTTGAAAATGCAACTAGAGTTCCTTTAATTCTTTCGGGGCCTGGAATTAATAAAAATGAAAAAATAATTAATGCTCCTGTTGAGTTAGTAGATATTTATCCAACTCTCATGGATCTTTTGAAAATTGACACACCCGAATTTGTTTCAGGAATGAGTTTTGCACCTCTTTTAAAAGACTCTTCTGCTAGAGTAAGAGAGAGTGCACTTACAGAGTTAATTATTTATAACAACAAAACGCAAGGATATTCTATAAAAACAGATCGTTATAGATTGACTCAGTGGGGAGAAAATGGTTACTTAGGTTATGAGTTGTATGATCATAAATTTGATAAAGTAGAACTTAATAATCTCGCTGAAAACGAAGCTTATGAAAACATCAAAGACTCTCTAAAAACAATAATGAAACATCGTATATCCGAAGCTAGAAAAAAGCCTTTAGGGTTAGGAAAACAAATAGAAAATGCAAATGCATGGGGGGAACCAAAAGAAATTCACTCTCGCCCCAAAAAATAATTATATATGAGACTGTTTTATTTATTTATTTTAGTTAACTATTTTTTTTCATGTGAAAAAAAAGAGAAACCCAATATAATTTTGATCATGACTGATGACCAGGGTTGGGGACAGACAGGTTATTATAATCATCCTGTTTTAAAGACACCTAATCTTGATGATATGGCAAAAAATGGGATTCGATTTGATCGCTTTTATGCTTCAGCTCCAGTATGTTCTCCAACTAGAGCATCAGTACTAACAGGAAGGTCAAATGATCGAACAGGGGTTTTGACACACGGATATGCATTACGAACACAAGAAAAAACTATTGCACAAGCGCTAAAAAAGGCAGGATACTCTACTGGACATTTTGGGAAGTGGCATTTAAACGGATTAAGGGGGCCTGGTGTTCCAATATTAAAAGACGATAATCATAATCCAGGAAAATTTGGTTTTGATCACTGGTTTTCCACAACAAATTTTTTTGATGTAAATCCGTTAATGAGTGATAATGGAAAGTTTATTGATTTTAAGGGTAGTTCATCAAAAGTCATTTTTAATGAAGCTTTGAAATTTATTGATAAAAACAATTCGGATAATACACCTTTTTTTGTAGTCATTTGGGATGGCTCTCCTCATGATCCTTGGACAGCAAATGAAGATGATAAAAGTGTTTTTAAAGATTTAGATAATGAAAGTCAAAATCATTACGGGGAGTTAGTTGCGTTTGACCGTAACTTAGGTAAATTTAGAAAACTAATAAGAGAAAAAGGTATTTCTGAAAATACTATCATTTGGTTTTGTAGTGATAATGGAGGATTAAAAGGCATTTATCCATCAACAGTAGGTGGACTAAGAGGAAATAAAGGTTCGGTATGGGAAGGGGGGTTAAGAGTGCCTGCAATAATAGAGTGGCCCTCAATGATCAAACACAAAGTAACCGATTTTCCAGCTTCAACAATGGATATATTCCCTACAATAGCAGATATTATTGGATTGTCTAAATCTGAGATGATTTTTCCAATTGATGGGATAAGTCTTTTGCCTATGTTTAATTCAAATATAGATAAAAGAGAAGTTCATATTCCATTTAGGTTCAACAACACTGGAGCTTTAATTGATAATGATTTCAAATTAGTAGCTACAAGCTTAAACGAAATGCAGTTTGAATTATATGATTTAGAAATTGATCCAAAAGAATCTAATAATATTGCAACTGCTAACCCTCACTTGTTTGAAAAATTAAAAGATAAATATCTAGAATGGAATCTTTCTGTAAACAATAGTGTTAACGGTAAAGATTATCCTGAAAACATGGTGTTAGAGCAACCCAAACCTCATTTCTGGATGCAAGATGCTCGATACGAACCTTATTTAAAAGAATTTAGTAAACGTCCTGAATATGAGAATCGGATAAAAAGGGGGTATTAGTATTAATCTATTCTCCTCCCCTTTCTAAAAGGTGAAAACCTCTCTCGATAAGTAGAATTTTCGCGGAAATCAATTTTTACATAAGGTTAAACAAACAGATTAATCGTTATTAGCTTTTGGTTCTGCTTTTGGGGCATGATTATTTTTGTTTCTCCCTGCAACAATTTTATCAAGCTCCTTTGGTGATATGTCATATAAAGAACCTGATAATTTGGTGTAATTTGGTTGATTATCCTCAGAAGGCAATACGTCTACTATTTTTCTAAATTTAATCAAAGCCTTTTGAACCTCTTCATGTTTTGAATCAATTAGGTTTTTAACTTCTTCAATATCATTTTTTAAATCATAGATTTCTGTAACCTGTTTGAGTGTATCCACAAATACTTTAAACTCTTCATCTCGAAGTGCTCTGTCCCTAAATTTATAAATATTAACTACTTTTCCATTTTCAATTTTAGCTGGACGCGATCCCATAGTTAAAATCCAATCTCTATCACTTTTTTCCTGTTTTCCTAAAATCAGATCCTTAAAAGATTTACCGTCGTACTGATATTCTTTTGGCAGATCCGAGCCTGCTAAATCAGCAAAAGTCGGTAATAAATCTGAAAAATCTACCAAAGCATTAGTCTTCACTCCAGAAGGAATTTTCCCTGGCCAATTCACTATAAATGGTTCATTAACACCATTCTCTGTCAAATAAGTTTTTCCACCTCTAACTGCTCTGCCATTGATATAACCTACAACCGATCCAGAAGTTCCATTATCCGTAGTCCAAAAAATAATCGTGTTGTCTCTTATTTCAAGGTCTTCCAAAGCCGTTACTAATTTTTCTAACATCAAATCTGCATAACGTACCATGGCTTTATGCTTATCCATTTTAGAGTTAGCATTTGGTTCTGATGGAGTGGTCGTTAATGGTTTGTGAGGTAAGCACATAGGATAATAAATCATCATAGGATCATTTTTATTTTTCTTCATAAAATCAATGATGAAATCGGTAAAAACATCTTCACCAAATTTACCTTCGTAAGTTTTACTTCCTCCTTTGGTATGAATGTATGGATTCCAATATCTATCCTCGCTTTTTTTTATATTGCCACCTTCTCCACCCGTCCACATACAGTAATCGTCAAAGCCATGTGTAGCCATAGCTTCAGGTTGCAATCTAAAATCATTCACTTGCCATTTACCGGCTATACAAGTTTTATATCCTGCTTTTTTCATGATTTTGGCTATACTTGGATTTTTTTCAGAATCAAAACTAGCTCCGTGTCCCCATCTTGGAACATCGTAATGATTAACCCAGCCGTGACGAAAAGGATATTGACCGGTCATAAAAGTAATTCTTGAAGGTGTGCACTGAGGCATTGACCAGGCGTTTTTAAATTGCATGCCTTGTTTCGCTAATTGGTCTATGTTTGGAGTTTCTATATCATCAGCATTGTATTGGCTAACCCATTCTTTGCCCATATCGTCTAAAAGGATAAATAGAATATTAGGTTGCTTCTTTATTTCTTGATGCATTTTTACAACTTCTTTTTTGCTTTGACATGTAAAACCTAGACATATAAAAAGGCAGAGACTTAATACTAATAATACTTTTTTAATCATTGTAATTAATTTAATAGGGTGAAACTCTCTTCACTCCTTGAAAACTCTATTTATAATTTATAAATATTAATTAATATTTAAACTTAAATAATCAGTTTTAGTAATAAATAGAAAATTGAAGGACAAAGAAGGCAACCTAGTCCAGTATAGAAAGTCGCAGTTAATGCTCCATAGGGAACCAATTTAATATCTGTTGCAGCTAGTCCTGCAACGACACCGCTGGTTGTGCCAATAAGTCCCCCGAAAACTACTGCTGAGTGGGGATTGTCTAATTTAATTAATTTGGCTATTAGCGGAGTGATAATTGTAGTTAGAATAGTTTTTACTACTCCAGTTGCAACACTTATAGCTATTACATCAGAGCTTACACCTAAAGCAGAACCTGTGATGGGTCCAACTATATATGTGCAAGCACCTGCCCCAATTGTCGTCAGACTTTCAGCGTCAGAATATCCCATATTTAATGCTATGATAACCCCTACAATAAATGATATTGTAACACCTACAAATAAAGATATTACACCTGCTAAGCCTGCTTGTTTAATCTTATTGAGATCTGCACCCATTGCAGTTGCGACTACAGAAAAATCTCTTAACATAGAACCTCCTAAAATAGCTAAGCCTGAAAATAGTGGAATGTCAGCTAATCCTTTTTTTTCTCCAAAAAAAGCTAAGCCTAAACCAAATAAGATAGCAATAGCAACATCTGGGATTCGGTTATTTGTAATTTTATTTGAGAAAAGCTTAGCAAACAGCATTATAGCTCCCACCAATAAGAAAGCAAATATTAATCCGTTTTTATCAATAATCTGATTAATTATCTCCATCCTGGTTTTTTTCCGATTGATTCCCAATTTTTGAAATTACCGGAACTAAAAGTAATCCTGCGACAGTAGCGCACAGTCCCGCTAGTAAGGCCAAAGCACCTCCTGTCATGGCCGCTTTAACATTTAATGAAGCTGCCATAGCTACTATAATGGGGATGTACATCGCACTCCAAAAAGAAATTCCACTTTCAGACTCTTCGGCCCACCACCCCTTTTTTCTTAGACATAAACTTGATACCATTAATAAAAACATTGCAAAGCCAACTCCACCAACATCACTATTTATGTTTAAAACCTGTCCTAAAAAACGACCTGTCAGTTTACCTATTAAAAAGCAAGCTGACAATAAAGCCACACCATATATTTTCATTAGTTTATTGTTTAATTATTAAATAATGTAACCAACTTTTTTTTGGTAACTTTTCCCATAACGTTTCTGGGAAGTTCTTCTAATTTTATATATTTCCTAGGAGTTTTATATCCAGGAAGCTTAGATTTTAGCCAGGTTTTTAATGCATCAAAGTCAATAGATTTATTGGCTGAAATAAGACCAGCACCAATGATTTCACCCCACTCTAAGTTAGGAATACCCACCACAGCACAGTCTTTTATTTGTGGATGCGAACGAAGAACTTCCTCAATTTCCAGAGCAGAAACTTTATATCCACCAGATTTTATGATATCGACAGAATTCCGACCCAAAATCTTATAAGCCCCTTGTTCATAAATTGCAATATCTCCAGATTGGAACCAACCATCTTCTGTAAAGCTATTTGCAGTTTCAAGGGGTTTATTCCAATACTCTTTAAAAACGTTTTCTCCTTTTATTTGAATTTCCCCCTGAGAACCCTTATCAACAATTTGATTAACCTCGTTAACTAAACGAATTGAAACTCCAGGTAAAGGCTGACCGATATAGCCAGGTTTGCGCTTTCCACGATAAGGATTACTGATTGCCATTCCTAATTCTGTCATTCCATAGCGTTCCAAAAGAATATGACCACTTATTTTTTTCCATTCCTCTAACACACTTACAGGAAGTGCTGCAGATCCAGAAACCATTAATCTAAAGGCTTTTAGATTTTCTGAAATTATTTTTTTATCAATTTGATTTCTTTTTTTCCAATAGGATATGAGCTTAAAATAAATAGTGGGTACAGCCATAAAGACATTGACTTGCTGTTTAGCAAATACTTCAAATACTTTATTTGCATCGAAACCCATCAGAAATTCGCAGCATGCACCATTCCATAGGGAACAACTCATAATATTAATGATTCCGTGAACATGATGCATAGGAAGTACATTTAGTATGTGATCCCGACTTGTCCATTCCCAAGCCTGACTCAAAGCAATAATTTGGGCTTCTATATTTGCGTGTGTCGTCACTACTCCCTTAGGAGAGCCTGTAGTGCCGCTAGTGTAAAGTATAAGTGCACCCCTGTCCTTTTCCACATCTGGAAGTTGTCCTGTTTTGGGTTCTAATTTTTCAATCGGAATAAAAAGTTTGGGCGATTGGTCAAGAAGAGGTTTTAATAACGCTTTATATTCTTTTGAATAATAGACGAGTTCAGCAGTTGTATCTTTTAAAATATATTCAATGGATTCTACAGGATGTTTTTCGCAAAGAGGAACTGCAATGCCACCCGCTCTCCAAATACCCCATTGAATAGAAGTATATTCATAACTGGAGGGGACTAAAAATGCAATTCTTGTGCATTCTAAATCATTTTTCCCGTTTAGAAGCGAAAGTGCTATGGATTTAGAATCGTTTAATAATTCATCATAGGTATAGCTTTTGCAATCACTAATAATAGCTTTTTTTTTTAAAAATGAAGTTGCTTTTTCAATTAATGTAATCATGTTCTAATTTACTTTTAATAAAATCATAATATAAGCTTAACCCCCTTAAAAAAAATCTATTTTCTTTTTAGGGATCTGTTCGTGAAATGAGGATATAGACAAACCCTTATTTCCATTGTTTAATAAAAACATCAGAACCAATATCCTCTAATTTTTCAACCCATTTCTCAAGTTGATCAATTTGGACTACCTCATAGTTCAGTTCTCTAGCTTTTTCATTGTAATGATATGAGACTATTTCCCCATCATTTTGGATACCATTTGTAAATATAGTTTCAGCTGCTATCCCAAATAAAATCAATTTCTTAGGTGGCTATACTACTGAACAAGTTTTGCAATGCTAGAATTTGGTTTTCACCGAGACATTAGTGCGATATTCATCTATTATAACCTATCAGTTTTTTTATTATTAATTTATTTTAATTATTTTTAAAATTAAAATTAAGTAAAATTATGAACTTACAATCTCTACTACTTTTAATATTGATATTAATTTTCTCCTCATGTAACGAGGTAACCCCAAAAAAAACTGATACTAAGGGAAGGCCAAATATTATTTTTATTATTTCTGACGACCAGGCTTGGGGAGATTATAGTTTTATGGGACATCCTCACATACAGACTCCTCATGTCGATCAATTAGCAAAGGGAATCCGCCACATATACTAAAGGATACGTCAGCAGTCCTCTTTGTGGTCCCTCATTGGCGACTATCATCACAGTAAAATATGCTTTTCAACATGCTCAAACCGGAAACGATGCAGGTGACTCAAATCGAGATCCCAGTTTTTGGGATGAAAATGATGACGAAAAATTAAGAACTAAAAAAGGCAACAATTTTCTCTTCAGTAAAAAAAGGAGTGATCAATTTGACATCATCAAATCGAAATTTTATAAAAACAAACTTTTGACAGATTATCTCTCAGCAGATGGTTACCGTTCTTTTCAATCTGGCAAATGGTGGCTGGGATCATGGAAGGAAGGTAAGTTTGATGCAGGAATGACTCACGGAGATTATAAAAGAAAAGGAAGACACGGGGACGAGGGATTAAAAATTGGTCGCGAGGGCTTGGATCCAATCTTTAATTTTATACATCAAACTCAAGAAGAGAATACCCCATTTTTTGTTTGGTATGCACCTTTTTTACCCCACACCCCTCACAACCCTCCTCAAGAATTACTTGACAAGTATACACCACTTACCCCCCATAAAAGTATTGCTAAATACTGGGCCATGTGTGAATGGTTAGATCAGACCGTTGGTGATCTAACAAGCTTCTTAAAAGAAAAATCACTCGATGAAAATACCCTTATCGTTTTTACTTCCGATAATGGATGGATACAATCTAAAAAAAACAAAGGTTATGCCCCTCGCTCAAAAAGAGCCCCCTACGAGGGAGGAGTGAGGACTCCAATTATGTTCAAGCTTCCAGGAGTAATACAACCCGAGATGAATCATTCAACCCTGGCAAGTAATATAGATTTAGTCCCAACTGTATTGCAACTTTTGGAGATTACTGAATATGAACTTCCAGGAGTCGATGTCCTCGATAAAGAAATATTGAATGAAAGGGAAACGTTATTTATAGAATGTTATAACCACGAGATTCTCAATACAGAAAAACCTAGTGAAAGTATTTTGTATAAGGTTGCTATCAACGAAAAATGGAAGCTAATGCTTCCAAACACTAAAATGGTGATCAGAGACTTTAAAACGGCTAAGGAACAATATTATGGTTACTACTCAAATCAACCTCAATTGTTTGACTTGGAAAATGACCCTGGGGAGCAGGTGAATTTGGCAAAAGAATACCCTGTAATTTTGGCAAAGATGAGTAGTCAAATTGATGAATGGTGGCAGCCAATAAATTAAAATTGAATTTTACCAGATTTTTTAACTTACTCTTTTGCAACCTTTAATCCCGAGTAACCTATTACAGAGTATTGGTGGTTATTAAAGGCAAAATTTAGTATTCTAAATATATAAGACGAAACTAATCAATTATTTTAACGCCATCTTAAATAATAGATT
>Ga0308001_10000841_pt1 | contig 14195 bp, 9 predicted proteins | sample Neamet5_FD_203167 | JGI IMG/M metagenome (GOLD analysis project Ga0308001, IMG submission 203167) | Marine microbial communities from water near the shore, Antarctic Ocean - #5 | ecosystem: Environmental > Aquatic > Marine > Unclassified | place: Southern Ocean | collected 2014-06-04
TGGTCGCAGCAGGATGTGGAAGATTATCTGAAAACAACGCGCAATGATTTTATAGAGTCCTACGGCCCAATGAACGAGGTCATTCTAAACAGTACTGCGCATCTATCTGAAGGGGATATTGCTTCCATAGCCATGTATCTCAAGAGCCTGCCAGCCGTTGATGAGGCCGCCGCTGTGGAACCAGATTCCCAGATAATGGGCCGTGGCCGTACTGTTTACAATCTACATTGCGGTACTTGTCACTTACCTACCGGGCAGGGAGATTCTAAAATGGCTCCCAGGCTAAATGGTGGCAGTCTTGTGGTTCAGTCTGACAATCCAGCATCGATGATTAATGCCATCCTCTATGGCCCGCAACTTCCTCTCCATGGTCTCTCACAAAAATGGCGAGAACCCATGAAGGAATTTCAATATTTGCTAGATGACGAGGAGGTTGCGGCGGCGGCCAGCTATATCCGCAACTCTTGGGGGAACTCGGCTGGATTAATTACAACGGATCAGGTCGCCCGTCAGCGTTAAGCTCATCTAATTGCTAAGACTTTGTAGCTGTGGCACTTGACCGGCTTCGCAAGTACTGTAAATTACGAAGAATACGTATATGACAGAAGGGCCACATCTTGTACGCCCCAAAACCCAACCATCAGCCAACACTCACTTGCCTGCTAATCTTAGGAGCATGCCTGCTTCTGACGGGCTGTGAACGGCAATCCGAGGTGTCCGCAGAACCGTCACAAAGTGCATCGCCACTAAGAACTCGATTGCTCACCGACAAGCAATATGTAAATACCATCACGCAAGTATTCGGTGCCGATATCAGTGAAAGTGTGTTGCCGCCGATTCCTCCGATGGAGAGAACCGGTGGTCTTCTTGCTTCAGGCGCAGCATTCGTGGGTGTGACATCAGATCAAATTTCGCAAATCCAACTGGCTGCGGCTACTGTTGCCCAGAAAGTCGTGAACGAAGAGCATCGCGACTTTCTCATTCCTTGTAGTCCTGAGTCAGCCCTCGCCGCTGATCCAGTATGTGCTGGACTGTTTCTTGCGGAAGCGGGACGATTGCTGCTACGAGGATCAATGGACGAAACACGACTTGCCCAGCTGGTTGACGTTGCCAGTTACGCGGCGGAACAAACTGAAGACTTCTATGATGGCTTAGCCCTCGCCCTGGAAGCCATTCTCATCAGCCCCGAATTTGTATTTATCGTTGATAGTGTAGAGCCTGATCCAGAACGGCCGGCACAGCAGCGTTTGGACAGCTATTCCCTAGCATCTCGATTGAGCTTCTTTCTGTGGAATGCAGCGCCAGATGATGCTTTGTTGCAGGCAGCCGAAAATGGCGAACTGCACACGCCTGAAGGACTGGCACAGTCCGTGGACCGGCTCCTAGCCAGTACTAGGCTCGAGGAAGGCATGCGTACATTCTTCGACGATATGTTAGCGTTTGATGAATTCAACAGCCTCGCAAAAGACCCGCTGGTGTATCCCATGGTCACCGGCACCACGCTGGAGCACGCTCGCGAGCAAACACTGCGCACGATCATCGATCATCTACTGGTGGACGAAGCCGATTATCGTGACCTGTTCACCACTCGTAAGACTTTCATGTCCATGCCTCTGGCAGCCTTGTACGGCACCGCGACGGGTGATGGCTGGACCGCGTACGAGTTTGATGATGATAGTCCACGAGTCGGCCTGCTAACTCATGTAAGCTTTTTGGCAGCAAATTCTCATGCAGTACGCAGTTCGCCCACCCTACGAGGTAAGGCGCTACGAGAGCGCTTTCTTTGTCAAAAAGTGCCCGATCCGCCCCCTGATGTGGACTTCTCAACCCTGGAAGAAAACGAACATGCCACTACCGCTAGGGAGAGACTTGATGCGCACAACAGCAATCCTTCTTGTGCAGGCTGTCACCTGATCACAGACCCTATGGGACTAACGCTAGAAAATTTCGATGGCGCTGGGATTTTCAGGGGAATAGAGAACGGTGCCGAGCTAGATATCACCGGCGAGCTTGATGGCATCTTCTACGACGACGTCGACGGATTAGCCACAGCAATGCGAAATCACCCTAAACTTTCTGCGTGCCTAGTGAACCGCTTGTACGCCTATGGTACCGGCGGACCGGTGTCACTTCGCTATGACAGAGATAGCCTGAAGTGGCTCGAAAATAGATTTGTTGATAAGAATTACCAGCTACCTGAGCTGCTTCGAGAATTGGCACTGAGCCAGGGATTCTCTTCAGTGAGATCTACCCAATCGCCAGAAAATGCTAATATTGCCGCAGGCGATACTATTGGATCACCTATTCACACTGCAGAATCTCAGCTATCTCTAGCCAAAACAGGGGCTCTGGCCAAAGCGGGGAATTTCTGATGAGAAAACTAAGTCGCCGCAGATTCCTCAAAGGTGCACTCGACGGTGGCGCAGTCACCATTGCTTTACCCCTGCTCGATATCTTTCTCAATGACAACGGCACAGCTTTCGCCGATGGCATGCCTATCCCAACTCGATTTGGCACCTGGTCCTGGGGCCTTGGCATGAGCAAGTCGATTTTTGTTCCAAAAAAGACCGGTCCTGATTTTGATCTGCCCGAAGAAATCGCTGCGCTGGCCTCAGTTAAAAAACATATTAATTTGTATACCAACTTTCATGTGTTTCAGGATGACGCTCCAAATCTTTGTCACCATTCAGGCTGGGTCGTGCTGCGTTCGGGTATAGCGCCCATGACCCGGGAAAATCGCCCAGGTGAAACCATCGATGTGGCAGTCGCCCGCCAGCTTGGCAATGCGACTCGTTTCAGATCTTTGAGTGCAACCGCAACTGGCGATGTGCGCGACAGTTTTAGTTATGAAAATGGCAATTCTGTGAACACACCAGAGTGGTCACCACTGCGTTTTTATCAGCGTTTGTTCGGAGATGATTTTCAGAATCCCAATGCCTCGACTTTTACGCCGGACCCCGCAGTGATGATCAGGAAGAGTGCACTCTCGGCCGTGCAGGAAGAAGCGCGCAAGCTCGGAAAGTCAGTTGGCGCGGATGACCGCGCGCGACTCGATCAGTATTTCACTGGCTTGCGAGATTTGGAACGACGTTTCGATCTGCAGCTCAAAAAACCAGATCCGCGGGAGGCTTGCATTGTTACTGAGGCACCTCAGGATCTGCCCACTGGGCTCGATGCGGGCCTGTTATCAACTCGACATCGAATGATGACTGACCTGATGTTGATGGCGGTGGCCTGCGATCAGACGCGCGTGTTTAACATGTTTTATGCATCGGCTTTCTCGGCAACCACCAAACCTGGGTACGACAAGCCGCATCACACGGCTACCCACGAGGAAGCTGTCGACCGAGAATTGGGGTATCAACCAAATACTTCTTGGTATACCCGTCGTGCAATGGACGAATGGGCTTACTACGTGCAAGCGCTGGCAGACTTTAGGGAGGGTGACGGAACCTTATTGGATAATGCATTCATCTACGCCACTACGGACCAATCATTCGCAAAAATTCACGCCATCGACGGTATTCCAATGTTCAGTGCCGGAACAGCCGGGGGCCGGATAAAAACCGGGCTACATATCGACGGTGGTGGCACTCCAGGATGTCGACTTGGCTATACTGCGCAGCAGCTAATGGGACTTGATATCCAGTCATGGGGCGATAAAAGCAATAATACGTCGAGTACAATCAGTGAAATCCTGGTCTAAATTTAATTACGCATCAGTCCTCCCACTTACAGCTTTAGCAGTGCTGGCGTCCACTTCGTCACTAGCTGCTGACGAATCTGACTTATTCACTGAGGCCTATCGAGATGTCCCTATGCCTCTCGAGTTCCGCGTTGAGGCAACACCAGAGGGACCTGTCTTCGCAAATGCTAACGGTAAGACTGTATACAGCTGGCCGCAGCATAAGCTACGCAATGGCTACAGCGGAGAAGCCAAAGGTTCACCGGCTTGCTACGACGACGTTCTCACTGTAACAGCAGGCCTGATGAGTCCGTACCCGGCGGGGATCAAGCTTCCGGAGATTAATTCCCGGCTTGCCTGTACAGACCTGTGGCCACCAGTACTGGCCGAAGAAGGCGCTGAGGAAATAGGTAAATGGACTGTGATCGAGCGCATGGATGCCACCCTGCAGTGGGCCTATGACGAACAGCCCTTGTACCTTTCTGTTCGTGATCAACAACCTGGCGATGTTCAGGGAGGAAGCCGACGCCGGTATGGCGGAGACTCCCCTGCCATGCGAGTTCCAGTCGGGCCCCCATCACTCCTTCCTCCTGGTTTTGCAATTAAGCCCACATCGATTGGCAGAATGTTGACCAGCAACAAAAACGAATCGGTGTACAGCTTTGAGGACGACACTGCCACCTCCGCGGCTTGTGATGAGGAGTGTCTGGCGAGGTGGCGCCCTGTAGTCGCACCGGCTTTGGCACGAGCGCAGGGTGAGTGGAACATATTTGAGCGTTCGCCCGGTGTGCTTCAATGGGCATTTCGTGGAAAGCCGCTCTACACTCATTTACGAGATCAATCTTCCTGGTCGCTAGAAGGTAGCGATAGTCCAGGCTGGCACAACGTGTTCACCCAAGAGGCACCCCCCTATCCAGAAAGCTTTACCCAGCAGCCCAGCTTAGCGGGTAATGTGCTGGCTGATTCCAGCGGCAAAACAATCTACCGCTACAATTGCGGGGAGGACACCGCCGACCAGCTTGCTTGTGATCATCCTGACGATACCCAGATATACCGTCTAGCTATGTGCGGGGGAGGTGATGCACAGAAGTGCCTACTACACTGGCCTTACATAATCGCCAAAGATGACGAAATTAGTTCGAATCGCACGTGGCGCATTGTGTTGATCGATCCTCTAACTGGGCGCTTTGCCGCGCCAGATCAAGAGGGAGCACTCCGGGTTTGGTCTTATCGCGATCGACCTGTGTATACATTTGGAGGTGACAAACAACCAGGCGATGTTAACGGTGGTGGCACAGGCGAATGGCGGGGCCAGCGCAATGGCTTGAAGGCCTTCTGGCTAAGGGACGACTACATGAACGGGATACTCTGATGAACACGCTTCAGCGATTGGCCAGTAGCTTGTTGGTAGCATCTGTAATAATCAGTGGCGGCGTGCATGCGGATCAAAGCGTGCTAAAAAATCGCACTATTGGTTATGTGATGACCGATTTGTTTTGGTCTGTTTATCAAACCCCCGGAGCGATTCAGGAATGCCCTCAAGGATTTAATGACGGTCCTCGCGAACAGTTCGAGCAACTGTTTCCTTATCACCAGGCCCTAACTGTTGAAGAAACGCAGCTGCGACAGGAAATAGAAACCTGGCACCCAACCACCGAATCTGATGGATTTGAGTTTTTCCAAGTAGAAGGAGGAATTTCCTGGGGCGTGAACCTTGACAGCGAAGTTGGGCTGAACGACTTTGTCCACCCGGACGGAACACCTGGCATCGATAATGAACTGTATCGTGCAGTGGGCTGTATTATCGGATTCAGGGGGCCTGATGGTGTGGAATATATCTTCCAAAACAAAGCCATTGCCGATGAACGATACAATCGCATGATGATCGAGCTCACCGAAGTGGATGACCTTGAAAACGACGATAGCGTCACTGTCTCAGTTTATCGCGGCTTGGATCGCCTGCTGACAGATGCGACTGGTTCAAAGATTGTACCAGGAGGCACACAACGGGTTGATACCCGCTGGGGGAAGAAGCTTATCCGGCAGATTGATGCGAAGATTGTCGATTCAAAATTGATTACCGAGTCTATCTCTGATCTCATCATTCCCTGGCAGAATTTGAACGTGCCATCAATACAGCTCATTCGCGATGCGCGCTTCGTACTCGATCTTACGGCACAAGGTGCAACCGGTTTACTTGCGGGGTATGCAGATGTAGATACCTGGTACTATCAACTCATTCGCAATGACTCAACTCATCATCTAAGTAACGGCCAAATATCCGGCATCTCTCTTTACAAGGCGCTTCGCCGATTGGCCGACGCACACCCCAGCTCGGAAACTGGCGAGAATACTGCCATTTCCACTGCACTGGATATTAAGATGGCACAGGTATTTATTAGCCACCCGTCTTCGCAGAACGCTGAGTAATCAGCAACTTCATTCCGTTTGCACTTCGCACAGTTCTTAAGACAATCGTTTGAGTATCTGAATCACCATTGCCATCTCTTCGGTGGTTCCAATTGTGAAGCGGATAGCTTCTGATAGTCGGGAATGGGGAATCCGGCGTGCCACCACGCCGGCTTCGGTGAGCGCTTCCCATGTCGCTTCGTTATTCCTGAAAAACACCAACACAAAGTTGGTTACGCTGGGTACTACGTTGGTGACGTCTGGAATGTCAATCAGCGCTTCGCAGAAGGAATCTCGAATTTGGCTGATCTGATTCACTTGATTATTCATCAGCTGTGTAGCGCTTTTATTCAAGGATTGCAGTGCAATTTGCGCACAGGGGTCGGCCAGAGGGTATGGCGCTAACACTTTACGCATGATTGTCATAACTGTCTCGTTGGCCAACAAGTAACCGACATGAACGCCAGCCAGACCGAATGCCTTTGACATTGTTCGTACGACGACCAGGTTCTCGAAATTCACCATTTCGGGCACCAGACTCTCTCCGGGACAAAATTCGATGTAGGCCTCGTCGATAACCACCAGTGCCCGCCCCTCAAAGAATCGCAGAATAGTAAGAATGTCTTTGCGATTAAAACTGTTTCCCGTGGGGTTGTTAGGGTTACAGATGAACACCAACTTTATACCCTCCTGCGCAAGGATGGCGGGAACATCGAGTTGATAATCTTTAGTTAGCGGTACATCAATCACATCGGCGTTTTGAATATTGGCAGATACCTGATACATACCATAGGTGGGGCTGCTGATGATTATACCGTCAGTTCCAGACTCGCAGTAGGCGCGTAACAGAAGGTCTATGGCCTCGTCTGCACCGCGCAGTGCTAGCACCTGATCGGGCTGCAATCCGGCATACGCAGCGTAAGCTGCCTGCACCAGATCAGGCCCCTCATCGGGGTAGCGATGATATTCGGATACATCTAATGACATCGATTGGCGGGGAAAAGGCAGCTCATTTGCATTCAGCCAGACCTCACCCTTACCACCAATGCGGCGTGCCGACATATAAGGTTCTAATGCTTCTATATGAGGGTTCGAAAGATTGATCTTCTTCATACTTCAATCCAGTAAAAGGTGTCCCATCAGGACAAACAAAGGAATGGCAATGACAGTGCGTACCAGAAATATACAGGCAAGATGCCAGATGGTCGTGTTGATTTTTGATCTCAGAATGAGCGTGCCAATTTCCGACATGTAAATGACCTGCGTGACCGAAATGCCGGCAATAATAAAGCGCGTAAATTCAGAATCAATGTCGCTGCCTAATACTGCCGGAAGAATCATGTCAGCAAATCCCACTACCATAGACGGAGCGGCAGCGAAGGCTTCCGGTACGCGTAGCAGTTCAAGATAAAGGCTGAACGGATAAGCTATCCAGTTAAACAGCGGGGTGTATTCCGCCACTATTAGAGAGACGGTGCCAATGGCGATTACTGTTGGAATAAGGCCAAACCATAGATCTAGCAACTTTATTCCACTGCGACGCATTTGAGTTGGCCAGGGATCAGCCTCTATTGCCTTTCGCACCGCCTGCTGCAAAGCCCAATTCCATACCGAGTGACCCGCGGGCACAAGCTCGCTAGTTTTCGCATCGCAATTGTAGGTGGCAGGCATCCTACTTAGAGGTGGAATTCTGCAAACTATAATAGCGAGAACAATAGAGACAACAACTACCGACCCATAAAACTGTAGGAAGATATGGGTTATGTCGAGAATGCTGGCGATTAGCAGGCAAAAAGCAACCGAGGCCAGTGAGAAGCACGAGATGATACTAAGAGCCTCGCGCTGATTGTAGTTACCACGTTCATACTGCTGTGTAGTGACCAGCGCACCCAATGGTGCTGCCCCAAGCCATGAAGCCATGGCATCAATGGCACCCCGTCCCGGTAGACGGAACAGGAACCGAAAGAAGCGCGACAAGAGTACGCCTGCAAATTCCATGATGCCGTACTCAGTCATAAGAGGCAGAAGGAAAATCACGGCTAGAAAAAGAGTCATCACAGTTGGCACCAATTGCCCAACCATCGTCTGGCCTGTGCTCGCTCCCCAGACTGCTTCCGGACCTACTTCAAAGAATACCAGTATGGCAATTAGCGCTCCAACAATGCGCAAACATAACCACGGCAAGCTAACTCCAAATAGCTCGCCTAGAAGGCCTGTGTCGGTGCGTCGCAAAGTGCAGATAATTGCAAGCGTTGCCGAACTGGTAGCAATCAGCAATATCAGCACAGGAAGAAATGGGGATAGTTGCTCATTGAGAAATTGCGCCAGCACAGCAACCAGTATTGTATTGTTTCCGTCGATGGAAAAAGGGACGAGAAACAGAATCAAGCTGAGTATTGCAGGGAGAGCAAACCTGAGAATCGCGGTTGGCGTCAGAGCTGTCTTGTTATTGGATTGCTGGGTATCCATGAGTTTCGATCAGGCTAGCTTGGAAATTGGAGTAGGTTTAAGTTATTCTGACCTTATACAGGCTAAACTACCAATTCGCCACAGTCACTATCCATTGGACGTTCCATCTGCATCGGAAATGCTCTTACCTAAGCCAAGATATTCATGAATATAGCTCGAAGTTGTTCATGATAGTGGGGGGGGGAATTCCACTAAAAATCGGTGGCGTGTTTGCTCTAAAAAATAGAGAATCAGCTTGGCAACTAGAAAGTGAACGCAAAAGCCGCAAGAAAATTTGACCCTACAACTTTGACAGGCGGTTAATGAGCCATGATCAATACATCAATCTTTCGTGTAGCAATTTCCCTTTTTATCACTCTTTCTCTAGCTATAACTACTTATTCAACTGTAGCTGAAGATCTGCCATTGGCTGACACCACAAATTTGCTTGAGTTTACCGTTGATGAAGGTTCTTGGGTTTCTGTTTCCTTACATCCTTCAAATGAGTATTTCCTTTTCGATTTACTAGGAGATATTTACTCGTTACCACTTTCAGGCGGCCGTGCTGAGCGCATTACTTCTGGAATGGCATTTGACAGTCAGCCTGTGATATCACCATCGGGAGAGAAAATAGCCTTTATCAGCGACCGCAATGGAAAGAATAATCTCTGGATTGCAGATATCGACGGCAGCAATCCTATTCAGCTAAGTGATGAGACTTACACCCGCATGCTAAGTCCAGCCTGGACGACTGATAACAACTACGTCATGGTCACCGAGCGAGGCAAAGAGATCGAGTTAAAGCAATACCATGTGGACGGCGGCAGTGGTACGACTGTTTCTCAAGCAGATGCCGACAATTCAAACCCACCCGGTGTCGGCGCTGCATTTTCCCCTGATGGAAATTCTGTGTACTTTGCCGAAAAACTGGGGTCACCGGACGCTCCCACAGAGGACTTTCCTGTAACACAAATAGTCAGACTTAATTTGAATGACGGTTCACGTTTACAAATTACCCGCGGCGAAGGGGGGGCAGTAAGGCCCAAAGTGAGTCCTGATGGCAAGCTCCTTATCTATGGCACTCGCTATCAAACTCAAACAGGATTGCGAGTCAGAGACTTAGAAACCGGTGAAGATCGCTGGTTAAGCTACCCTATTCAGCGCGATGCTCAAGAAAATTTTAGACCTTCGAGCAGGGGCATGCTGCCTGATTATGCCATTACCGCTGATAGTGACGCGTTAATCCTATCCACGGGCGGCCAGTTTCAGCGCATTGATATCGCCAGTGGCGAAAGAACTGAAATTCCATTTGCCGCCGATGTTTCTCTGAATATTGGTCCTGATCTTACAAACACCTGGCGTGTTCCAACCGGACCTCTAACGGCAACCTTAGCGCAAAGTCCTGATTTATCTCCAAACAATGAGAGACTAGTGGCCAGCGTGCTTACCAGACTCTACACCCTAGAAAAATCAGACCCACAGCCAATTGCTATTACCCCCGAGGACATGTGGGCGTTTCAACCTGTTTATTCGCCAGATGGCAGGTGGATAGCTTTTGTAAGTTGGACAGCTAAGGACGGCGGTCATATTTGGAAGATCCGCGCCAATGGCCGAGGTCAAGCCCAACAGCTAACAGAAAATGCCGCGTTCTATACAGACATCGTATGGCAACCCGATGGCGAACGTCTGTGGGCCTTAAAAGGCAATGAATGGATGCGTCATCAGGATTACAGCGAATTCACTGGCATCGGAGTTCCGCTGGAGCTTATATCCTTAGATGATGATGGTGGCGATGAAAAAGTAATCATGCCGGCGGGTGATGCGCGAAAGCCTCATTTTGGCCCAGAGTCTGACAAACTCTATATGGCTGAGGAAGGCACGCTCTTTTCGATCAATTTGAATGGTGGTGACCGAAGAGACCATATTCAACTCACAGCTCCGCTCGGGACCAGCTTTGCTGGTGAAGCTCCCGGTGCCGAAGATGTAAGAATTTCGCCCGATGGGAAATATGTGTTGGCCCATGTAATCAAACAAGTGTGGATTGTCAGCCTTCCTAAGATTGGTGCGACGGTTCCAAAAGTGGATGTGAGAAAGCCTAGCCTTCCTGCAAAACGATTAACTGATATCGGCGCCGATTTTATAGGCTGGTCTGATGACAGTAGCAGCGTCAACTGGGCGATAGGCTCTTCATTTTACGAGCGGCCATTGGCAAGCATTGTATTCAGAGAAGCAAGTGATGATTCCGATTCTGCAGAAGATGCTGCCACGGATGAGGATTCTAAAGAACCCTTTGTCCCGCTTGATGAGCATGAAGCTGTGGTTCTAACTCCCTTCGAAGTCACCGTTGATAGAGATTCCGCTGAAGGAAACTTATTACTGAGCGGAGGTAACGTTATAACTATGGCAGGAACCTCCACAGAAGAAATGGGACAAGTTTTAGAAAATGCTGACATCCTCATTGAAAATAATCGAATCAATGCGATCGGTCCTCGAGGCTCACTCACATTGCCTGAAGACGTTTATGTAATTGATGTGACAGGCAAATGGATTATTCCTGGCTTTATTGACACCCACGCGCACTGGGAATTTAGAACAAGTGATGTGTTAGAGCCTAGCAACTGGACTGTAGCAATAAACCTGGCCTATGGAGTTACCAGCGGACTGGACGTGCAAACCACTTACCATGACTATTTTGCCTATAGAGATTTGCAGGAAACTGGCGCAGCTATTGGTCAGCGACCCTTCATGACAGGCCCTGGCATCTTTGGCCGAAATGATTTTCAGAGCTACGATGCCGTGCATAGCTATCTGCGCCGCTACCGAGACCACTACAACACCAATAATATTAAGTCCTACATGGTAGGCAATCGCGAACAGCGTCAATGGGTGATAAAGGCTTCTCAAGATTTAGGCTTACTACCAACCACCGAAGGTGGAGGCGATCAAAAACTTGACTTAACACATGCCATCGATGGCATGCATGGAAACGAGCACAGCCTTCCCGATGTGCCGATATTTGAGGATGTAGTCCAACTGTTTGCGCAAACTAAAACTGCATACACCCCTACCTTAATCGTCCAATACAATACGACATCTATGACGGAATATTTTTTTACTCGAGAGGAAATTCATGACAATGCCAAGCTTCGTCGTTTTTATCCCAGCAACAGACTAGATGAACTAACTCAAAGACGTCCTGGCTGGATCAGAGATAATGAGTTTACAATTGATCAAGGCGCAGAAGCAGCTGCGCAAATTCAACGTGCTGGCGGCTTGCTTGGTGTAGGGGGTCATGGCGAACTGCAAGGACTCGGCTACCATTGGGAAATGTGGGCTTATGCTATGGGTGGAATGAGTCCAATTGAAATTCTGAGGGCGGCAACTATTGATGGAGCTCATATACTAGGAGCTCCAGATGATTTGGGCTCACTTGAAGTGGGTAAGTTGGCTGACCTGATTATACTCAATGAGAACCCTCTTGAAGATATTCGGCGAACGGAATCCATTGATAAAGTAGTTCAGAATGGCAAGGTTTTCAGCGCAGATACTCTTGACGAGATTTGGCCACAGAGCAATGACTTTGAAACAGGTTGGTGGACAGAACCTTTAGATGAGGTCCGAGTAAAAATACAATAGGTTTGTGGTGCGCTCTGGAGTAACGATACTCTATATTGTTGCTCAACGAGCTAACAGCTCAAGGATGGTTCTAGCACTTAACTCTGGAGATAAAGTAGGAAAACTCACTTCATTCCCTCTTCGATACAGCAACAGGGGTGTGGAAGGGTTGCTTAGCCTTCGACTAAGGTCTTAAGATTCACGCCATGAAAACGCTTGTTTTCTTTCATTACCACAAAGGTATTAATATTGACCCGGGAGGAGTTAGCGCTTAACAGCTCGCCGTTAATTTCCAGATAACGTTTCATGTCAGGGCAAATCACACGTACGAAAAAATCCGACTCGCCACTCACAGTAAAACATTCCACCACTTCCGGAATTGTCGCGATCAATTCTTCGTATTGTTCAAATTCTTTTTGGGTGTGGTTTCTCAAGGACACCGTAGCAATACACATAATTTGCCTGGCTATTGAGCCTAATTCCAGATTGGCTGAGTAGGATGTAATCACACCTACTTTCTCCAGGCGCCGAACCCTTTGCAGGCAGGAGCTGGGGGACAGATGGATCAAATTCGCCAAATCCTGATTTGTTATGCGACCTTGATCCTGCAAATTTTGAAGGATTTTCAGGTCTGTCTTATCGAGCTGAGATTCGACCATAAGCAATTATTTCTTCATTTTTTCAGTACTATTGAGCATGAATTTCGTTCTAATGCGTCTGACTCTCGATTCTATACCGAATTATCTGCGGAAAACCATCTTTTAAAAATATCATATTTATCAGAGCTAAAAAGATAGAAGCCTCATTCGGAAGAACAAAGGGTAGCATAAGGTTAAATATTATTCGTCGGAGATAGCTATGACCCCTCAGGCCAAAAACACAGCCCCAGGCACAGAAGCAGGGAGCAATCCCAGAGCGGCTCTATGGCCCAACTATAAACCACCCGCAGAGCTTGTTTTCACACACGGCATTGGGAGTGAATTATTCAGCGAAGACGGCACGTCTTATTTAGATTTTCTATCCGGCATTGCAGTTACGAGCTTTGGTCATGCTCATCCCCACCTGGTAAATGCTCTAACTGAACAAGCTACAAAACTTTGGCACACATCTAATGTCTTCAGAATTCCTGCCGCAGAACGATTGGCTCAGCGACTTGTCGAGTCGAGTTTCGCAGACGGAGTCTATTTTGCCAATTCCGGCACCGAAGCGGTAGAGGCAGGATTAAAATCTATACGGGCTTACCAGGCTGTCAATAAACATCCGGAGCGGTATCGCATAATCGGTTTTGAAGCCAGCTTCCATGGCCGCACCATGGCATCATTAGCCGCTGCCGGAAATCCAGCACATATGAAAAATTTTGTGCACGGCGATTATGGTTTCGATCAAGCCCAATGGGACGACATTGAGTCGGTTAAAAGCTGCATCGACGAAAATACTGCTGGAATCATTATTGAGCCAGTGCAAGGTGAGGGTGGTATACGGCCTGCCTCCAAAGAATTCTTGAAAGCATTGCGAGAGCTGTGTGACGATCACGGTTTACTGCTAATGTTTGACGAAGTGCAATGTGGAATAGGCCGAAGTGGCAAGTTATTTGCCCACGAGAATTATTCGTTAGAACCCGATGTTATGGCTATAGCTAAAGGTCTTGGTGGTGGATTTCCTGTTGGCGCTTGCCTCGCAAGCGAAGCGGTTTCTTCCACTATGCAATTAGGTAGTCATGGGAGCACCTTTGGAGGCAATCAGCTAGCTATGGCTGTAGCTGATGCTGTGCTTGATCTTGTTCTGGAGCCAAGCTTACTCAAAGACGTTAATAATAAGGCTAAATTTCTCGTCACTGAATTAGAAGCACTCACCAAAAAATATCCTCAATCTATTTCCTCCGTTCATGGGCTTGGCCTTATGCTGGGGCTGAAGTGCGTCGGAGAGAATACAAAATTGTTGCTGAAGTTAAGAGAGCATGGCCTACTAGTTGGTAAATCTGGTGACAATATGATTCGCCTATTACCTCCTTTGAATGTTAGTCAGATAGAACTGGAAC
>Ga0308001_10000844_pt1 | contig 14173 bp, 10 predicted proteins | sample Neamet5_FD_203167 | JGI IMG/M metagenome (GOLD analysis project Ga0308001, IMG submission 203167) | Marine microbial communities from water near the shore, Antarctic Ocean - #5 | ecosystem: Environmental > Aquatic > Marine > Unclassified | place: Southern Ocean | collected 2014-06-04
TTAAAGACTGATTTTTGAAGATTACTTATTAGAGTTAAAACCCCATCTTTTTTGATTTTTGAAATCAATTTTTTATCATACAACCAAATCGGTGAAGACCAAAGATTCGTGTTTAAAAAATCGATTGCTTTTAATTGTTCATCTTTAGAAACATTTTTAAAAGGTATTGCACTTTGACCTTTATTCATTAAAGTTTGATTAACTCCACCAATCACTGATGATACGTGATATATATATCTTCTATAGACACTTATAAGTTCACCATAAAGCTCATTTAAATCCTCAAAGCTCATACCTTTTTTAATTGTCCATTTTTCAAGATTTTGTGATACAATTTTAAGGTTCATTAATCCATAATTACTTGCCTTAACAGGATCATCTCCAATATTCTCAGTTTGAGAATCTGGATCGTTACCGTATGATCCAAACATATATATGGGGTTTAAATTCTTAACACCAACCCATTTATTAAGTTCTTCTGCTATTTCATTTTCATTTTTATCTGAAAAATACCTGTATCCCCATTCTATTGAATATTCATCGTAAGGTCCAAGCTTTCTAACGAATCTTATATTTTCATCACCTGGTTGAGCAACATAATTATATCTGGCATAATCCATAATAGTTGCAGCAATACCCATTTTTTGAGTAAAATTTCCTGATCTTAAAGAATCAACAGGATAAGCAGAACTAGCTTTCATGTTATGAGGCAATCCAAGTGCATGTCCAACTTCGTGTGAAATAACCCTTCTCATCATTTCTCCAATTTCTTTTTCTGGAGTATCCAGTGTTCTTGCTTTAGGATTAGCAGCGCCGGTTTCTAATAAGTATCTATTTCTATACGATCTTAGATGATTGTGATACCAAATTATATCACTTTCTAAAATTTCCCCTGTTCTTGGGTCAGATACACTAGGACCAGTAGCATTTCTTGTTTTAGAAGCAACATACCTTACAGTTGAGTATCTTATATCTTCAGGGCTAAAATCAGGATCTTCTTCTTTAGAAGGAGCATCTTTTGCTACTATTGCATTTTTAAAACCAGCTTTTTCAAAAGCAAAATTCCAATCTTCAATTCCTTTCTTAAAATAGGGTCTCCATTTCATTGGAGTTGCAGGATCTAAGTAATAAATGATTGGTTTTATGGGTTCAGTTAATTCACCATTATTATAAGCATCAATATCTTTAGGTTCTAACCTCCATCTTCGAATTATATTGAATTCGTCAGACTTTAGTTTATCTGAGGAATAATCAACTTTTTTTAAACTAAACCAACCAATTCTTTTATCTGAAAACCTTATCTGCATTAAAGTATCAGGTAGTAAAATAATAGAATGGTTTATCTGAAAACTTAGTGTTTTTGACCTATTTGATCTAGGAAGATTATTTGCGGAATATGTTAATGTATTTTTTATTTCAGTATTATTAAGAAAGCTATTTGCATTATCAATAAAACTTCTTTCTTTATCTACACTTCCAATTTTAAAACTTTCCTTATCAGACTTTCTAATTAAATTGAAGCCAGGTGAGTCATTCATAAAATAACTAGATACATCAATTAAGAATCTATCTTTTTCTTTATTTTCAATTTTAAAGACAGCAAGAATGGGAGGAAAATTATTTTTAATTACGCTTATTTGAATTGGATCTTGGCCAGAGGCTACATTTGTGTAGGCAAGTTTTTCAAGAACAATTTTATTATCTTTTAGTTTGAAGGAAATTATATTTTCTGCAGTCTTAGATCCCGCATTTATATATGATGAATAATCTCCTGGAAATTGAGAAAATCTAGTCACCATTAGTAGTTCTTTGTTTAAAAGTGTATTATTTATTTCAAAATATAGTTTATCGTTTTTTAAAAATGTATTTATTAATCCTTCGGACTTTTTCATTTGAACAGTAATACTGTCAATAGATAATTTATTTTTTTTTGTCTGACTAAATAATAGTGAAAAATTTAATATAGATAATATAAGAAATACTTTATTGATCATGTAATTAGTTTTTTGAATGATATTCAAAATTCTCTAATTCAAAACTTGGAAGAGATGATAATAAATGATCAAATATGTCAGAAACAATACTTTCATATATAGACCAATCTTTATCTGTAATAAAAGCATAAATTTCTAAAGGAATACCAGTTGGAGTTGGAGATAGTTGTCTACACATAATAGTCATCTTTTTATTTATTTTGGAATGTTGATCCAAATAACTTTTTACATAAGCTCTAAATAATCCAATATTTGTAAAATTTCTTCCATTAATTAACTGACTCTTGTTTCTTTTAAAAGAAGTATTGTGTTTTTTAATTTCATGGTCTCTATTATTTATAAAAGGAGTGAGAATCTCTATTTTTCTTAATGGATCAATTTCCTTTTCGTTTAAAAATTTAATTGAACTTGCTCTAATAAGTATAGCTCTTTTAATTCTTCTCCCATCAGAATCACTCATTCCTCTCCAGTTTGTGAAAGAATCAGAAATAAGTTTATATGTTGGAATTGTAGTAATTGTATTATCAAAATTTTGAATTTTTACTGTAGATAAACTTATTGAGATTACATCTCCATCTCCATTTGAGTTATTCATTGTGATCCAATCACCTATTCTAACTGTATCATTTATTGTTATTTGAATACTCGCAACAAAACCTAATAAAGTGTCCTTAAAAATAAGAAGGATTACTGCTGAAAGAGCTCCAAGAGTAGTAAGAAAGACACCAACTTCCTTTCCTGTCAAAATAGATAAAATTACAATTCCACCAATAAACCATACAAAAATCATAAAAACTTGAAGGTAGCTTTCTAGAGGTTTGTCTTTTAAAATAGGATATTTTCTTAGTTGATCTGTAACAGATTTTAAAAATCCTCGTATTAATAAAACCCCTATAAATGCAGTAATAGACTCTAATATGTTAGAACTGTAAATGGCTAATCTTGGAAAGCTATATAATACTTGAGGTAGTTGAATTATTAAAAAAAATAAAGGGGGGAGATGTCCCAAAAGAGTTGGAATTTTATTTTTGATAAGAGAGTCATCAAAGTCTGAACTGGTTTTATCTGCGATTTGATTAAATATTCTTTTAATAATATTTCTAGAAAGAAATGAAAGTAAGAATGTTATAGTTGCAATTATAAAAAAAACACATGTGAAGCTCAGGAAATTTGATAATGAATTATTTAGACCTTGATTTTTAAAAAGTTCGAAAAAAAATAAGTACATAATTTTAATTTTAATTTTTCTTATTTATTAGCCAATTTATTAGCTATTTTTTTAATCTCTAAAATTAATTCTTTTAAATGATCAATATTAGTAGATGGATTTAACAATACAACTCTCAGATATCTAACCCCATTCATTTCACAAGATGTTATATAAAAGTATTTATTATTAATTATCTCATATCTTAGTTTTAATTGAAATTCATCTTCTTTGGAAAACTTAATATACCTAAAACATAAAATATTACTTTGAGGTTTGTATGGGGTTTCAAAATCAGACTCAATCTTCAAAAGGTCATAGAAACTGTTGCATAATTCAAAGGTGTAATCAATAAAACGTTCAATTGCTTTTTCACCTTCAATTGCAAATGCCCAAAATAATTTAGTCCCAAGTGCTGACTTGGTGCACTCAACTGTATACGCCATTGAGTCCATCCCAACTACTTCATTATTATGAAATACATATGATCCTTTTTGTTGAAAAGCACCAGCTTGATGTTTAAAATCTTTGAAGATAACGGCTGTACAAAGTGAAGGTACTCTCATCATTTTATGAGCATCCCAAATTAATGACGTTGCTTTCTCAATACCTTTAACTATTATTTTATTTTTACTACTCACAAGAGCAGCTGCTCCATGAGCTCCATCCACATGAAACCATATTTTATGTTTAAGACAAAAATCACCCATTTGATCAAGTGGATCAAATAATCCTGTTGATGTAGCACAAGCATTTGCAATCAAGCACATCACCTTTTTTCCTTCAGTAATTAATTTTTCGTGGATTAATTCAAGTCTAGTGATATCAATAACTTCATTTTCATCTACTGGTATTGGAATAAAAGATTTTTTACCTAATCCAAGAATTGATAAAGATCTTAATATTGAATAATGAGCAGAAGCTGAACCCATAACAACTAAATCTGGTGGGTTTCCTTCATTCCATGAATCTGGACTAATTGATGATCTAGCTGCAGTTAATGCGGTTAAATTTGCTATGGACCCCCCGTGAGTTAATACTCCACTTGGTAATCCAGTTTCAAATTTAAAATCATAATAATCTTTATTATTAAGCCAACCTAGCTTATCTAGCATCCAATTAATCATAAAGCCCTCACAAGTGCTTCCAGCAGGTCCCATTTCATATAAAGAACTAGGATTGTTTATTGTACCATGAATTAATTCAGGAATACCTGCTAAATCATGAGGAACAGGAACTTGATGCCCCATGTAATGCGGATGATTAAGGTGGTTTGTGTTTTTAAGGTAGTTTGTTACAAAATCTAAAATATCTTCAGAAGACTTAAATCCAAATCTAAGTCTCTCTTTAAGTTTTAATATTTTTGCAATTGATTTTGGTTCCCTTTGATCTAGTGCGTTTGTTTTTCTGTTAACACTATCAATTATATGATCTTCCAAAATTCTTCCAACATCTGCAATCGTTTTTTGGGTCTTTACTTTCATTAAAAGAATATTTTAAGTAAATATAGTTCAAAACGAAAAAAACTTGAAAGGATAAAGGTTTAAGTTTTGACACTTAATTTTCCCAAAGCAATATTATTAATTTTAGTATGATAAAAATTACAAATAAATATTGTAAAACCATAAAACTAGCTAAGCATAAAAAAATATAACCTAGGTTGATAAATCTTGAGAAAAGTAGGGTCATTGAAAAAATAATTGATTAATGAAACAGGTTTGAAGTATTCTATTATTGTTACAATTCTTGATAAGCTCCCTAAATAAATAGGGTATCAAAACCAAATAGAAAACCTGCTAAAGCTAAGCTGAAAATTAAACTTTATATACTTTAGGTATATTATTCCAGTTTAGATGAACTTAAGTCTAGGGTTAATTATTCTAAACCACAATGGAGGGATTAGTGCAAGAAGTATTGAAGTAGGATACCCGTATGGAAGCTGGGGACTATTTTTTTTGTTTTCTAAAATTTGATATTTTTTGGAAGATTTAAAATGATGATCACTGTGTCTGGTGAGCTCATACAAAACAATTCTACCGATTAAATGATTTGAGTTCCAAGAATGATGAGTCTGAACCCTTTCATATCTACCTGAAGGCAGCTTTTTCCTTAACAATCCATAATGTTCGATATAATTAATAGTTTCTAAGAATAAGAATGCCTGAATTCCTAAAATAACAGCAAAGATTAAACCAAATAAACCAAATAAAATAAAAATTATAATTAAATAAGATAGCTGAATGATTATATAAAATAACATTTCGTTTTGTAAAGAAATAAATTTTTTCCGTTTATTTTTTAAAATATCATTTTGAATTTGCCAAGCACTAATATATTGTTTAGATACGGATGAAAACCAAAAGCTATACAAGTTTTGGTTAAATTTTGAAGTGGCAGGATCATCAGGTGTTGCAACATTTTTATGATGTCCAAAATTATGTTCTAAGAAAAAATGCATGTAGAGACAGGGAATTAATAATATTTTTGAAAGTGTTATTTCAATCTTAGATTTCCGATGTCCTAACTCGTGAGCAACATTAATAGCGTTAGTGGCTAACAATATTCCTAAAGAAGATACAATTCCAATTTTCTCATAGAGCATTAATGGTGTGTTTGTTAAATTATACAACCCATAAAACAGTAAAAAAAACACAAAAGGAATATTTAAATAAAGTAAAATATCAAATATGTAATTTGACAACCTTTTTTTCTTTTGACTGTCATCATATAGAGCATCATAATCTTTTATTATTAACTCTAAAATTGGAATTAAAATAAAAGCATAGATTGGTGTTGAAAATGTTAATATTCCATTAGAGGAAACTGCAATAAGAGCAGACAACGGAATGGTATATGCAAATAGATATTTTAAATCATTAAGCATTATTCTGGTTTTATATTTTATGAATATAAATAAATTTAGGAAATTACTTTATGTAACCATTGGTTTGTCATTAGAATATTTTAAATATTCTTTATTTTTTATAATATCCGCTAGTCGAAGAACTGTTCTTATTAGGTCTTCAAACGAGTTGTATAAGGGTGAAATCCCGAGTCTTATGTATTTAGTTGGCCTATAGTCTGGAATAATTTTTATTTGTCCTTCTTGAAGGGATTTACATATCCTCCATGATTCAGGATGAGATATTGAAATATGGGAGCCTCTATTTAAGGAATTGATTGGACTCTCAAGCTTAAAACCTAATGGTGTTAAAAGTTTAATAATATGACTTTTTAAGTATTCAGATTGTTTTTTACTTTTAGCTTCAATAGCTTTAATTCCAGCTTTTAATATTATATCAACACCTATTTCAATTGGAGCTATTGAAAGAATACTAGGGGTTCCATTTGAAAACTTTTTAATTCCTTTATCTTGATTAAAATTTTCTGAAAAAGAAAATGGATTTGAATGACCAAACCATCCATTAATGGGGTTTTTAATAGCTTTAAGAATATTTGATTTAACATATAAATAGGCAGGAGATCCAGGACCACCATTTAAATACTTATAGGTACAACCTAGAGCGATGAGAGTATTTGTTGTCTCAAAATTTATATTTATTACTCCCGCTGCGTGACTCAAATCCCAAACTATTATACTATTATGTTTTAAAGCCCAGTTATTGAGTTCTTTCATTGGATAAATAAATGAACTTTTGTATGAAACAAGACTTAGGCAGATGATACCGGGTTTATCCTTTATTGATTTTTTTAATAAATCAATATTAGCTTCAATATCAGTTTTATAATTAATTATGGTTGAGGTTGAGTTATTTTTTGTCCTACAAATTCCGTCTATAATATATAAATCCGAAGGAAAATTTAAATTATCAGAGATAAAATGATTATTGAATTTGTTAGAGTTTAATAAAGAGGTTAAAATTTGATATAAATAGACAGAAGTAGATTCTCCAATAATTATTTCATTGTTTGAGGCATTGAATAGCTTTTCAAGTTTAGAGGATATTCTATCTACCATTTCTAGCCAGAAATCATTCCAGCTTCTGATAAGATTATGACCCCACTCATTATTTAAAATATTTTTTATTTTTATTTTTGACAACTTCGGTAGTTTCCCTAAGGAGTTTCCATCAAGATATATTTCATCATCTTTATTAACAAAATCTTTTTTAAAACTTCTTAAGGGATCATTTTGATCAAGTTTTCGAGAAAAATTTATTTGAGTATTCATTTTTTAAAAATAATACAAATATTAATAATTGTAGTTTTAAAAATTAATCTATATTAAATTAACATGATTAATACTTTTTATAATTTATTTTTTATTTATTTTTTATTTAGTTGTAATATTATTTCTCAGAATAGAGATTTCATTACTGTTCTAGGTACGGTTCAAGATGGTGGACTACCTCATATCGGATGTGATAAAAAATGTTGTAATGGAAAATCAGATGAATTAAAAGTTACTTCTTTGGGTCTAACATTATCAGATAATCAGGGTTTCTATATTTTTGAAGCTTCTCCCGATTTTTCATATCAATTAAGTTACATGTCAAAAAAATACAAAACTTCATTTAATGGTATATTTGTAACTCACGCTCATATTGGCCATTATACAGGGTTAATGTATTTAGGTAAAGAGGCTTTAGGATCAAAAAATATTCCAGTATATGTAATGAATCGAATGTCTAAATATCTAACAAAAAATGGACCTTGGTCTCAACTAGTTTCACAATCAAATATTAAATTAGTTGATTTAGCTAACAACAAATCATATGATGTATCAAAAAAAGTAAGTATTAAACCGTTTATTGTTCCCCATAGAGATGAGTTTTCTGAAACCGTTGGATTTTTTATTTATGGATCTAAAAAAACAGTTCTTTTTCTTCCTGATATTGATAAATGGAATCGTTGGTCTACTTCATTAATAGATATTGTTAAAAGTACTGATGTTTTGTTTTTAGATGCTACTTTTTATGATAATTCAGAAATTAATTATAGACCTGTTGATTTAATTCCACATCCATTTGTAGTTGAAACTTTAAAGAAATTAGAATCATTATCTGCAAATGAAAAGAAAAAAATATTTTTCATACATATGAATCATACTAATCCTATGCTTAATCCAGATAGTGAGATAGCTTTGAAAGTTATAAGTAAGGGTTTTAATATCGCAAAAATTGGTCAAATTTTTGAACTTTAGAATCTAATAAAATTATATTTGCAAAGATATTTTTAATTATGTGTATGATTAAAACTGATATTATAATAATAGGGGCAGGACCAGTTGGTATTTTTGCAGTTTTTGAAGCAGGATTAATGAAGCTTAAGTGTCATCTAATTGATGCAATACCTTTTGCTGGCGGTCAATTATCGGAAATATATCCTAAAAAACCAATTTATGATATTCCTGGTTTTCCCTCCGTTTTAGCAGGTGATCTGGTTGATAATTTAATGGAACAAGCTAAGCCATTCAAACCAGGATTTACTCTTGGTGAGAGGGCTGAATCAATTGTGAAGCAGGAGGATGGTACTTTTATTGTTACTTCAAGTGAAGGGTCTAAACATAATGCACCAATTATATTTATAGCAGGGGGATTAGGGAGTTTTGAACCAAGAAAACCCAAAATTGATAACCTTGATAAATATGAGAATAAAGGAATTTACTATTTTATTAAAGATCCAAAGCTTTTTGAAAGGAAAAAAATATATATATCAGGAGGGGGAGATTCTGCATTAGATTGGGCAATTTATTTTGCAGAAAAGACAAGAAATTCAGTTGGTTTAATTCACCGAAGTGATTTTTTTAGAGCACACAAAGACTCTGTAGATAAAATTCATAAGCTCAAAAATAAAGGGAAAATTGAATTATATACCAATTCAGAAGTTATTTCATTGGAAGGTGAAAAATCTTTAGAATCTATCACGATTAAAAATAATAATGGAGGTCTTAAAAAACTTTCATTAGACTATTGGTTACCGTTATTTGGTCTTTCTCCTAAATTAGGTCCAATTGCTAATTGGAATCTTGATATTGAAAAGAATGCTATAAAAGTCAACCATACCCTTGATTATCAAACTAATATACCTGGAATTTATGCAGTTGGAGACGTAAATACTTATCCTGGAAAACTTAAACTTATTCTTTGTGGATTTCACGAAGCTACATTAGCAGTTCAATCTGCATACAAAATTATAAATCCAAATAAAAAAGTAGTTTTAAAATATACTACAGTTCAGGGAATTCAAGGTTTTGATTGATCATAATTAAGCATCTTTAATTTTTGAAATTATATTTTTTACCATTTTAAGGTTTGATATTTTGATTTCTTGCTCAAAAAATGTTTTATCAATATTATTTGGTGTTAAATGTTTCCATTTAATTGTTTTTGATCCAGATAAATGAATTGAAGTAAATTTAGCTTTCTTAAACTTTATAATGTTCTCAAGATTTATTCCTCCTCCCGGCTGTATTTCTATTTTATTTAATGAAATAGATTTCCATTTAATTAACTTTTTTATACCCTGAATTGCTGTTTCTGAACCACCTGAGGTAAGTATTCTTTTAACTCCCATTAAAGAAAGTGATTTTATTGCTTCTTCTGGATTTTTAAGGCAGTCAAATGCTCTATGATAAGTAATATCTAAACCTTCTGCTTCCTTAACTATTATCTCTAATTGTTTGGTGTTAATTTCATAATTATTATTTATAACTCCGACCACTATTCCTGATATTCCAAGTGACCTTATGTTTTTTATATCACTAATGATCGTTTCAAAATCATATTTATCATAAATAAAATGACCCTCTCTTGGTCTAATTAAACAATGAATAGGAATTTTTGATTTTTTTATAGCTGATTGAATTAACCCACTTGAAGGTGTAAGACCACCAATGTTTAAACCAGAACATAATTCGATTCTATCTGCTCCAGCTTTATTGGCAATAATTACAGATTCAAGTGAACTAGAGCATATTTCGATTTTCATATATTTTAATTTTTTATTAATTTTACAAATTAAATATTTAACCTATTAAATAACTTCTAAAACTGAATTATTTTACAAGTTATTTAGATTCTATATATACTACTTTTATGTCATCTAAAATGTTGAAAATCATATACAAAGAGTTTTTTTTAGTTATATATTTGTGCTTTAATTTTTAATGAATATAAATGTATAGAAGCAAATGTGCTTTAGCTAATTTTCTTGATCATTTTGGTGATAAATGGTCTATGTTGATTATTAGAGATATGTTTATTGAAAAAAAAACTTTTAATGATTTTCTCACAAGTGCTGAGGGAATTGCTTCTAATATTTTAACAAATAGATTAAAGAGTTTAAAAATTGATGGCTTGATTGATAATAAAATTAATCCAGAAAATAAAAAAGTCAAGTGGTATTATTTAACTGATAAAGCGATTAATGTTTATCCTGTCGTTATAGAAATGGTAAAATGGAGTGACCAGAATTTAGATAAAAATTTTGGTCCAATATCAATACAATGGATAAAAGATAACTCTCAAGATTCTACTGAGGTTGTTGCGAATAAAAAGATTACAAAATATAAAATTTTTAGAGATGATCTTTTTGTAAAATCTTTAAAGGACTTTTAATTAAATATTTTACAACTTCAAATCATTATTTAGGTTCACTTTCAACTATATTCACTTTTTAGTCATATCCTAACAAGATTATTTAATGAAAAAGCTTACTATATTTTGGTTTAGAAGAGATCTAAGACTTGATGATAATGTTGGACTTTATAATGCATTAAATGGAAGTAATGATGTAATTCCAATTTTTATTTTTGATTCAAATATTATAAATAAACTTCCTAATAATGATCCAAGAATTAAAATTATTCATAATGCTTTAGTTACCATGAATAATGTTCTAAAAAAATATGAGATAAATATTGCATGTTTTAAGGGTAATCCCTTAAATGTTTTCAAAGATTTAGTTAAAAAAAATATTGTAGATAAAGTAATTTTCAATCATGATTATGAGCCTTATGCTAGGAAAAGAGACAAGGAAATTATTTCTTTTTTAGAACTAAATAATGTTGAATTCAGATCTTATAAAGATCATGTGGTTTTTGAAAAAAGTGAAGTAGTAAAAAATGACGGAAGTCCATATAAAGTATATACGCCATTTTCAAGAGTATGGATTAAAAAATACAATTCTCAACAGAAAATTAATTTTTCATCCGAAAAACTATTTAAAAACTTTTCTTCCAATCATTCTTTACCCTTTTTATCCTTTTCTGAGTTAGGTTTTTTAAATCCAAAAATTGAATTACCAAATTACAGATATAATTCATCTATAATAAAGGATTATGAAGAAACTAGAAATTTTCCAGCATTAGATAATACATCTAAATTAGGAGTTTACATAAGGTTTGGTCTTTTAAGTATAAGGAAATTAGTTGAAATTGCAAATAATGAAACAAATAAAACTTTTTTAAAAGAGTTAATATGGCGTGAATTCTTCATGCAAATTATGTGGCATTTTCCCAATACAACTCAAGAAAGCTTTAAACCAAAATATGATCGTATCGAGTGGTTAAATAAAAAAGATGACTTTGATAAATGGTGCAATGGAACTACTGGTTATCCAATTGTTGATGCTGGAATGAGAGAGTTAAATAAAACTGGTTTTATGCATAACAGAGCTAGAATGATTGTAGGTAGTTTTCTTTGTAAACACTTGCTAATTGATTGGAGATGGGGAGAAGCTTATTTTGCAGAAAAACTATTGGACTATGAACAATCTAGTAATGTTGGAAACTGGCAATGGGTATCAGGTTGTGGAGTAGATGCTGCTCCTTATTTTAGGATATTTAATCCTTATGAGCAGGTAAAAAAGTTCGATAAAGAACTATTGTATATAAAAAAATGGGTTCCTGAATTTCAAGAATTAAATTACCCATCTCCAATAGTTGATCATAAATTTGCTAGAGAACGATGTCTTAAAGTATATAAAAGTGCATTACTATAGATAATCTTTAGTATGAAAAATAAATTAATTCCAACTAATAGTGCCGAAGTAGCCTGGTTTGCTCCTATTTGTAACGGAGATGATCAGTTTTTGGGTGATCATGACCCTAACTATAAAAGTTCTTGGGAAAACACATCTAAAATTGTTTTAAAAGCAGATAAAATTGGGTTTAGAAATATTTTATGTCCTTCTTCTTATCAAGTTGGTCAAGACACAATGTCATTTGCATCTGCAATAGCTCCATTAACTGAACAAATTAATTTATTAACAGCTATCAGATGTGGTGAGGTTCACCCACCAATGCTAGCTAGATCGATAGCTACACTTGATCATATTTTAAGAGGAAGGTTAACTTTAAATATTATATCATCCGATCTACCGGGAGACTCTCTTTCGTCTGATTATAGATATCGAAGATCTAATGAGGTCATTCAAATATTAAAACAAGGATGGAATAAAGATTTCATTGATTTTAAGGGAGAATTTTATAATGTCGAACTTCCATCTGATCCTGTAAAACCCTATCAACAAAATGGAGGTCCATTATTATATTTCGGAGGATATTCTCCAAGTGGAGTTGAATTGTGTGCTGAACACTGTGATGTATATCTTATGTGGCCTGAAACTATTTTAAAATTAAAAAATCACATTGAAAATTTAAAAGTAAAAGCAAAAAAATTTAATAGAATATTAGAATTTGGTTTACGTGTTCATGTTATTGTTAGAGAAACTGAAGATGAAGCTAAAGAATATGCAAAGAAATTAATATCTCATCTTGATATTGACAAAGGCAATGAAATTAGAAATAGAGCACTAGATTCAAAATCATATGGAGTTTTACTTCAAAGTGAAATGCGAAACCAGTCAGATAAGGAATACTATATAGAAGATAATCTATGGACCGGTATTGGAATTGCTCGATCAGGATGTGGCGCTGCAATTGTTGGAAATCCAGATCAAGTTTATAATAAGATAAAAGAGTACATGGAAATTGGAATTAGGTCCTTTATTTTTTCAGGATATCCTCATTCATCTGAACTAGATTTATTTGCCAAGTATGTATTGCCTAAAATTCAAACGATTTCTTTTCCTCAAATTTTAAATAGAATACCAAAAAGTTTTCCTTTGACACCGTTGGCTGATGGTAAAAGAAAATAAAGTATATAATAATGATTGACTTTTTAATTGTGTCTATTTATTTTGTAATCATTTTTATTACAGCTCTCAAAGGTTCAAAGCTAAATAAATCAATTACCAGTGAAGAGTATTTTTTAAGTGGAAGATCACTAAAATGGTACTCAATTGCATTGTCAACTATTGCAACAAACGTTCAAGGTTATCAGTTTCTTGGAATGATGGGGTCTGCTTATTTATTTGGACTAGCTCAAGCTAGTTTAGAAATTAACGCAATGCAAGGACTTTTGATTGCTGCATTTATTTTTGTTCCTGTTTTTTTAAAACATAGAATTATTACGATAACCCAGTTTATTAAACTTAAATTAGGAAGTAATATAGCTCTATGTTATTCTTTAGTTAGCATATCTCTATTCTCCACTATCACTCTTGGCGCTGCTTTGTTCTGGGGTGCTTATGCGGCTGATATGGTTTTTGGAGATATCTTAAATTTTATTAGTAATAATCAGGTATATAGGATTTCAATTTTAATTATTATTCTTGGATTATTTTCAGCTACATATACCTATTTAGGTGGTTTAAGTGCAGTTGTAAAAACTGATATTATTCAGTTTTTTGTTTTATTATCTGGAGGAATTATTATTTTATTTATCTCTATAAATGAGATAGGAGGGTGGAATCAATTATATAGATTAACTCCTGAAAAAATGCACTTACATCTCCCTGCTAATCATGAAACCTTACCATGGACACATATGTTTGGATTATTTTTTCTTAATATCAATTACTGGTGTGCCAATCAAACAATAATGCAAAGATCTATTGCTGCAAAAAGTTTAAAACATGCTCAGGCTGGTTTAATGGTAGGAGGTGT
>Ga0308001_10000850_pt1 | contig 14112 bp, 12 predicted proteins | sample Neamet5_FD_203167 | JGI IMG/M metagenome (GOLD analysis project Ga0308001, IMG submission 203167) | Marine microbial communities from water near the shore, Antarctic Ocean - #5 | ecosystem: Environmental > Aquatic > Marine > Unclassified | place: Southern Ocean | collected 2014-06-04
CATCTAAAGGAGACCCAACTCACTTTCAACATGGGATTTCTGCAAATCTAGCAAATTTAAATTTTGGTGAAACTTTTGATTTTGCTTATTCTTTACGCGATTCAAGACTTGATAGCATCACAACACTGACAATGGTTCATGATATGCAAACAAATGTTGTTTTTATGTCAATCTCTCCTGCAGATGATTCCTTATCACAATCATATCAACCAGAATCATTTGATCCTAAGCTATATGAATTTCCTGATTATTTCTTTGAAGGGTTCCCTAATTCTCTGGGTATGGATTTCACAGAAAAATTAATTCGCTTTAGTTTTGATGGTGTAAAAGATTCTCTTTATCAAGGTATTTACCTTTCATCAACAACGCCTTCTGTTCCCTCTCAGTCATTAGCTGTTTTTTTGGATGAAGGAATTCTGCAAGCGATTAGAGGTGAAGTTACTGTACGGGAAAATGGTTCTAAAAAAGTAACAACAGAATTTGATTTAATTGGTTCTATAGAGCCATCTGTTATGTTTTCAAGGCTTATAACAGAATTTTTCCCTGAAAAATTAAAAATCAAATTATTGCAAGGAGGTTCATTGAAAGAACCTTTGTTTGGGCCTAAGGGGAAAATTCCGAAAATTTATAGAGAACCTAGATTACCAGATGCTCAACCAGAACAAATGGAACCTGAAATTCCAATAAAGGCAAAACAGAGCAATGTCCCAGAAAAAAACAACAGTCTAATTGAAGCAAAAAACGATACTTTAATAAAAATTCCTCAAGCGCAAAATGATGAAGGAAATCCTAGAGTTTTAGAGGTTGAAAAGAGGGTGATTGATAATAAAGGACTTCCAGTTGATACTTTAAAGCTTGAAGAAGGCAAAAAAGTTTTTCCTGAAAAAAATAAAATTTCAGAGCCGGAAAAGAATCAATTAGAATCTAACATTAAAAAGCCTTTTCAAGACGAAAATAAACAATAAGATACTATTTTGATAATTTTAAAAAAGTTTATTCAAAAAGCCTTTTTACTAAAAAGCCTTATTTTAGTTTTTTTAATCTCTGCTATATCTGCCCAAAAAATATCACACATGAATGGAACATTTGACCTAGATGGCGATAATATGTTAGAGTTTATAGCTCTTGAGTTAAACCCCTCTGAAAGTGTGTTTCCAGATAAGGTTAGGTATTATGAAATCGACTCAGACGGATACCAAAATTTAATTTGGGAATTTAAACCCCCAGTTGAATTAGAAGGTGATTTTGTAGATGCTAAAATAGGTGACATGGATGGAGACGGTTCTCCAGAGCTTGTAATTGTTATGAACTTAACGCGATTTGAAGAAAATACCACGCCACATGTTTTTGTAGCAACATATTCATGGAATGGTTCAAATTTTTCAGAAATTCCAACAGCGACACTTGATGTTGGAAAAGAAAATAGATCACTCAGGTGTAATAACTTTCAGTTATTAGATCAAGATTCAGACGGTGATCAAGAAATAGTATTAGCTCTTGGTAGTCCTTTTAGAGGTTTTGCAATAGTCAATTCATCAGCTTCGGGTGGTCTTTCTTTAACAAAAAAAATACGTCCAGATCAGCTCCTTGTTGGATCGGGGTTGTTATATGTTGGAGTCGTTGATTATGATGGTGATGGCTATGATGATGTTTTAGCTTTGAGCCCAGATGGTAATACAATCAAGGCGCAACCGTTTTATAATATCGGAGGAGTTTTTGATTCTGGGCACCTTGTGCGGAAAAAAATTGAAGGCTTAAATGGTATCTTACCACATTCAATAGAATTAACAGATTGGGATTCAGATGGATTTCTTGATGTTCTTGTTTCCTTCAACTCTGGAGATATTATTGCTTTTACATTAACACCGGCCACTTTAGTTATTGATAAAGTTCCAATTAATAGTGGGCCCTTAACACAAGTTTCTCTAGAAGATTTTAATCAAGATACGTATGAAGACATTCTTGCATTATCATCTGATATTAATACGTTAACTTTAATTTCTGGTAAAGATGGAGGACCTCAAAGAGTTCAAGATGCTATGAAAAATATTCCCTCTGAAATGCAAATATTTTCACTGTTACCTATGACAAAATCCGGTTTATATACTGGTAGCGTAATTATCTCAGGTTGGAATGGTGTGGAAAACTCAATATATATTATTGATTTAGGTAATAAAGCAGGTCAGTTAGACCAGGGATATCTGATTACTCCAGATTTTATACAGAAACAGCTTCCTAATTTGCTTTCAAATGTACAAAACATAGAGCCTGAAATGGCAGAAATATTTATTGAGATACCTCCCGAAGACAAAATTCCTCTAGAGCCTCAAATAGAAGAGCGGATTATAACCGACTTAGGTCAATCTCCAAGTAGCTACATACCGAATACAATTGTACCAAGCCAAAAAGAAGGAAAAGTACTTCGTGAGCAACCAAGGATGCCTATTCCCAAAAAAATAATTAGGACGTTAGAGCAACCTAAGTTAGTGAAACCTAAAGAATCACTAGGGCAAAGACTTCCAAAGCACATACTACCGAGATATGTTTTAAGGCCAGGGCAACCATTTTTATATGATATCCCAAAAGATAGTAGCGATGAATTTTATAGTTTTAGATGGGATAACCAACCTCCTAAAGGAATGTACTTTCTATATGATAGTAAATCGATCAATTGGGTTCCCACTGATAAGCAACTAGATGCTTTCCCATTGTCTTACATGGTAAGAATGAAAGTAGATGAAATTATGGAGGCTTTAAAAGGAGTGAATGAAGTTGAACAAGTATTTAAAGCAACTCCAGTTCTTGAAACACGAGAAGAAAGCCTATGGGTATATGTAAATGATCCACCAAGGTTTTTAACTCAGCCAACAATTACAGAGTTTATCGCAGGTTCAACATTTCGTTATGAGCCCATTGTTCAGGACCTAAATAAAGACAGTTCTATAAAACTAGAACTTGAAGTTTCTCCTGAAGGAATGTTTCTTGAAAATGATATTATTATATGGAAGACAGATAGTGCTCATGTAGAAGTATATGATGTCCGAATTATTGCTTCAGATGGGTTTGAAAGAACCGCCCAAGAATTTAAATTATTTTCTAGAGCTGGCGTTAAAATTCTTTCAAAAGCCCCAGAAAAAGCCTCTGTCGGGAATGTCTATAATTACCCAGTAAAAGTTTGGAGGCAAAAGCCAGATGAGAAAATAATTTATAAGTTATTTTTGGGACCAGATGGTATGATTGTCAAACCAGATGGAACAATTTCATGGACACCCAATCCAGTTCAAGTTGACACCGTACAATATTCGATTATTGCAAGTCATGGTGTTGCAACAGATACGCAATTTGTAGACTTATTTGTTAATCACCCTCCTATAATAAAATCTGCTCCAATGATGATGAACACAATTAATGTAGGAGGAATTTGGGATTTTGAGTTAAAAATAGAAGATCCAAATAAAAATGATAGATTAATTTATACTGCACATAAACTACCAGAGGGGATGAGGATGGATCCCCAAACAGGATTCTTGCGTTGGGAACCAACAATGAATGAATTAGATTTTCATGAGCTTCAGATTGAAGTTTCAGATGGCCATGAGTCGATGGTTATTGAATCTGAATTTTTTGTAAATGCACCAACTAAAATTGTTTCTATTCCTCCGATGTCTGCAACTGTTGGAGAAGAATATGCCTATAAAATTATGATTAATGATAAAAATAAAGGTGCATTGCTTCCATTTAAACGAGTTGTGAAAGTTCAAAATATTTCCTCCGTTAGGATGTATTCAATTAATATAACCGATGATGTAGCGCTTTCAAATATTGATAGGTATTTAGGAGATTGGCACAATAGCGAGGCTATATATTATGTTGATCCTAAATATCCGGCAGATAGTTTAGTATCAAGGCTAAACCTTAAAAAATACACACATTCTGTATTTTTTGAAGATGATAGACTTTGGGTATTATTACAAACTCGAGATGGACGTACAATTAAGATGAAAGACTTTCTATGGGAGTTTTTTCATGGAGTAAAAGGAAAGCCTCCTCGAGTTGTAGTTGAAAAAGTAAACCCCTTTCGTTTTAATCTCTTAGATTTTCCTGAAGGAATGGTTGTTGAGGGATCCTCAGGTACTTTACGCTGGACACCTACTGTTGAACAAGCGGATGCTCATCGAATAACAGTAGTGGTTTCTGATGGGTATACTAAAGATGAACAGACCTATGAAGTTTATGCAAATCATTTACCCACTATTGTTTCTAACCCCCCTTATATGGGTTTAGCTGGAGAGCTTTTTAAATATCAAGTCAGGGTAGATGATAAAAATAAAAATACAAAATTAGAATATACATTAATGAAAGGTCCTCATGGAATGCAAATGGATAGATATGGGAAAATTTTATGGGTTCCAAAGGCAGCTCAAATCAATAATAATACTTTTGAAGTTGCAGTAAGTGATGGTTATGGAACTGATGTTCAGAAAGGGAAAATTTTTATTAATAATGCTCCTACTATTATATCCAACCCAAAGCCCGTAGGCCTAACTGGTCATTCTTGGCGTTATAAAATTGCAACAGAAGATTTGAATGGTGATAAAGTTGCTTACAGGGCAGTAAGACTACCTAAATATGCTAGGTTTGATAAAAATAAAGCGACCCTTGAATGGACACCAAGAAAAAACCAGATGGGTATGAACGATTTTATTTTAATGGCCGTAGATGAGCATGGAGCAACATCAACTCATGAGTTTCAGGTCCACATATTCCATGACCCAAGTACTAAGCAATTAGTTAATACAGGTTGGCCTCTTATGTTAACTTTTGTAGGGGTTGTGTTTGCGTATGGTATGTCTCAAATTTAATTTTACTAAATATTAAATTTTGGAATTTTAATTGATTCCCAATCCCCTCAATATCAAATATTAGCCTTAATGGAATGATAGGAAGGCTAGGCTTCAAATTATTAATCTTGACCCAATCTTTTTCGGTTGTAATAATATAATCGGCCCCTTTATTTTTGATCTTTTTTTCGATTTTTTCTAAATCTTTTTGGGAATAATTATAGTGATCTTGAAATTTCAAATGACCAATTATTTTTTTTGTTATTTTTTTTATAGTTAATTCAAAGCTTAAAGGATCTGCAATTCCAGATAATAAATACCCATTTTTATTCTTTATCAATTCTAAAGACTCTCTTTTTTTTGGAAGCTGATTCTTAACTATTGAAGTAAAGAGCATTAGTTGATACTTAAAAATTTTTTCTTTTAATAATTTATTTGATCCAGAGATATTATTTTTAGTTAACACAATTAAATCTGATCTTTTCAAATTAAAAAAGGGTTCTCTTAAGGTTCCAATGGGTAAAAGATGATGATCTTTCTTTTTATCTAGAGAATTTATCAAAACAATCTCTAGGTCTCTATGCAGTGACCTATGTTGAAAGCCATCATCAAGTAATATGACATCGAGTTTATATTCTTTTAAAAGAACTTTTCCAGATTTAAATCTATCTTTTCCAATTGCAATAGGAGTGTTTTTAAGTGCTCTGTAAATCAGAAGAGGTTCATCTCCAAGGTTATAAGCTTTTAATTTGTTAAGTTCTTTTTTTCCTTCGTTAGATATAATAATATTTTTTTTAGATTTTCGACCAAAACCTCTAGTTAAAATTCCGACTTTCAGACCTTTTTTTATTAAGATCTTTGAAAGAAAAATAACCATCGGGGTTTTTCCTGAACCACCCGATGTGATGTTTCCAACACTAATAACAGGACAATTAAGTTTGTTCTTTTTTATTATATTAAAGTCATAGGCAAGATTTCTTAAAGTAACTATTACCCAATATATAGGAGTCAAAGGATAGAGAAAGAAAATAAAACTACTTTTTTTTATTTGCATAATACAGATTATCTGTTTCAGTTTTTTTCATGTTTTTAACTAACAGGTTGGATGATTCTTCAACTGTAAGGTTTTTATCTAATAGAAATGGTTTACCATATTCAATAAATATTTCACCAAACGGCTTTTCTAATAAAAAAGTATCCCAGTTTTTAAAGCCCCAGTGCTTTGTTGAGTATGCACTAGTAGGTAGAATAACAGTTTGAGTTCTTTGTGCGGCTCTAATAATCCCAGGTTTTGGAACTCTTGGAGGTCCTGTTGGACCATCCGGAGTTATAAAAAGCGTGTTCTTAGGTTTATTAAGTACTTTTAAAATTTCTTTATATGCTTTTGAACCATCTTCTTTACTAGACCCTCGAATCATATCCCATCCCCATTTAATAGCTATTTTTGAAATTAATTCAGCGTCTCTATGGGTTCCAGCAAGAGCATGTATTTCATGGTCTTTTAAATTGTAAAGAAAAGATAAAAGTTGTGAATGCCAAACTGAGATAATAACGGATCTGCCAGTTTTTTGTATCTCTTCATAGCTTTCTAAACCTCGAACAGTGTATTTATTTGTAGAATACAATAACTTAAGTATTCTGCTTACTACATTTATTCTAAATCTTGTTGATATTTCTATCTTCATAAAAAGTTGTTCTTTTTAATATACTTTTAGCTGTACGATCATAAACACCAGGTTTTCCAAGAGTGTTTTTAATCAGTTTTATTTTATCAACCATATTTATTCTTTCTTTAGAATTTATTTCAAGTAGAGGTAATATTTCTTTTACAATATTTCTTTTGGTCATATTTTTCTGAAGTAGCTCAGGTACAATTTTTTTATCAGCGATTATATTTACCATAGATGAGAATTTAATTTTTGTTAAAAATTTAGCAATAATCCAAGAGATTTTTGACATTTTATAACATACAACCATTGGTAATTCCTCAATTGCGCATTCCAAAGTAGCTGTTCCTGAAGCTACAATTGCGGCAGTAGAAACAATCATGGCCTTTTTTGGATCTACTTCTACTTTAATATACTTAGGAATATCATCAATTTTAAAAGCAGGTGCTTTTCCTAAAAGAAATTGAATGTTTGGATAGTCTTTTTTTATGCTATCAACAACCTTTAAAAAAATAGGCCAATGCCTTTCAATTTCTTGTTTTCGACTACCAGGCAATAACAACAAAATAGGATATTCTATAGTAAGCTGATGTCGATTATAAAATGACTTTGATGTCTCACCAAGATGGGCTTCATCTGTAAAAGGATGTCCAAAATACTCTACTCTTATGTTATTTTTAGAATACCAGTCTTTTTCAAAAGGAAAAATTGAAATAGACTGATCAATAAATTGATTGATCACTTTAATTCTGTTTTTTTTCCATGCCCAAACTTGAGGTAAAATGTAGTAAGTGATAGGGATAGAAAAACTAAAGATTTCTTTTGCTAACCTAAGATTAAAACCTGGATAATCAATTAAAATTACCCTATCTGGATTAGTTTTTTTTATTGCTTTTTTAGTTTTTTCGAAAATATTTATAATTTTAGGAAGTTGATAAAAAACTTCTGTAAAACCCATAAATGATAAATTATCAATATGTTCTAATATTTGGACTCCTTCCGATTTCATTAAATCACCCCCATGTCCCATAAAAGAGCAATTGTTTTCAATCTTTCTAATTGCTTTTATAAGGTTGCTTCCGTGTAAATCGCCAGAGGGTTCCCCAGCAATAATAAAAATCTTTTTTGTTTTGAGCATAATTATCTAATTAGCATATCGGTAATAATTTTTTATTAAAATTATTAGTGTAATAAGAATAATATTTTGAAGTGATCTTTTTTCAGTGTTTAATGTTTTTTTATATTCTGAGGGATAACGTGAATCATTATTTTTCCAAGAATATAAACGAGGAAATAGTCTTGGCACATTTTTTTTATAGATTAAATATGATTTATTAAATTTTTTATTTAAAATTTCTTCTTCTAGAGAAATAATCATTGAATATTGAATAGTAAAATAAATGAAAACAAGAATAAGTATTTCCCACATTAAAGGCCCTCCTGCAAACAAGGTAAATCCTAGATAAATAGTCATATTTCCAAGGTAAAGAGGGTTTCTAGAAAAAGCATAAGGTCCACTGGTACATAAAGATGGCGCCCCAACTTTTAAAGTTCGTGTTGCACCACCTGCATAGCGAACTGCGCTAATTCTGGTTATTTCACCTAATAAAATAAGAAAAATTCCTAAGAAAAAGTATGGTATTGTAAAAGATGAATAATAAATCATAGCTAAAGCAATCGGTATCGGAGTGTAGCTTCTATTTGAAAAAAAGACTTTCCTTATATCCATTATTTAAAATCCTCTATAATTTTTTCTTGAATTTTAAGTGCGACAGCTAAAGCCTCTTTTCCAGCCTGACCAGAAACAATTGGTTTCTCAATGCCATTGACCGAATTTCTAAAATTTAATAATTCTAATTTGAGAGCATCCTCTTGCTTTACTTCGGGTTTTTCATAAATAATAAACTTTTTTGTACCATTATATTCAAAAGGGACCTTCATTAAATAGTTATTTTTATTTTTTTGTTCATTATCAATCTTATAAATCTCAGTTATACCTTTATAAAGATCAACAGTTGTGTATAAATCTTGTTGAAAAGTTTTGATTTTTCGGACTTCATCTTTTGCTATTCTACTTGACATAATACTTGCAACGCAACCATTCGCAAATTTTATTCTTGCATGTGCTATATCAATTGAATCGGTTAAAATTGATAACCCTGAGGCGGAAATTGAGAAAACATCTGCATTTACTAAAGATAACAAGATGTCAATATCGTGTATCATTTTATCTAAGACTACAGGAACATCCGTGCCTCGCGTATTGTAAGGAGCGAGTCTTTGAATTTCGATAAATTTAGGTTTAAGATTATAAGGCTCTAAGGCTTTCAAGGCTGGATTAAGTCTTTCAATATGACCTACTTGTATTATTACTTTATTTTCATCAGCTAATTGAATAAGCTTATTAGCTTCTTTAATTGTTGATGTTATAGGCTTTTCAATAAAAACATGTTTTTTATTTTTGATGCAATACTCTGCAACCTTAGCATGGAATGTTGTAGGAGTTACGATAGATACGGCATCAACTACTGAAATAATTTCTTTAAGACTATCGAATACTTTAACCTTAAATTTATTGGAAATATAGATTCCTTGTTCGATATTTACATCGTAAACACCACATAGTTTTATGTTTTCTATACCAAGATAATGTTTAACGTGATGCTGGCCAAGATGGCCTACGCCAATTACTCCAACTTTTAAAATTTTTTTTTGCATATTGATTGTTTAAATTACAGAATTAGGTGTTTAGATTATAGAAATGATAATAGAAAATTTAGTAATGAAAAATCTTGCATTTAATAGATACAAACACCAATTTTTAACTCAATTCGAGGTATTTATGGAGTTTCAAAATGACTAACGATGTAAAATCAGGTGTTGGTTTCATAATTCCGGCAGTTGGTGTAGTCGGTTTTTTTACGGCCCTTCTTCTTGGAGAATTCTTATTAAGTATTATTATTTCTGTTATGGTAATACTAATATGGTTTTTGTATATGCTGGTTATGGAATCTCATGTGCCTCAAGAAATGGGCAATATGATAATGCTTTTTGGACTAATGCTCTCTTTAGGTCTTTTCTTAGGTTTTGGTGTTACCCAAAATATGTGGGGAGGGTATGACCTCAAACCTGAAGGAGCAATATTCGCCCTTATAATTTTCTTTTTTTCTGTTTTGACTGGCTTAAACTTTAAGAATCAACAAAAAACAAAAGTATCAGAATTAAAACCCTCTTTAGGTCTTTCAGAAGAAGATAGAAACCTTGTTATGAATGCGATAAATAAAAATACAAATCTAAGTGATACCCAAAAAAATGAACCAAAAGTTATTATAGTTAAGCAAGAGCCTGCAGTCATAGAATCAATAAATAAAGAAAAGCAACAACAGGTTTCTGAATTAAACCCTTATGACCCACATGGTGTATCAAATAATCCTTATTTTGCTTATCCATCGGATTATTATGAAGAGGATGAATATGATGATGATGAATGGGAAGATGAAGATGAAGATGAAGAATACGAAGATGATTAACAGCTAAAATAGAGCAAGCCTTTTTCTATTTTTGAAAGTGATCAGACATTAAATTTAAAAAAGATACAATCACCATCCTTTACGATATAATTTTTTCCTTCTTGCTTAACCAATCCCATATCTGATAAAACTTTCTCTGATTTATGTTTTATTATTTCATTAAAATGAAATGTTTCTGCTTTAATAAATCCTCTTTCAAAATCAGTATGAATTACGCCTGCTGCTTCCGGAGCTGTTGAACCTTTAGGTATTGTCCAGGCACGAACTTCTTTTTCGCCGCATGTAAAGTAAGTTTGAAGACCTAGAAGGTTAAAACTATTTCTTATCACTTTGCTTAGGCCAGGTTCATCTAGATTATATTCTTGTAAAAACATAGGTTTCTCCTGTTTTGCAAGTGTCGCAATTTCTTGTTCAATTGAAGCACAAATACGAATAGCCGTGTTCCCTTCTTGTTTTGCAAAATTAAAAAGATCTTTCACATAAGGATTGACTTCATTGCTAGCGATTTCTTCTTCATCAACATTTGCTATATATAGGATTGGTTTACTTGTAAGAAGATGAAAAGAATTAAAAATATTCTTTACTTCATCTTCAATTACATATAATCGAGCAGGATTTCCATTTGAGCAATGCTCTATTAAATTTTCTAAAATATTTAATTCTATTATAGCAATTTTATCACCAGACCTTGCAGTCTTTTCTGTTTTTTTGAAACGTTTTTCAAGTGTATCTAAATCCGCAAGCAGAAGTTCTGTTTCGATTGTTTCAGCATCTCTAATTGGGTTTATTGATCCTTCAACATGGGTAATGTTATCATCATTAAAGCATCGGATAACATGTAATATGGCAGATGTTTGACGAATTTGACCGAGGAATTGATTTCCTAACCCTTCTCCTTTACTGGCTCCTTTTACTAATCCTGCAATATCCGTGAATTCAACTGTAGCTGGAGTAACTTTAACTGGTTTATAAATTCCTTCTAACTGATCTAATCTCTTATCAGGAAGTGCTACAATTCCTGTGTGTGGTTCGATAGTACAAAAAGGATAATTCTCAGCGGGAACGCTAGATTCAGTAAGAGCGTTAAATAAAGTTGATTTTCCTACATTCGGTAAACCGACAATTCCACATTGAAGAGCCATTTAATATTTATAAGGTTTGATTATTAATTAAAAAGAGTCCTGAGAAGGGTCTCCACCAAAATCATATGTTAAATTATCAAAAAGTCCAACTTGGAGATTTTTAGCATAATAAATTGTGCGATCATCAGAGGTACTTAGCTCTCCATCTGCCCAAATCATTAATTTTCCATTTCGGTCTAATACTTTTTTGATATCTATTTTATAGATTACTTTTTTATGATAAGGTCTTACTTGGCCTTTAAATTTTAGATCTCCAACTCCTAGAGCTCGACCTCTTCCCTTACCTTCTATCCAAGTAAGGTAGAAACCAACTAGTTGCCACATGCCATCTAAACCTAAGCATCCCGGCATAACAGGGTCACCTTTAAAGTGACAATGGAAAAACCAATTATCTTTATTTATATCTAGTTCAGCTAAAATTTGGCCCTTATTGTATTTCCCTCCAGTATTATTTATTTCAAGGATTCGATCAACCATTAACATTGGAGGTAAAGGTAATTTACCCGTATCGTTTCCCATAAGAGATCCATCGCCGCTTTTTAACAATTCTTTTCTAGTATAACTATTTTTTTGTTTCATTTTTTATTAGCTAATTTTAATATTAAAGAGTACAACATAAATTTCAATTTATAAACGGACTTTTAAAGACTATTTAATAAAATAATCCAGTAAATTAAAATAAATAAACGTGGAGAAAAAAATGTTAGAATGGGTTTTATTACTTGGAGGTTCTACTGGGCATGGTGCTGCAACTGCAAAAAGATTAGCTAGCGAAGGCTATGGAATTATAGCTTTTCATTTTGATAGAGGTGATGCAAAGAAAATTGCGTTAGAAAATATAGAAGAAGTAAAAAAGTTGTCTGATAATAGGTGTCATTATTTTAATACAAATGCTGCATCTGAAGAAGCAATTAAAAAATATGTTCCAAAAATAAAAGAGATTACAAATGGGGTACCGCTTAAGCTATTATTACATTCCATTGCATTTGGAACAACTACAAATTTTTTTGGTGAGACACCGGTTACTCAGCGTCAAATGGATATGACGATTCATGTTATGGGGAATTCATTATTGTATTGGACTCAAGGTTTGTACAATAGTGGTTTACTTGCGAATGGATCCCGTATCATGGGGCTTACAAGTGAAGGAAACTACTTAGCAATGGAAGGATATGGACCAGTTAGTGTTGCTAAAGTCGCAATGGAAGCTATTATTCGCCAAATTGGTTGGGAGCTAGGTCAGTTTGGAATTACAGCTAATGCTGTCCAAGCGGGCATTACTCCAACTAGAGCTCTAACAAAGATTACAGAAAATTGGGAACACTGGGTTGAAAATACAAAAAAGAGAAATCCTATGAAAAGAACAACAACTCCAGAAGATATAGCAGCGACTATTTCTATGTTATTAAAAGCGGATGCTAACTTTATTAATTGTTCTATAATTTATTGTGATGGTGGAGAATCAAGGTCAGGGACTATTTAAGTCCTCGATATTAGAGAAAACTAAGAGGTGGGTTTCTGTAAAAGTTTTTCTTCTATTAGAGCAATGAGCTCATGGCAATCTTTATTTGGTGTTATATCAAAACTACGCTTCGCCTCATTAAGAGCATATTCCCACCACCCTTTCTTTGTGTATGCAATGGAAAGTTTTAAATGAGCCTTTCCTAATACTTGAAATTCTTCTCTTTTTAATTCATTTTGATTTCCAGAGTATAAGCGAGATACCTCCCGATATTCCATAATTGCTTCATCTATAAGACCTCTTTGTAAGTACCAATTTCCAAGGTTCAGATGTCGGGAAGGGTCTTCTTGACAAGAGCTAAATAGCAATGCTAAGCAAATAAATGTAGTTATGGATAGATGTCGGTGTATATTATTGATCATATAGAGTACCTAATTTTTGGTCTGACTGATAGTAAAATCAAGAAGAAAATCAATCAATCTTATTATGAGTTTCCGCCTGGTCCTAAAGTGTTACTAATAGAGTTAATAGCTTGTTCCCACATATGATCTGCCGGAACCTTAAAAACAAAATCCTCTGTTATTGTTTGCATTAGCCAATCTCCATTTTTTAATTCATTTTCTAATTGCCCAGGTGCCCAACCTGAATGCCCAAGCAATACTTTATGAGGAATTTCTTTTTTTTCAATCTTTTTTAAAATGTTTTTATTATTACTTATAGATATATTACTTGATAAGGGCATAGAGTAGGTAAACTTTTTTATTGTTTTATGTAGAACTAGACTATTATCAATAAAAATGGGTCCACCAAAAAATATTTTATTTTTATTTTTATAAAGATCGTTAGTTAATAAATGTTGTTTTAAAGGATTCGATTTCTCAGGGAAGGGTACATTCTCAAGTATTTTATTGATTATAACTCCCATTGCACCGTTATTATTATGTTCACAAATATAAATCACACATTTTGAAAAGAAAAAATCTTTCATATGAGGCATGGATATAAGAATTTTATTCTTTAAAGAACTCACCCTCCAAAATAATACTGCTATTTTTTAAATTCAAGACCTAGGCAGTTATATATTTAATAAGTGCAAATGCATTTTGGGCTTTTTATGTAATGTTTTGTAAATTGTAAGATTCTTAAAATTAACCAAATTCTTAGACCAAAGGTGTAATGAAAAAATCAAGTGATAAAATAATTTTAAAAGGCGCCAGGCAACATAACCTAAAAAATATTGACGTGACAATTCCGCGAGACCAGTTTGTAGTGATTACGGGTTTATCTGGTTCTGGAAAATCTTCTTTAGCTTTTGATACAATTTATGCTGAAGGTCAGCGTAGATATGTTGAATCATTATCTTCCTATGCTAGGCAGTTTTTAGGGTTAATGGAAAAACCTGATCTGGACTCTATTGAAGGCTTGTCACCGGCTATTTCAATTGAGCAAAAAGCAACAGCTAGGAACCCT
>Ga0308001_10000859_pt1 | contig 14067 bp, 9 predicted proteins | sample Neamet5_FD_203167 | JGI IMG/M metagenome (GOLD analysis project Ga0308001, IMG submission 203167) | Marine microbial communities from water near the shore, Antarctic Ocean - #5 | ecosystem: Environmental > Aquatic > Marine > Unclassified | place: Southern Ocean | collected 2014-06-04
AATTGTTGTCGATGAAGATGCTCACAGTATGGATGTTGCGGTTGATGAAGAAAAACTTTCCCAAGCTATTGGTCGTGGTGGCCAAAATATAAGACTAGCAAGTGAGCTTACTGGCTGGGAATTAAATGTTATGACGGAAGTGGATGCTGATCAGAAAAATGAGCAGGAAACACGTGTAGTTATTGACTTATTTACCAAGCAATTAGACGTTGATGAGGAAGTGGCGTTAATTTTAGTTCAAGAAGGATTCACCTCTATTGAGGAAGTGGCTTATGTGCCCACATCTGAATTGGTTGAAATCGAAGAATTTGATGAGGATATTGTCGATGAATTAAGAAATCGAGCTAGAGATATGCTTTTAACTCAGGCAATTGTTGCTGAAGAGAAGATAGAAAATGCTGAACCAGCAGAAGATCTTTTAAGCCTTGAGGGAATGACTAAAGGCTTAGCATCAAAACTAGCAAGCAAAGGAATCGTTACCAGAGAAGATTTGGCTGAATTAGCCACTGATGATCTGTTAGAAATAGATGCAATGGATGAAGAGAATGCAGCATCTTTAATAATGAAAGCACGCGCTCATTGGTTTGATGAGAGTAAAAAATAGATTTTGGAGTTAATTAATGGCTGATGTAACTGTCTTACAATTTGCGGATGTTTTAAAAGTTCCAGTTGAAAAATTACTGGCACAATTAGAAGAAGCGGGAATCAAAGTCTCTGGTAGTGAGGACGTTATTAATGACGATGCTAAGCTCGAGTTATTAACCTTTCTGCGTCGAAGTCATGGATTGGATGGGGGTGATGACAAAGGTTCGCCAAAACGTATTACTCTTAAAAGAAAATCACAATCTGAATTAAAATTAGCAAGTTCTCAAGGAAGGTCAAGAACGGTTAACGTGGAAGTCAGAAAAAAACGAACTTATATTAAAAGAGATGTTTTAGAAGACCAGGCCGAACAGGAAAAGAACGAATTAGAATTAAAAAAACAGCAAGAGCAAGAGCGTATAGATAACGAATTACTGGAAAAAGAAAAATTAAAACAAGATAAGCTCGAAGCTGAGCGCCTGGAAAGCGAAGCTAAGCTTGAGGCTGAAAATATTGCCAAGCAGAAAGTTGAGCAAGAAGAAGTTGCTGGTAAAGAACAAGTTGTTAGTAAAAAAGATGGAAAGATAGACAATGCTGAAGTACCAAAGAAATTCTCAAATGAAGATAAAGAACCACAAAAGCAAAATAAAAATAAAGGTAAAAAAAGAGGAAGTCTAGCTGATACGCGTTATGGTCGAAAAGAGCTTCATGTTGCTGGCGATAAGAGCGGAAGAAGACGAAAGAAACCTGCAGCAAGAAGGCGTCCTGTATCCTTAGATAGTGATGGTCAGCATGGATTTGAAAGACCGACCGCGCCGGTAATTAAAGAAGTCGTTATACCTGAGGGCATTATGGTGTCTGAACTTGCACAACGTATGGCCGTCAAGGGTAATGAGGTGGTAAAAGTCCTCTTTAATATGGGGGCGATGGTCACTATTAATCAAGTGATAGATCAAGACACAGCAATTCTTGTTGTAGAAGAGTTGGGGCATGTTGCAAAAATTGAAGATAAGCAATTAGAAAAAGACGTTCTGATTGCAGATGATGATGATGGTGAAAAAGTTTCACGCGCACCTGTAGTAACTATTATGGGTCACGTTGATCATGGCAAGACTTCATTGCTTGATTATATTAAAAATTCAAAAGTAGCAGATGGAGAGGCTGGTGGGATTACTCAGCATATTGGCGCCTATAACGTAAAAACAGATAAAGGTAATATTACCTTCCTGGATACTCCGGGCCATGCAGCATTCACCGCAATGAGGGCTAGAGGAGCACAAGCAACAGATATAGTGATATTGGTTGTTGCGGCTGATGATGGGGTTAAACCTCAAACGATCGAAGCTATAGAGCATACAAAGGCAGCAAATGTTCCTATGATAGTTGCCATTAATAAAGTTGATAAAGAAGATATTGATATTGAAAGAGTAAGAACTGAACTCTCAATGCACGAAATAATTTCAGAGGAGTGGGGCGGCGATAATCTTTTTGCATCTGTCTCAGCTCAAACTGGAGAAGGTGTTGATGATCTTTTAGAGAAGATATTATTGCAAGCCGAAATTATGGACCTAAAGGCTGTTGAGGAAGGTTCAGCTCGGGGGGTAGTGATCGAATCTAGCCTGGATCGTGGCAGAGGGGTAATGGCAACACTTTTAGTTCAAGCTGGAACTTTATCAAAAGGCGATATTCTTTTAGCTGGTGATGAGTTTGGTAAAATAAGAACAATGTTTGACGAATCCCAAAAATCAATCAATAAAGCTGGTCCTTCGACTCCTGTTGTTGTACTTGGATTGCCAAAAACACCGGCGTCTGGTGATAGTTTTTATATTGTTAAGACTGAAAAGCAGGCTCGTGAATTAGCTGAAAAAAGAAAAGAAAAAACTCGTGAATCTAAAATTATTCAGCAACAAAGTGTTAAGTCAGATGATATATTTTCTCAGATCAAGAATGAAACAGGGAAATCTGTAGCTATTTTAATTAAATCTGATGTTCATGGCAGTTCTGAGGCATTAAAAGATGCGTTAAATAGTCTTAACAGCGATGAAGTGAAAGTTAAGATTATAAATTCAGGGGTCGGTGGCATCAACGAATCGGATGTTGTATTGGCGGAGGCGTCAAAAGCTACCATAATTGGATTTAATGTAAGAGCTGATTCTTCTGCTAAGAACGCTATTAAGGAGTCTGATGTTGATATACGTTATTACAGCGTAATCTATGAAGCTATTGATGACGTGAAAACTGCCATAAATGGACTTCTTTCCCCTGAGATAAGAGAAAATATCATTGGATTAGCGGAAGTGAAAGAGGTATTTACCTCACCTAAATTAGGTAATATTGCTGGCAGTATAGTGACCGAAGGTCATTTAAAACGCTCTAGTCCAATTCGTGTTTTAAGAGAAAATGTAGTCATCTATGAAGGAGAGCTTGAATCACTTAGACGCTTTAAAGATGAGGCAAAAGAAGTTCTATCTGGCACTGAATGCGGAATTGGTGTTAAAAATTACAATGATGTAAAAATTGGTGATCAAATTGAGTGTTTTGAGCGAATTGAAATAGCCAGAACGATTGATTAAATATCTAAGTGCAATTACTGTAATATAAAAAAATGGCAAGAGAATTTTCAAGAAGTCAACGAATGGGTCCCTTAATTTTAAGAACTTTAAATGAGGTGATACGTTGTGATTTAAATGATCCCGGTCTATCAGGTGTTTCCTTAACATCAATTGATCTAAGTCATGATTTGAGTATTGCTAAGATTTATTTTAGCTCAATTCTCTTTAATGATGAGATCCGTATCCCTATGGATGGCTTAGCAAGAGCATCTGGTTATTTAAGAAAAAAGCTCGGTGCTTCAATTAAAATACGACATGTTCCGGAATTAAGATTTTTTCATGATGATAGTATCAGTAAGGGTATAGAGATCTCTAATTTAATTGACCAAGCTAATCTTAATAAAAAATTATAATTAAATTATCTTTTTCAGGAGATTGTTTTGAGGGTGAATAAAGACTCTTTTCAGCCTATTAATGGCATCATATTGCTCGATAAAGAAGATGGCTTGTCCTCAAACAGAGCACTGCAAGATGTAAAAAAACTGATTGGAGCCAAGAAAGGTGGGCATGGAGGTAGTCTCGACCCTGCGGCGACTGGCATGCTGATACTTTGTTTTGGTGAAGCCACGAAGATATGCCCTTATTTACTGAATAATAATAAAACTTATCAGGTTACTGCAGAGCTGGGAAAGTCGACATCTACGGGAGATAAGGAAGGGTCCGTAGTAGAGACATCAGAAATTTATGATTATGATCATGATCATTGGATTGGTATTTTGGATAAATTTCTTGGTAATTCAATGCAAATACCCCCTATGTATTCAGCGCTAAAAAAAGATGGAAAAAGATTATACAAGTTAGCCAGAAAAGGAGAAATTGTAGAGCGTGATGCACGTAATATAAACATCTCATCTATCAAACTTGAGGGGGTTCATGAAAAAACTATCGAATTTACGGTGACTGTCTCAAAAGGAACTTATATTAGGGTATTGGTTGAAGATATTGCAAAAGAAGCAGGTATGGTTGGCTATACCACAAGACTCCATAGAGTTGCAGTGGGGAATTTTAAAGAGAGTCAAATGGTTAGTTATAAATCTCTTGAAGATTTAAAATCAAATAAGGATCTTCCTGATAAAAAATACCTCCTTCCTGTAGATTCAGCTTTACTTGATTGGTCGAGCGTTTGCCTTGATCAGACGCAATTAGAGATGTTTGGTAATGGAAGATCGGTAGAGATTATAGGCCCTGATAAAGGCTTGATTAGGGTCTACGATGCCGATAAAAAATTTGTTGGTATTGGTGAAAATAAAGAAGGTAATTTTTTAATCCCACGGCGTATATTTCATTTATAGAAAGCCTCGCAAGAGAGGGTTGAGAAAAGATATTAATTAAATATTTTATTTAATTTGATTTAATACTGTTACTTGGAGTGACTAAGCGCTAGAATAGCGCGCTTCATAGTAATATCAAAAATTAAACGTAAGTCTATTGAGGTTTTTAAAAAATGTCACTATCGAGTGAAAGCAAAAGTACAATTATAAAAGAATATTCAAGAGGCGAGGCAGACACTGGCTCACCTGAGGTCCAAGTAGCTATCTTGACTAAACGTATTGTTGAATTGACAGATCATTTCAGTGAGCATAAAAAAGATCATCATTCGCGACAAGGCCTCTTAAAGATGGTTAGTAAGCGACGAAAGTTGCTTGATTACCTAAAAAAGAATGATCAAGATCGTTATGCTGAATTAATTAAAAGTCTCGGTCTAAGACGCTAGTATAAATAATTACAAAAAACTATCCTTTAGCGCTCAAGATAAACTTGAGACAAAACTAATCAAGAAGAGTATCAATAGTGAAATCAATTAAAAAAATATTCCAGTATGGTGATCATGAAGTAACTTTAGAAACTGGAGAAATAGCGCGTCAAACTGATAGTTCAGTAATAGTTTCAATAGAAGGTACTTCAGTATTAGTAACTGCTGTTGGTAGAAAACACGCAGATCCTGGGCGTGATTTTTTTCCACTTACAGTAAATTATCAAGAAAAAACTTATGCGGCAGGGAAGATACCTGGTGGCTTCTTTAAGCGTGAAGGAAGGCCTTCTGAAAAAGAAACACTAACCTCCCGATTAATTGATCGACCTATTCGACCTTTATTTCCAAAAGGTTTCAAAAATGAAGTTCAGGTAATTGCGACTGTAATTTCCTTGAACCCAGAAATTGATCCGGATATTCCATCATTAATTGGAGCCTCAGCTGCCCTGAGCTTATCTGGAATGCCCTTTGCCGGTCCTTTAGGGTGTGCTCGTATAGGTTACATTGAAGGTAATTATGTTTTAAATCCGACAGTATCTAGCTTACTTAATTCTGATCTTGATCTCGTTGTAGCGGGTACGAATGACGCCGTTTTGATGGTCGAATCTGAAGCTAAAATATTATCTGAAGAAATTATGCTTGGCGCTGTTATGTTTGGTCATGACCAAATGCAGTTGGTCATTAAGCAAATTAATGAATTGGTTGAAGAAGCTGGTAAGCCAAAGTGGGAATGGTCCGCTAAAGAAGATGACGAGAGCCTAGCTCTTGCAGTTAGTGAATCTGCTACCAATGGATTAACGTCAGCTTATATGAATACAGACAAAATGGAACGCCATCAAGCAGTATCAGAATGCAAAGAAAATACATTAGATGAAATAACTCAAAAGCATGAAGACAAGTGGTCTAACGAAGAGATCAAGGGATCTTTATCTAAATTAGAAAAGAATATCGTTAGGAATAGAGTTATTGATGGAGAGCCACGAATTGATGGTCGCGATGTTAGCACTGTAAGACCGATTGACGTTAGAGTCGGTTTATTACCTAGGACTCATGGCTCAGCACTTTTTACTCGTGGCGAGACTCAAGCAATAGTCGTAACTACTCTTGGTACAGGAAGAGATGCGCAGATGATTGATGCGTTGATGGGTGAATATAAAGATTCATTTATGCTGCATTATAATTTCCCTCCATACTGTGTTGGTGAAACTGGCTTTGTTGGTTCACCAAAAAGACGTGAAATTGGGCATGGAAAGTTGGCGAAAAGAGGAATCCAGGCAGTAATGCCAGATCAAGAAGATTTTCCTTATGTTATTCGCGTTGTCTCTGAAATTACAGAATCAAATGGCTCCAGTTCAATGGCGTCCGTTTGTGGAACTAGTCTCTCGCTAATGGATGCGGGAGTGCCAATTAAATCTCCAGTTGCTGGTGTTGCAATGGGCTTGGTTAAAGAAGGTGATAAATTTGCCGTACTAACTGATATTCTTGGCGATGAAGATCATCTGGGAGATATGGACTTTAAAGTTGCAGGTACAGAAGAAGGTATTACAGCTTTGCAAATGGATATAAAGATACAAGGAATCACAAAAGAGATAATGGATATTGCTTTAGAACAAGCAAAGGAAGCTCGATTATTTATTCTTGGTGAAATGAATAAAGTTATAACTACACCTCGAGAAGAAATGTCAGAGTGGGCACCAACTATTACGACTTTTAAAATTGATCCTGAAAAAATAAGAGATGTTATAGGTAAAGGTGGCGCGGTGATAAGAGCTATGACAGAAGAAACAGGCGCTTCAATAGATATTGACCAAGATGGTACGGTTCGTGTTGCATCAATTGATGGCGCGTCAGGAAGAGAGGCTGTAAGAAGAATTGAATTGATAACTGCTGATGTTGAAGTTGGCAGGATATATGACGGCAAAGTCGTTCGTTTAATGGATTTTGGTGCATTTGTTACTATCCTTCCTGGTAAGGATGGTTTGGTGCATATTTCTCAAATTTCAAATGAACGAGTTGAGAAAGTCAGTGATAAGCTTTCTGAGGGCGATGAGGTGAAAGTTAAAGTTCTAGAGGTGGATCGTCAAGGTAGAGTTCGCCTCAGTATGAAAGATCTTGATTCTGAATAATCTGAGCCTTTGTTATTAATTGAGAGCTTTTACGCTCTTAACCATGACTAATTTTTCTCTATTCCAATTATCGGTAGCCCAAGACCACATATTAGACAAGCTATCTGACGCCAAGCTGGATGGTGGCTCTTGCCTTAGAGCACATAACCCATTGAAAAGATTCTGCGTGACTAGTTTATTTGATATTTCTGTAGCACCAAATTGTTTACTTAATTTTAGGTCATTTATATCTGTTGCAATAGGAATATGACCGTAAATAGGATTTACGTAGTTAAGTAAGTTTTGTAGATACAGCTGACAGAAAGTTGAATTCAATAAGTCATAACCTCTGACGATATTCGTAATGCCAAGCTCATTATCATCAATAACTGTGGCTAAGTGATATGAGATTATATTGTCACGCCTCCAAATAATAAAATCACCAATATCTTCATCTATTTGACATTCCTGATATCCTTGAACTTCATCATTGAATTTTACTTTTAAGGGCTCTGTTAATACCCTGATTGAAGAATCTTCCTTGATATTTTTAGTCCGGCAAGTTCCTTCATAGATTACTCCATTTAATCCAATTAAATTATTTTTTAGACTTTTTCTTGAGCAATTGCAGCGAAAAATATAATTATTATCAATAAGTTGCTGTTTTTTTTGATTGTATAGATCTTGGGAATTTGACTGGTAATGAGTATTCCCGTCCCATTCAAAGCCATGGAGTTCTAATGCTCTTTTGATTAAATCGCTGGCATTATCTTGTTCGCGAAAATAATCAGCATTATCAATTCGTAAAAACCATTTACCTTGATTAGTCTTGGCTTCAAGATAACTCGCTATTGCAGCGATTAAAGAGCCAAAATGCAGTGCTCCAGTCGGTGAGGGAGCAAATCTCCCTCTATATTTAACTAATTTAGATGACTTGGATTGTTTTTGTTTGACCATTGTTAACGATATCGATCATCCCTATCTCGATATTGACGTTCTGATAATTCTCGTCTTTCTTGTGCTTCTAAGGATAGTGTTGCAACCGGCCTAGCCTGGAGTCGTTTTAATCCAATTTCTTCCCCAGTCTCTTCGCAGTAACCATAATCACCCTCATCAATTCTGGTAAGTGTAGAGGTAATTTTTTTTAGAAGTTTGCGCTCTCTGTCTCTTGTTCTTAATTCTAGACCAAACTCTGATTCTTGTGTTGCGCGATCATTTGGATCAGGAAAATTTGAAGCCTCATCTTTCATATGAACGACAGTTCTATCGACTTCATTAATAAGATTATTCTTCCATTTTGTTAGTAAGGTTCTAAAATATTCCAGCTGAGCGTCGCACATATAGGCTTCACCACGTTTTACTTTGTAAGGCCCAATTGAATCTAAAGGACTACTCATGAGGTCTATTTTTTTTGTTTTCTTGCTAATTTTTTTAGTTGCCATAATCTTCTCTACTGTGACTTTATGCTCTTATGATATTCAATGAAACCGAGAGCATTATACTGATCTATTTGAAACATGGAAGTATAAAAATTATAAGATTATTTTTAGAATTACGATCCATTGGTTTTCATAACAAATAATGATTGATATTTGGTAACGAATGTTCGTTTTATTATTATAAATGCATTACAATTAATTATCATAAAAAAGACATGGATTTAGATACATAAATGCGATTAAGTAAGATCAAGCTCGCTGGTTTTAAGTCTTTTGTTGACCCCACGGTAATCTCTTTTCCTTCTAATTTAGTTGGGGTTGTTGGTCCAAATGGATGCGGCAAATCTAATGTTATCGATGCCGTCAGGTGGGTCATGGGTGAGAGCTCTGCTAGCCGTCTTCGCGGAGACTCTATCACCGATGTGATTTTCAAAGGCTCTAGCTCTAGAAAACCAGTTGGCGCAGCTACTGTGGAATTAATCTTTGATAACACTGAGACCAATATTGAAGGTGAATATGCTAAATATAATGAAATCTCCATAAGAAGAGTGGTCTCACGTGACAGTATTTCAAACTACTACCTTAATGGCGTCCGTTGTCGCCGAAAAGATATCACTGGTATATTTTTAGGGACGGGACTAGGACCTAGAAGTTACTCAATAATTGAACAAGGCATGATATCTCGCATGATAGAGGCTAAGCCTGAAGAGATGAGAGTTTTCATTGAAGAGGCAGCTGGGATATCCAAGTACAAGGAACGCCGAAAAGAAACATCTAGCAGAATTGGCCGTACTAAGGAAAACTTAGATCGTTTACTCGATGTAATTGACGAAGTTGAAAAGCAAATTAATCACCTTAATCGACAAGCTAAAACTGCAGAGCGTTATAAGAAAATGCGCCAAGATGAAAGAAGGTTTTCTGCAGATATATTGGTGATAAGAATGCGAGATTTAAATAAAAACTTTCTGGAATTTGAAGAACTTTTCACAAAAAAGAATCTATTGCTTGATTCAAGACTGGCTGAACAACGAAAAGTTGAGGCATATATTGAATCTCAGCGCCTCAATCAAAATGAAAAAACAGATTTATTTAATACAGTACAAGCGAATTATTACAAAGTTGGATCTGAGATCAGTCGACTTGAACAATCCATCGAATATTCACAGGAAATAGAATTAAGGCAGAAAAAAGATTTAGAGCAGGCAATTCAAAATGGAAGTGAGATAAACGATCATATATCAATAGATAAAGAACAAATCGTAGATTTAGAAAATATATTAAATGAATTAGAACCAGGCATAATCAACGCTAATACGTCTGAGACTACGTCTAAAGCATCATTAGATACCGCAGAAAATTCAATTCGAGCGTGGCAAGATCAATGGGATGGGTTTAAGTTAAAAGAAAACGAATACAGTCAAAATATTACAATCGAATCTAATCGATTATCTGATAGTGAAACTGGTTTAACGGCAATTAACGATAAGCAAGATAAATTAAAAAAGGAAGTAAGTGCAAATCAAACTAAAGAAATTGATATAAAAATACTCCAACTTTCAAGTGATTATAAGAAAAATGCATCACATAAAGAATCTCTAGAGAAGGATTTCAGTGAACTGAGTCAAGAAATAATTGATCATCGTAAAGAGAATAATATTATGGTTGCGGCTATAGATGATCAACGAAAAAAAGTGAGAGATAGAGAGGCGGAATTATTTAAATTAACAGCACTTCAAAATGCAGCCTATGGAAACCAAAGTGATCAAAATATTAAATGGTTAAAAGATAATGGATTATCAAAAAACAAACGTATTGTACAAAACTTGAAGATTACAAATGGCTGGGAAATGGCTGTTGAAACTGTACTGGGTGATTATTTAGAAGGATTGTGTGTTAATGGTATTCACCAGGGTGTGGAGGTGATAAGAGGTATTAAAGTCGGGCGTTTTACAATGATAAATAGCGTTCAATCTAAGCAAAAATCTGATTTTAAAGATGATTCTTTAGCATCTAAAGTTGAAAGTGCGCCAGACGCGATTTATTCATTGCTTGAAGATGTCATTATTTCAGATTCCTTAGAGAAAGCTCTAAATATTTGTGAGAACTCGGCCAGTAAATTAACAGTGATAACTTCAAATGGTGTCTGGTTGAGTAAAGATTGGGTTAGAATTTTTCGAGGAAAGGACGATATTGAAATAGGGATTCTTCCAAGAGAGCAAAAAATTCGTGAACTCGAAAAAGAAATAAAACAACTTATTTTCGATTGCAATCGTTCGGATAAGGATCTGGAAGATATGCGAATGAATTTGGAAAAAGGCGAATCAAGGAAAGATAAGCTCCAGGATGAAATCACAAAATCAGTTAACAATTATCTCGATACAAAAAGTGAGTTAGATTCTTCAATTAATCAGTTAAAGCAGGTAAATAGTCTGCAGTCTAATTATACGCAAGAAGTTGATATTTTACAGGCAGAAAAAATAGCTCTTGAAGCAATTATAAAGACATCCAAAGAGAATCTTGATAAAGCTTCTCGATCATTAGAAAGTCTTAAAAACTCAAGTTCAGGCCTAGAGACTGATAGAGATAAGTTAAATCAAGAGTTAGTGCGTGTTCGTGATCAATATGAAGTCGATAGAAAGATTGCGCAAGACATGATCATTCAATATGAAAGTAAAAAATCAACCCAACAATCTGCTTCTCAAAATTTAGAAAGAATGGTCTCCCAGCAAAGTCATTTTGAATCAAGAAAAAAAGAGATTCGGCGGCAAATTGAATTGAATGAGCAACCGCTAATAGACAATAAGAATTTACTTGAAGATCAGTTGTCAGAAAAAATTGAAGCTGAGCAAAATTTGAATAATGCTAGAGTAATCGTTGAGAAAATTGAGAATGAATTACTGTTGTCTGATCAGTCACGTTTACAGAAAGAGAGAGCTGTCAATGAGGCCAGAATTGAACTTGATAATTCAAAAGAAGAGTTGCAAGCAATTAAAATTAGGCGAGAAGGACTGGATGAGCAGCTTGTTCAAACTGATTATAATTATGAAGAGTTGCTTGATGAGATGACTGATTCTGCAACATTGAATGATTTTACCAATCAGTTAGAGGGAATATTATTAAAAATTAATCGCCTTGGGCCAATCAATCTTGCAGCTATTGATGAATTGAAAGTAAATACAGAGAGAAAAGAATATCTCGATTCTCAGATGGGAGACCTAAGAAATGCCTTATCGACACTAGAGACTGCAATTCGAAAGATTGATCGTGAGACAAAGTCACGTTTTAGAGAAACCTTTAATCAAGTTAATTCTGGGTTTGAAAAGTTATTTCCAAAATTATTTGGTGGGGGGCAAGCGTATATGGAATTAATTGGTGATGATTTATTATCAGCTGGGGTCTCTGTTATGGCGAGACCTCCAGGTAAAAGAAATAGTACGATTAATTTATTATCTGGTGGAGAAAAAGCATTAACAGCAGTGGCTCTTGTTTTTGCAATCTTCGAGTTAAATCCTTCACCATTTTGTATGTTGGATGAGGTAGATGCACCGCTTGATGATACGAATGTGATTCGCTTTTGTGAGATTGTCAAAGATATGTCTTCAAAAGTTCAGTTCATTTTTATCACCCATAACAAAGCGACGATGGAGCTTGCAAGGCAACTTTCAGGAGTGACCATGCAGGAGCCAGGTGTATCTCGTTTAGTTTCAGTTGATTTAGATGAAGCAGTAAAGTTGTCCGTTGATTAAGAAAAAATTGGTTGCTAATTAAATGGAAGAAATGAGATGGATATTACTGATAATGGGCGGATTGCTTGTTTTGGGTATTTATTTGTTTGGGGTATGGAATAAATCTAATATTTTTAGTAAAAATGAGGTTAAAGAGCGTATAGACCCGACCGTAACCGAATATATTGCAGTTCAGGATTCACCTGATGAAGAAATTAAAGAAAATGAGCCCATGATAAACGCTCATGATTTAACCTTGGACCCAACGTATAAAGAGATAGAGTCAGAAAAGAAATTTGTTGTAACTATCCGTTTAGTTGCAATTAATAATTCAAATTATGCTGGTGATGATTTGGTTTTAGCACTACGTGAACATGGCTTGCAACTTGGGAGTTACGGTATATTTCATTATTATAAGAATACTAGTAAAAATATAATATTTAGTGCGGCAAGTTTGGTTGAGCCAGGTATTTTCGATTTAAAAAAAATAAAAGATCAAAAAATTCCTGGGATTACGTTTTTTATGTCACTTCCTTTACCTGTTAAAGGCATTGAGGCATTCGATGAAATGTTATCAGTGGTTAAAAGATTATCAAATCATTTAAAAGGAGAGCTTTTAGACGAATCTGGAAGTTCTTTTAGTATTCAACGTCAACGTTATATTCGCGAACAAGTGATCGAATATTTATTTCATATTAAAAAAGAGAAGCCAGATTAATTATGGCTGATAAAAATATTAAGCAGAAAATTGCTCGTTTAATGAGCAGTATTCATAATTATAATCATCTTTATTATGTAATGGATGAGCCTGAAATCTCTGATTATAAATACGATAAGTTATTTAATGAGCTTCGAGAGCTTGAAATTAAGTACCCAGAGTTTCAAGCTAATTCATCGCCCACAAAAAATGTAGGCGCTGCGCCTTCATCTGCTTTTAGGTCTATTGCGCATGAATTACCCATGCTGTCTCTAGGTAACGTCTTTAATCGAGTAGAGTTGGAAGATTTTGACCGACGTGCCCATGAGAGGCTTGATCTCTCATTAAATCAATCGATAAATTATGCCTGCGAATTAAAATTTGATGGTACTGCTGTGAGTATTGTCTATGAGGATGGGGTTTTGACAAGAGCTGCAACAAGGGGGGATGGAAAAAAAGGTGAAGATGTTACTCATAATGTAAGAACAATTAAATCTTTACCTCTTGAGTTGCAGGGTCAAAATCATCCATCTTATCTTGAGGTTAGAGGTGAGGTATTTATGCCCTTATCAGGTTTTGAAGATTTTAATAAAGAAGCCTTAAGTAATGATGAAAGGGTATTTGTCAACCCGCGAAATGCTGCAGCTGGAAGTCTTCGTCAGTTGGATCCTACTTTTACTAAAAAAAGACCCCTAGATATATTTTTTTATGGAATTGGCGTTGTTAAGGGTATAGATTTACCCTCTAAGCACAGTGATATTATGTTACTTTTATCTAAATGGGGCTTAAAAATCTGCGATCAAAATACTCTGACTAATGGCGTAGATGGGTGTATGAATTTTTATAATCAGATAATAAAAAAACGCCATACATTTGATTATGATATTGATGGTTTGGTTTATAAAGTAAACCAAATTAGTTATCAAAATAAATTAGGGTTTGTATCGCGCGCCCCGCGCTGGGCTATTGCTCATAAATTTCCTGCTAAAGAAGAATATACGATTATTGAGACTATTGAATTTCAAGTTGGGAGAACAGGTGCGATTACGCCGGTCGCTAAAGTTAAACCCGTTTTTGTGGGTGGCGCTACAATTAGCAACATTACCTTGCATAATATGGATGAACTCCATCGAAAAGATGTTCGGGTGGGAGAT
>Ga0308001_10000867_pt1 | contig 13990 bp, 18 predicted proteins | sample Neamet5_FD_203167 | JGI IMG/M metagenome (GOLD analysis project Ga0308001, IMG submission 203167) | Marine microbial communities from water near the shore, Antarctic Ocean - #5 | ecosystem: Environmental > Aquatic > Marine > Unclassified | place: Southern Ocean | collected 2014-06-04
TCCTGCAAGATGTTGAATCCATTAAGAACAATAGTTTCTGGTTGGCCTAATAGGAGAAAAACAGGAAGTGAAGGAGTTTTATTACAATTTTTTCTTTAAATAATCTAAGAATAATTTATTCTGGAGCTAACTCCACGGTAAGTCCTTCAAGTGCATTTGAAATATGAATTTGACACCCTAATCGGCTGTTTTCTTTTACGTGAAAAGCTTCAGATAGCATGGCTTCTTCGTCGTCAGATTTTTCAGGTAAATTATGTTTACTCACCAAATAACATTGACAGGAAGCACACATTGCCATGCCCCCACAAGTACCTTCAACAGGGAGCTCATAAGCTTTACAAACTTCCATAAGGTTCATTGCCATATCGGTAGGGGCTGTCAGTTCGTGTGATTTCCCCTCTCTGTCAATAACGGTGACTGTAACGTCTTGATCCATTTCTATTTAATTGCTTTAATTGTAGGTTTCTTGGCTTCTTTTCTGCTGCCATCAAAGCCAGACACACCACTAACAGTAGTGTACTTTAACACATTCATTTTATCAGGGTAAATCCTTTGAAAAGCACTTTGACACATTAAGGTGGCTTCATGGAAGCCACAAAGAATGAGTTTTAACTTGCCTGGGTAAGTATTTACATCCCCGATGGCATAGATTCCCGGGATATTGGTTTGATAATCTAAGCTATTGTTAACCTTGATTGCATTTTTTTCGATTTCTAAACCCCAATCTGCGATTGGGCCTAGCTTGGGCGTTAACCCAAAAAGAGGGATGAAATAATCCGTGGCAATCGTCTTTATCTTTTCTTCATTAAATACAACAATTGACTCTAAAAAATCCTGCCCTTGAAGTTCTGTAACCTCTGCAGGAGTAATTAATTTAACTTTATTCTCATCTTTTAATTTTTGGACTTTTTCAACCGAATCTAACGCACCACGAAATTCATCTCTTCGGTGAATCAAAGTGACTTCTTTAGCAATATTCGCTAAAAAAATAGTCCAATCTAATGCCGAATCTCCTCCCCCAGCAATAAAAACTTTCTTGTTACGATATTTTTCAGGATCTTTAATCATATAGTCAACCCCATGATTTTCAAACTTTTCAAGATTAACTAAGTTGGGCTTTCTCGGCTCAAAAGTTCCCAAACCTCCAGCAATAGCGACTATAGGTGCTTGATGCTTTGTACCTTTATCTGTGGTGACAATAAATTCACCAGATGAGTTTTTTTCGATAGTTTGAGCACACTCACCCAAGGTGAAGCCCGGTTGAAAAGGACTGATTTGCTTCATCAAGTTATCTACTAAATCCCCTGCCAAAATCTCAGGCTGAGAAGGAATGTCATAGATGGGTTTTTTTGGATAAATCTCTGAACATTGACCCCCTGGAATTGGAAGTGAATCTATTAAATGACATTTTAATTTAAGTAAACCTGCTTCAAAAACAACGAATAAGCCTGTCGGTCCAGCGCCAATAATAATAATATCTGTTTTCAACATTAAACTAGGACGTTATACTTACAACTTTTTCGATTTGTGGAACGTACTTTTTAATGGTCATCTCCACCCCTGATTTGAGGGTCATTTGATTGACTGTGCAGGAAACACATGCACCGTGAAGCTGAACATTTACTATTTTATCCTCATCAATAGACACCAAAGAGATGTCCCCACCATCAGATTCGAGAAAAGGACGTATTTCCTCTAGGGCGATAAGAACTTTTTCTCTAATTTTTTTTGAGTTCATAGTTTTATTTTATGGCTGAACAGCCCACCATACTAGTGATTTCCACAGCTTTTGTTGGGGGCAAGGTCGTATTTCTTTTTAACAATTGTGCGACCAAATTCTGAGTTACTTCGACTAAAGATTTCTCTATTTCAGTGCCATCCTGTAATGCTGCTGGTCTTCCAACATCTGCAGCCTCTCTTATACTTTGAACAAGGGGCAAAGCACCCAAAAATGGAACGTCTTTATCTTTGGCCAGATTTTGAGCTCCTTCTTTACCAAAGATATAATATTTATTTTTTGGCAATTCTTCTGGTGTGAAATAAGCCATGTTTTCAATAATCCCTAGCAAAGGAACGCTTATGCTCTCTTGGGCAAACATCGCAATTCCTTTACGAGCGTCTGTAAGAGCAACATTTTGCGGCGTGCTTACGACAACTGCCCCAGTAAGGGGTAAAGACTGCACAATGCTTAAATGAATATCTCCCGTACCTGGAGGCAAATCAACCAATAAAAAATCAAGTTCGCCCCAAGCGGCATCAAAAATCATTTGATTCAGAGCTTTGGCGGCCATCGGTCCTCGCCAAATAACTGCCTGATCAGGTTTTGTGAAAAAACCTATGGAAAGTACTTTAACTCCATAGTTTTCAATAGGTTCCATTTTTGATTTGCCATTAATGTTTATTGACATTGGTCGTGCGCCTTCCATGTCAAACATAGTTGGAATAGAGGGCCCGTAAATATCTGCATCAAGAATTCCTACTTTACAACCCATTTTCGCAAGGGTTACAGCGATGTTGGCTGTTACTGTGGACTTTCCTACACCTCCTTTACCGGAAGATATTGCAATGATAGAATCAATCCCTGGTATCGACTTTCCCCTGATAGGTTCGGCAGGGGGCGGTGGTGTGTTTACCTTTGTGTTGATTATTATTTTAGCTTTTTCATAAACTTTTTGGTGAAGAAGTTCCAAAATGGTAACCTCTAATTTTTTTCTAGCTTGGAGACTGGGATTCGCCAAGGTTACATCCAAGTCGATTTGATCTCTAAAAATCATTATGTTAGTGATAGCTCCACTGTCCATTATATTTTCTCCTTGGCCTGGTTCGCTAATCGTTTTTAAAACCGCAACAACATCATTTTTATTGATTTTCATTTGATAATACCTTCTTAAATAGATTTACAAATATACTCTAATCTGCTTGGAAACAAAAGTTTACAAATCAAATTCGAAAGGAGGTAGATGAAGCGATGGATTCCAAAAAAAATCCTTAAAATTAAGGATTTGATTGTCCTTAATTGTTAGTCCTTCATTCTCCAGAAGCTGTTGCATTAAGTTGGTTCCAGAAAAGTGAAGTTTACCAGATAAGAGTCCATTTCTATTCACCACTCTGTGAGCAGGAACATCAGGTGAATTATGAGAAGCGTTCATCGCCCAACCAACCATCCTGGCGCTTTGAGGTGCACCTAAATAGGTTGCTATTGCACCATAAGAAGTAACATAACCTTCTGGTATTTTCTTGACTACTTCATAAACATTACTAAAAAAATTAGACACTATTTAAATTTAAATTGAGTGTAAGTAATCGGTTTCCCTTCGGCAAGAAACATCTTTTCATAAAACGTTTGAACCGAAGTCGCCTCCGAAGGAGAATAATCATTATTATATATATTGTGATGGGCATATAATATCTCATAGGCGCTATCATTCAATATCCCAAGAGTGTACCCGTGTAGGAATTCACTGTCCGTTTTTAGATGCATAACCCCGTCAGGAGCAAGAACTTGTTTGTACTGATCTAAAAGTTCTGGGCAAGTCAACCGATGCTTGGTCCGTTTATGTTTTATTTGAGGATCCGGAAAAGTAATCCATATTTCAGCAACCTCACCTTTATCAAAAAGTTGCGTAATGAGTTCAATTTGTGCCCTAATAAAAGCCACATTAGAAAGGTCGTTTTCTAAAGCAGTCTTTGCTCCTCTCCAAAAACGAGCCCCTTTTGTATCTATACCTATAAAATTTTTTTGAGGATTTAATTCCGCCAGATGAACGGAGTATTCCCCTTTCCCGCAACCTAACTCGAGCGTGATCGGATTATCATTTTTAAAATATTCACTATGCCACTTGCCCTTAAACGGAAAAGATTTTAGCAGTAAATCTTCCCTTTCAGGTTGAATAACGTTTAAGAAAGTACTATTCTCTTTAAATCTTTTTAATTTATTTTTGCTTCCCACAGGTTTAATCTATAGGGCGAAAATAGAGATTTGAATTCTAACATTACTCAAGTAATTTTAATTTTAAGTCTTTTGAAGTGTAAATGAAAATTCCGAACCAACCCCTGGTGAGCTTTCAACAAATATTTTTTCTTGATGTGCTTCAATAATGTGCTTGACAATCGCAAGCCCCAAACCTGAGCCTCCTTGGTCTCTGTTTCCAGATTTATCCACCCTATAGAAACGCTCAAAAAGTCTTGGCAGGTGTTCTCTTTCGATACCCTCACCATTGTCCGTAACCCTCACTATAACTTTCTCCACATTAAGGTCTTGAATGGTAATCTCTGTAGTCCCTTTGTTTACCCCATATTTTAACGAGTTGATCACCAAATTGGTTAACACCTGTTGAATTCTCTCCTCATCGGCATTTACAAGTATCGGCTGGGACTTTTTGTTCTCAAATGAAAGTATGATTTCACTCTTATTGGCCTGCATTTCAAAAAGTTCAAATACATTTTTAACTAATTTTACAATATCAAAATCAATTCTTTCAATGGATTTTATTCCAGATTCGAACTGAGTGATTAAGTCCAAATCTTTAACTATATAAACAAGTCGCTCAACTCCTTTGGCGGTTCTTTTAAGGTACTTTTCTCTTAAATCCTTATCATTTATACCGCCTTCTAGTAGCGTTAAAACATAACCCTGAATTGTGAATAGCGGAGTTTTTAATTCATGAGATATGTTTCCAATAAACTCTTTCCTATAGCTTTCTTTGTCTTTAAGCACTTCAATTTCAAGCTTTTTATCATCTGCAAATTGACGAAGACTGTCTTTTAAGGATTCCATATCGGACTCGATTGCCTCTCTATTCTCAGAAAATCCAGAAGGGGAAAGGTCATCATATATGCCTTTTAGCTTTCTTAGGATAGAACGTTCAATACTAAGGTTAAGTAATAGAATCGAGAATACAAAAAACACCAAAATTAAGACTGATCCAAGCATTACATCTTGAAAGGTGAATTTAACTGAACTGAAAAAATAAAAAACAACAGAAACAACAAGAAGGGGTGTCGTCAGTAAGGCTGAAAGGTTAAGTGCTATTTTATAATTCTTAAATATAAACACAAATATTACAAGTTAAGTGGCACAAATTTATAACCAACTCCTTTTACCGTTTTAAAATATTTATCACCAATTTTTTCTCTTAATTTTCTGATATGAACATCAATGGTTCGGTCTCCCACAACAACCTCACTACCCCAAACAATTTCCATTATTTTTTCTCTTTTAATAACTTTTTCTGGTTTTGAGGCCAACAAAAAGAGTAATTCAAATTCCTTTCTTGGCAGTGAAAAAACCTTACCGTCAAAAGTAACCTTATACTCTTCCCTATCAATGATTAGTTTTCCTATTTTTAATTTCTCTTCGTTTTTATCCTCATCCCTCAACCTCCTGAGAAGCGCTTTTACCTTAGAAACCAAAATCTTTGGTTTGACCGGTTTAGTGACATAATCATCTGCACCAGCATCAAAAGCAGCTACTTGAGAGTAATCCTCGCCTCGTGCAGTAAGAAACATTATGATAGTTTCTTTGAAACGAGGGTCTTTTCTGAACAGTTCGCAAGCTTCAATTCCGTCCATATTGGGCATCATTACATCCATGATGATTAAATGAGGAACTTCTCTGTCCGCCTCTTCTAATGCCTTTTTCCCATCTCTTGCTGTAAGAATACTGTACCCTTCCTGAACTAAATTAAATCGAATAATTTCAATGACATCTGGATCATCGTCAACCAATAAGATTCTTATTCCTTTTTTTTTCATTTGCTTCTTGTGTTTTACTAAAATATAAATTTAAATGGTGATTAACGTTAATAAATAATTATCATATGCAATACATTTTACCCAATCTTTTTAAAATTCATTACCTTTGTAAGATATTAAACAATACGATTTTAACAATTATGCGTTCTTCTGTGTTTCTTACTTTTTTATTGTTTAACGTTTTTGCTTCCACGCAACCCTTTAATGAAGCATATGGAGTAAACGCAACGAACGATAGTTCGGCTATCGAAAAGACCATACAGAAATTAGACTTTAAGATTTACCCCAACCCAATGATTGGTGAATACTTAAACATAGATTCTCAACGTTCTGAGGTAAAAAATATAATAATATTCAATGTTTTGGGTGAAGTAGTGTTTGAAAAAAAAACACTAGAAAACCGAATTATTCTTCAAAACCTCAAGACAGGAATCTATCTTGTTAAGCTCATTCAAGGCAATCACATGGGTTTAAAAAGACTGTTGATTCCCTGATTTTTCATGTATTTAGCACTTGAGTTTTAATGAATCCTTTCGACCTTAATCCCTTTTGGAAAATTAAATCCAAAGAATCGTTTGAACGATTAGCGCTTGATACGTTCGAGTTTCAATATGAAAACAATACGGTTTACCGTTCATATTGTGACTTAATCAATCGTTCTCCTTCTGACATGATGCACTCAGAGAATATTCCTTTTTTACCCGTTTCCTTTTTTAAATCAATGTCAGTTATTTCGTTCAAAGAAGACATTGTAAAAGAATTTAGCTCAAGTACTACCACTTCTTCGATCGCCTCAAAACATTTCCTTCGAGATTTGAATGACTATAAATTAAGCTTTAGAAACTGTTTTGAAAGATTTTACGGTTCAATTGAAGGATATGTTGTTTTGGCACTACTACCCTCTTATGCAGACCGGGAAGGTTCTTCGTTAACTTATATGGTTTCTGATTTAATAGCCAAAAGCAATAAACTCGAAAGTGGATTTTATCTAAACGAATGGGATCTCTTAAAAGAAAAAATTATCGATCTTGAGGAGCGAGGTCAAAAAACATTATTAATCGGCGTTTCTTTTGCCCTACTTGACTTAATTGAAAAACACACGTTTCAATTAAAAAACACAGTAGTAATGGAAACTGGGGGGATGAAAGGCCGAAGAAAAGAACTGACAAGAAGTGAATTACATCAAAATCTATCTAAAGGTTTTGGTGTTGAAAAAATACATTCAGAATATGGGATGACCGAACTCCTTTCTCAGGCCTACTCGAAAGGGGATGGCCGATTTAGCTGTCCTCCTTGGATGTTTGTTAATACAAGGGAAAGCGAAGATCCCTTTCAAAATCTTGGATTTGAAAAAACGGGTGGGTTAAACATAATAGATTTAGCCAATCGCGATTCTTGTTCCTTTATTGCAACTCAGGATTTAGGGAAAACCTTTTCGGATGGAACTTTTGAAGTATTGGGCCGTTTTGATGACTCAGAAGTTAGAGGTTGTAATTTGATGGTTTTTTAATTAAACCACTTTTAAAACAAAGTAATTCTTTTTCCCCCTTTGCAATAAAATATACTTTTTATCAATCAGGTCTTTTTCAGCAATGGCATAGTTTTCATCAACCTTTTTTTTATTCACCGCAATTGAGTTTTCAGCCAAAGCTCTTCTTGCCTCGCCGTTTGATTTTAAAAACCCTGTTTCAGAAGCCAAAATATTAATTATTTTAATTCTACTCTCAAATTGACTTTTCGAAATTTCTGCCTGAGGTACGCCTTCAAAAATCTCAAGAAAAGTGTCTTCATCAAGTTGAATAAGGTCTTCCGCTGTCGATCTTCCAAACAATATCTGACTGGCTTGCTTTGCTTTTTCTAAATCTTCTTTAGAATGAACCATTTGCGTTACCTCTTCGGCAATTTTGTTTTGCAAAAGCCTTAAGTGTGGAGTTTCTTGATGTTTACTAATAAGTGATACTATTTCTTCTTGCGTCAGTAGCGTAAAGGTTTTAATGTATTTCTCAGCATCTTCATCTGAGGTATTTAACCAATACTGATAAAATTTATAAGGGGAAGTTCTTCTTTTATCCAACCAAACATTCCCTCCTTCTGACTTACCAAACTTGGTTCCGTCTGATTTTGTAATCAATGGACAGGTTATGCCATAGGCTTTTCCAGAAGCCTTACGTCGAATCAATTCTGTTCCTGTGGTTATGTTTCCCCACTGATCGCTACCTCCCATCTGAATTTTACAGTCCATATTTTGATATAGGTGAAAAAAATCATAGCCTTGCAGCAACTGATAGGTAAACTCAGTAAAAGACATCCCAACCTTCGAATCACTTCCCAAACGTTTTTTAACAGAGTCTTTCGCCATCATATAATTAACGGACAGATGTTTACCAATATCTCTTGAGAAATCAATCAATGAATAGTTTTTCATCCAATCGTAATTATTCACCAACTGAGCTGCTGCAGGGTTCGCTTTGTTAAAGTCAATAAATTTTTCTAGTTGTTGCTTGATACCAGAAACATTTTTCTCAAGTACTTCGGAATCCAAAAGGTTTCTTTCATCTAATTTCTCAGAAGGATCACCAATCATTCCTGTGGCTCCTCCCAAAAGTGCGATAGGCCGGTGCCCCGATTTCTGAAAATGAATCAATATCATAATCTGAACCAAGCTCCCAATGTGTAAGGAATCTGCTGTAGGATCAAAACCGATATAACCGGAGCTTGAATTGGACAAGAGATGCGCCTCAGTTTCTGGCATAATATCATGCAACATTCCTCTCCAGCGCAGTTCTTCAACAAAGTTTTTATACATTTTAATATTTTGTATTACAAAGATAGATTTATAGCGTAAAACAAAAAATTATTCTTCAAAAAGCAGTAATTTTAATTAATGATTTTAGTAACAGGAGCCACAGGTTTTATAGGATCGTATTTGTTATGTCATTTGGCAGAGAAAAACATATATCCATTAGCATTATACAGAAGTGACACCAAGAAAAACTCAATTCAATCCATTTTTGAATCAAAGTTCTCGGATGGAAAATCACAATTCGAAAAAATTGTTTGGCTAAAAGCTGATTTAACAGACTTCCCTAGCCTTGAGGAAGCATTTCAAGGGATTACTAAAGTTTATCATTGTGCAGCATTAATTTCATTTTCTCACAGCAAAACAAAAAAGTTAATCGAAATAAATGAGCGTGGAACTTCATACATCGTGAATCTATGTCTGTCTTATAAAGTAAAAAAGTTGATTTACGTAAGCTCGATTGCAGCATTAGGAAACGAAGAAACCAGCGCTGATGTCGACGAAGAAACGCCTTGGAACAATAATGAAGAAAAAACGCCTTATGCCTATTCAAAATATGGCGCTGAAACAGAGGTTTGGCGTGCTGGTCAAGAAGGGCTTGAGTTTTGTATTGTCAATCCTGGTGTGATTTTAGGGAAAGGTAGTCCTACCAATTTTATTTTAAATAAAATAAAAAAAGGATTTAGATTTTATACACCTGGAAACACAGGGTATGTTCACGTTTTAGACGTTATTTCTGTAATGTCTCAATTAATGGAATCTGATATTAACGGAGAGCGCTTTATCTTAGTTGCGGAAAACTGGACCAATAAATCCCTCTATCAATTCCTGCTTAAAAAAAGTAAAAAAAATGAGAAGGTTTATTTAATTCCAAAATTTACATTCTATTTCTTTTGGATTGTAGAACACTTTTTAGAATTGATTTTTTTCAGGAAAAGAAAACTAACTCGAGCTTTAATAAAAAGCATGTATAAGCAAAAGAACATTAATGGAGATAAAATTAAAACTAAACTTGATTTTTACTACACTCCAATTGAAGAGGTTTTATAACTAATCAGATCTCTTTTCAAATCTGTTATTTAATTCTGCAACACTGTCTTTTAAAACCAATAGCCTTTTTTCAATTTGTTTGTAAATCAAAAGATATTCCTTGGGACTTTGTGCGTAATAGTTTTTACTATTCACGAGTTGCATGCTGTCAATACAATATTTTTCAAGAAAATAACCATCGCCCAACATGCTATTATATTCTTTCAAAGCATAACCGTTGCTTCTCATAGACTTAATCAAGTGCATGTCTAGAAGCACCTCTTCCATTAAGTCTGGCGGAATGAAATCCATAGACGGTTTAGGTTTATCTTTTTGTGTGCAAGAAAATAAAAAAAATATTATAGAAATAAGTAATGTATTTTTCATTATTTAATTAATTCTTATAAAAAGTAAGTCTTTTACCTAAACCGTTTTCAATGATTTTCCCTTGATCGTAAACCATATTTCCATTCACAAAAGTTTTTTCTACGGAAGCTTCGAAAGTTATCCCCTCAAAAGGCGACCATTGACACTGATAAAGTAAATCACTTTTGATCACCGTATTTTTTTTCTCTAAATCAACCAAAACTAAATCTGCGAAATAACCTTCTTTTAAAAAACCACGTTTTTCAATATTAAACAAAATTGCTGGGTTGTGACAGGCTTTTTGGACGAGTTTGTCGAATTTTATTTTGCCTTGCTTAACTGCCGTAAGCATCGCCGGCAGGGCATGTTGCACCAGCGGACCTCCCGACGGGGCTTTGGTATAAACTTGCTGCTTTTCCTTTAAAGTGTGGGGAGCATGGTCCGTGGCCAAAACATCAATACGATCATCGTTCAAGGCTTTCCATAGTTCATCGCGATCTGTTTTCTTCTTAATGGCTGGATTCCATTTAATTAAAGTCCCTTTTTCTTGATAATCTTCTTCTGAAAACCAAAGGTGGTGAACACAAACCTCGGCCGTAATTTTCTTGTCTTTCAGGGGGATATTATTTTCAAATAATTCTGTTTCTATGGCAGTCGACAAATGAAAAACATGAAGACGAGCTCCAGTTTCTTTGGCAAGTTCTATTGCTTTTGAAGAGGATAAATAACAAGCTTTTTCGCTTCTTATTTCAGAATGCTTTCCGATTGGAATGTCGTCTCCATATTCGGCAATAAAACGACTTAGGTTCTCCTTAATAGTCCCTTCATCTTCGCAATGTACTGCAATGGGTAAATCGATATTAGAGAAAATCTCACGTAAAACTTCTGGATCATCGACCAACATGTTTCCCGTTGAAGAACCTAAAAACAATTTAAATCCAGGTATTTTACTTTTATCAATGGATATGATTTCTTTAAGGTTGTCATTTGTGCCTCCAAAAAGAAAAGAATAATTCGCAATTGAATTTTTTGAAGCAATTTGAAACTTTCCCTCTAGCGCTTCGCTTGAAGTCGTTTGAGGATTGGTGTTCGGCATTTCAAAAAAGGAAGTGATTCCTCCTGCAACTGCCGCCCTAGATTCTGAGGCTATCGTCGCCTTGTGAGTCAAGCCAGGCTCTCGAAAATGAACTTGGTCGTCTATCCAGCCGGGCATCAAGTGTAATCCTCTGGCATCAATAACTTTGTCCGCCAGTTTTTCGTCGATAAAATTAGCTATTTTATGTATCAGCTCTCCATGAATCAAAAGGTCTTTCTTAATGATTTCTCCCTCGTTGACCAGCATTGCATTCTTAATCAGTACTGTTTCCATTCTATTTTTTAAAAAAATATTCTAAACGCAAATCTAAGACGCCATAAAACGCTTCCCAAATTATATTTCCATTCATTTTAGAAATTCCCTTTTTCCGATCAGTAAAAACAATAGGGTATTCCTTAAAGCTGAATCTTTTTTTCCAAGCTTTATACTTCATTTCTATTTGAAAAGCATAACCTACAAATTGAATTTCATCGAGGTTTAGCTCCTCTAATACTTTTCGTTGATAACCTATGTAACCAGATGTGGGATCTTTAATCGGCATAAAAGTGATCAAACGGACATAAATTGAGGCAAAATAAGACAGTAATATCCTGCTTAAAGGCCAGTTCACAACATTAATCCCTTCAACATACCTAGAGCCCACTATAAAATCAACATCACTTTCCAATAACTCAAGCATCGGAATCAGTGCATTAGGGTCATGAGATAAATCGGCATCCATCTCGAAAATGTATTCATAATTGTTTTTTAAAGCCCACTTAAAACCATGAATATATGCCTTCCCAAGTCCCTCTTTATTCTTTCTAACCTCTAAAAACAACTCTTTGGGATATCTTGGCATAAGCTGTTTAACAGCTACTGCCGTTCCATCTGGAGAAGAATCATCAACGATCAATACATCAAAACGCTTTAAAGAAAAAGTTTCTTCAAGTACCGATTTTACGTTTTCAACTTCGTTATAAGTGGGGATAATAACAAGTGCTTTTTTCATAAATTCAAATGTAAATTTACTAAAACACAAGAAATAAATTAAATAATAAGAATACTTCCTTAATTTTATTTAATGTTTGAATGGACTGACCGATTACAAGCCCCAGGAGACTGGATTACTTTTGTTCTATTTATGGTTTTTGTACTGTTGGCTTTTTTGTCTCAGCGACATTATCTACAATTTAGATTATTTGTAGATATAAGAAATTTGAAAAATTATCTAAATATTTATGGGAAAGACAAATACTTGAGTCCTTTGCATCAGTTTAATTTTATTTTATTTCTCATCTCATTGCTTACCTTTGCGCTCTATGCTAATTTTTTCTATCAAGAAATTTTATTTTATTTTTTAGGAAAAATTAAATTTTATCAAATTTTACTTTTCTTGTTCAGCTTGGAAGTTGTTCGGTATCTAATACTTAAAATGATTTCAACTCCTACAGGACTTAAGAATACACTTGATCAATTATATTTTAAAACATTGACGGTAAAGGGATTAGTTGGCATGATTGGAGGTTGTTTTTTGTTACTTTATCACCTTACTTTTCCTGACAATCAAATTTATTTTTTAATAAGCCTCCTAATTCTATTTGCCTCTTCTTTCATATATCATTTTAAAATTTATATTGAAATAACAAGGAAAAAACCTTCTTATCTGCTTTATATAATTTTATATCTTAGTGGATTCAAAATAGCGCCCTGGCTCTGGCTCTATTTAATATTATATTAGGCCAAGAGGTAATTAAATTTAAATATATGAAAGTGAAAACCATTTTGGTTTCGCAACCTGAGCCTGCGAGTGACAAATCCCCTTACGCACGTTTAAAAGAAAAACACAAACTAAAAATTGATTTTCGTCCTTTCATTCATGTTGAGGGCATGTCTGCGAAGGAAGTTAGAAAACAAAAAATTAATTTTTCTGAATTTAATAATATTATCCTCACCAGCCGGAACGCTGTTGATCATTTTTTCAGGCTGACTGAAGAGATGCGCTATAAAGTTCCAGATTCTACAAAATATTTCTGTCAATCAGAGGCCGTCGCTTATTATCTTCAAAAATATGTAGTTTATCGCAAGAGGAAGATTTATGTGGGTGAAAAAAGTGTAGCAGATTTGGAGTCTGTCTTTAAAAAGTTTGAAATTGAAAAATTCATGCTGCCCACCTCAGATGTTGATAACCCTAAGATTCCAAATATTTTAGATGAAATTGGAGTTAAGTGGCAACGTGCACAGCTTTACAGAACCAAAGTAAGTGACCTCTCGGATCTAAGGGATGTGTACTATGATATTTTAGTGTTTTTCAGTCCTTCGGGAATCGAATCTCTGTTGTATAACTTTCCTGATTTTGAACAAAAAGATACAATGATAGCAGCTTATGGTAATGCTACTATCAATGCTGCAAAAGCTGCAAATTTAAGGGTCGATATAAATGCGCCCAGTCCTGAAACTCCATCAATGAGCATGGCCATTGAAAAACATATTGTTGGACTCGGTAAATAATTTTTGAGGAGTTTTAATCCTTTATTGATTTAATAAGTAAAAAGAACCAACCTAAAATAAGTAATGTCCCTCCCACTGGGGTGATTGGGCCCATCCACGATAGATCTATTTTTATAATGGACTGGAGGGACAAAAAGAAGATACTGAAAGAAAACAGTATTGTTCCCCAAAAGAAAAATCTGAAAATCCACTTCTTGTCTTCTATCTGCATTTCTGAAACCAATAGCAAAGCTAACCCATGATACATCATGTATCGGGCAGCTGTTTCAAAGGAGTGCAAGGACGTTTCAGTTAACAATATTTTTAAAAGATGACTTGCAAAAGCGCCCAAAATAACTGAAAGTAAAGCGAAAACTGCTCCTGCTATTCTGATTTTTTTCATCTAACTAATTTGAAGTAAAAAACATAAAAAGGAATTCACTTATATTTAATAGTCAAATATAGACTTTTGATTA
>Ga0308001_10000869_pt1 | contig 13976 bp, 4 predicted proteins | sample Neamet5_FD_203167 | JGI IMG/M metagenome (GOLD analysis project Ga0308001, IMG submission 203167) | Marine microbial communities from water near the shore, Antarctic Ocean - #5 | ecosystem: Environmental > Aquatic > Marine > Unclassified | place: Southern Ocean | collected 2014-06-04
TGCATATTGTTTGGACTTTAATTTGGAAAAACCATCAATGGCCTCTTTTCTTACACCCCAAAATTTATCTACCTTTGCCGCATTTAATAATGCCAGTTCCACATTCCTCCGTCCTTTTTTTGTCTGCAATACTTTAATAGCAGCAATTCTATCCAAAGCATGAGGGCTTTTTTTAAGTTGAAGGATCCATTCAGAAAGAGGTTTATTGAAACTTATTTTAGATGGAATTCGCATTCCTGTGTTAAAAATAACTAACTGAGGTCTTTTTTCAACGGGTAATTCATAAACTAATTTTTCATTATCTACCCAAATTGTATGAACATTATCATCGATTCTGATATCTACAGGCATTTTAAAAAGATTATTCTTTTCAAGATTTTGTTTTTGTTTTACAACCAATTTAATCGATCTATTCCTCTGATTATAGGACCAGTTCACATCATATTCAGGATAACCAGGCTCATAAACCCACTGTTTGAAAAACCAATCAAGGTTTTTCCCTGTTACTACTTCAAAAGCTTTTTTAAGGTCACTTGTCTCAACATTTTTATGTTGATTACGTTTTGTATAATACTGAATGGATCTTGAGAATGCGTCTTCTCCTAAAAAATCATTTAACATATTTAGGATTAAACTACCTTTTGCATAGATATGACCATCAAAGAGATCCATTGATTCTGTAAAATAATGTTGAACTGTTGCACGTTCCCACTTTTTATTCGAAGCAAAGTAACTGTTCATTTCAGAGAATCGAATATATTCACCTTCATCGTATCCAAATTTATATTCACGATACTTTCTTGAATAATATGTCGCAAATCCCTCATTGAGCCATGCATTAGCCCAATTTCTAGTAGTAATCATATCACCAAACCAATGATGCGCAAGTTCATGAGCAACCAATCCATCACTACTTACATCTGGAGAAGCAAATTCATCGTACATCGTCCTATCGGTATTATGCGTTAGAGTTATATTTTCCATCCCTCCAAACATAAAGTCATCAATAATAATTTGATCATATTTTTCATAAGGATATTCAATACCCGTGGCTTCTCCAAAGTATTTCATCATATCTGTAGTGAGGCCAAAAGACCTTTGAGTCTCCTTTATATTTTCTTTATAAACCCAATAATTAACAGGAATATTTTTATAGTTATCCTCGACCTTTTCATAATCTCCAACTACAAAAGAGATTAAATAAGGAACCATTGGGAAGTTTTCTTTCCAATGCCAGGTGTGAGTACCATCCTTATTTTTAGTAACAGAAAGTAACTCCCCGTTCGAGATCGCCTTAAAATTTTGTTTTACTGTTAAAATAGTTTCAAAAGTTGCCCTTTCATTCGGATAGTCATATATAGGAACCCAGTGATGATTATCGGTGTCTTCACCTTGCGTCCATGCTTGATAAGGTTTCTCCGTATAAACATCATCAGGCTTTACAAAATAAACACCTTTTTTAGGGAAAGAGGTATAATTTATTTTCACATTAATAGTATCTTCCCAAGATATAGATTTATTTAATGTGAGGAAAAGCTTATCACCCGTATGAGTAAAACTAATATCTTTATTATCGACACGTACTCTTTTTACCATCATATCACTTGCATCTAACTGAAATGAACTTAACGAAGAATTCAAAGGAGTGAGTGTATGCTCCACGTATCCGTAAACTGATTCTGAGTTTATATCGACATTAACATTTATTTTAATATGTTGAATATCTACTTCTCTGTCTCTTGTTCGCTGAAAAGGTAACTCACTATCCGAGGCAAATAATGTAGAGATTATTAAAAGAATTATGATTTTCATTGAATAGCCTATTTATAGATAAGGTAAATATAAAAAAAGGGCTCGGAAAACCGAGCCCTTTTTTTACAATTGTTCGTGTGCTTTATCTTACTTCATTAAGATAAGTTTTTTCACACTTACAAAATCACCAGCTTGTATACGATAGATATACATACCAGATGATAGACCTTCACCATAGTCATTTGTTGCATTCCAAACAATCTGATAACGTCCTGCTTCATGTGATCCCTCAGCAAGAGTTCTTACACGCTGCCCCATTACATTATAGATCTCTAACTTTACATCAGACACCTCTGGAATATCGTACAAGATATTCGTAACAGGATTGAACGGATTCGGATAGTTGTTATGCAATGCATATGTGATTGGTAATGCGATATCATCAAGAGCTAATAGTTCACTGATATTCACAGTAAAACTACGTACTTCTGATTGTGTATCGTCATAACCATCTGAAGAAGTAATTCCCCAAGTCCAAGTCATTTCATTGACCATAGCGTCCATTGCAGGAGCCGCTAATTGTCCATTCGTTAATTGGAAACCTGTAGTAGTTAGAGGAATATTCATTTCGAAGGCATCCAAGTAAACCGGACCATGGTCTTCGTTACTTGATTGAACATACATTGCTCCAACCTGAACAGTACTTGCACCTTCTGGAACCATGCAAGAGACACTCAAGTCATGCCACATATCTTCTGTTGCCGTTTCAGCATTCATTGATTCAGATACATCCATACCTAACCAACCCCAATCTGCTGTAAAATACTTAGCAAAGACAACTACCTGATTACCTCCAGATATGAAGTCAGCACCTGCAGACATTGCCATTGCAGAGACTTCGAAATGTGTGCCAGGAGGCAACATTCCACCCATCCAAGTCTGCATGACATTATTTTCAGTACCTTCTCCATTATAGAGTCCCCAGATCTTAAGAGCTGATTCACCTTCATAAGACTCAAAAGTTCCAGCACCATAACCCATGCCATCACCATTGTGCATTACGGTCATATTATCCATGTGAGGATAAGCTTCCCAATCTGCAGGATGATACTGCCAATCTGAACCATCAACCATTGAATTTTCTTCAAAGCTTGCGTTCATTAGAACGTTGGTTTCAGAACTGACTACAAGAGTCTCTTCTCCAACCATAGTCATAGCATTCAGTACATATGAAACCATATCGTTATCACCATCAGTTGACGGTGTCCATATGAACATATTCATTTCTTCCATATTCGCTTCAGTAACATTTAAAACAGCATTATCTGCTGGAGATATTAATGTAGCAACTGTTGGAGGATTGTTTGCTAAATCTAATGAAACAACATTTGATTCAGCTGATTCACCACAATCTTCAGTATTATTATAAAGAGCTGTAACTGAGTACTCATGTGTACCCCATGCAACTTCATAATCCTCATAGCTGGTTTCAGAAACTGGAACATTACCAATTTCAGTACCATCTCTATAAATATGGAAGCTTAAAAGAGCACGGTTTTGAGCTACCTGAGGAAGCACAGCTTCATATGAGTTTACAAAGGTTCTTGACTCTAGCGCCGCAGTATGAAACTGATTCGCAATGTGAGTTGGTGGATCTAACGCAACGATTGATCTGCCTTCTGCATAGTCTGCATAGCCAGCAATTGCGAAGTTACCATCTAAACCATAGAGATCAAGCATACTGCCAAATGGTGTACCAAAACCTTGGATTAGGTTTCCGTATCCATTAACAGCTGGGCTAAGATCAATTGACATAGGATATGTACCCTCTTCAACTACAGTCACTTTATATCCAAACATTACGTCACTACCATCCAATGCAACTGGATTCGGTAGTTCTACTATGTTCCAATCACCTGCTACTAGAGTTGTTGGATCGATATTTTCTGTTGAATCAACAGCAAGCATAGATACAGGATCATAAACCATGATTTTGAACAACGCTGTAACATCAGGAGACATAAAAGCAACTTTAGTTAGGGATAGTCCCATTAGATCTAAGGTTGTTTCTGCTCCGAACTTAGCTGCAGCTTCAGCTGTAAAAATACCTGTAGCTGTACCAATTCCACTACCGACAACACCATCAAAATGTGTAAACCATGATGGGCCACCTTCAGGTGCATCCCAATTAAGCATCACATCATTACCTTCATTTTCAGCGACAAGATTACTTGGAGCTGCACAAACAAATGGTGGTGCTGTTGTAGTTACATCGACAGCATTTGACATTCCAGACTCTACGTCTTGAGCATCATAATAAGCAGTGACAGAGTAGCTATAGGTATCACCTTCTGGCATTTCTGGATTATAAATAAATTCAGAAAAAGAAGTTTGATCAACACCATATACGCTTGCTACCATTGTCATTACACCATTAACATCGTTTCGGTATACACCGTAACCTGCAACTGGAGAAGGAGGATTGACAGCATTTACGTTTAATACGTAGTCACCTTCACTAGCTCCATATCCAGATACAACAATATAATACATTCCGGCTGGCATTGAACATGTAATCTCTGACTGCAATGTACAGAAATCATCATTCGCAGCTACTAATACACCGTCTGAATTAAAAACTCCTAATCCAGTATCATACCCTGATCCACATAAAGAAACATTTACGAAAGCTGCTTCTGCAAGATCAATAGAGTATACGGCATCAGCACCAGCACCTGTTGCTGTTGCACTGTAGTATGTATCTCCAAACTCACATACAAGACCTGAAAGGTCACCATAAGGACCATAATCAGCAACCAATCCGACGGTAGAACCTGTGTCAGTATATGGTAATGCTTCTATAGCTGTAGCAGTTTCAAAAGTATCTCCACCCTGTCTTGTATTCTGTGGAGTTGATTCTGTGTGAGTAGGAGTATAAGCAGTTTTAAGACCTGTAGCAGGTGCAAAACGAGAGTTATTCCTAGGAGGTTCCCAACCTGTTAGATCAGGAGCTACCCACTCTAGCATGACATCATATCCAGTTGCTGAACCTGTTAGAGCTGTTGGTGCTGGAAAAGCATCCGCTCCATAAGGATTTGCACAAGCTGTGTTTGATGCACCAGACTCAAGACCATTTCCGTCCGTCTGTGTTACATAATAACAATAAGCAGTTCCGCCTACAACAGTCTCGTCAAGAAACATTTCTGTCGCTAGACCTGATGCATTTGCCAAAGGTGTATATATACCACTAGCTGCATCTTCTCTGTAAACTGTAAAAGTGATATCTTCTAAAGGATCAACAATAGTCATTGTTCCTGTAAGTAGATTATCTTCCTCGTTTGATTCTGGGATAGAGCATGAATAATCACCCATGACTCCAATATCAAATGTACCATACCCCATATATCCCTGAAGACCAGTTAATGTAAATGTCTCAGACATTTCAGGGTCAAGGACAGGTAGTGTAAAAATAGCCTCAACAGTCACATCATTACATTCTGCACTAGATTCATTCAATAGATAATAACCTAAATCAACATTCCAGGCAGAAAGTGTACCTGCATTTAGAACATCAACAGAAAGAGCATCTGTATCTTGATCATAAACAAGATTGCTTAACACAAGATTTGGGTACCCATCATTGACAGCAAACTCTGCAGCTCCCTCAGCTCCCTCAGACAAAGTCCAATTTAGGAATACTTGAGTTTCTGTGTAAGCTCTGAAGAATGTACCATTCCAACCATCACCATACGCATCAACTGCATTTAGAATATAAGATCCGTCTTCTAAATCAAGGACAAGAGCTTCTACTGGAGCACCACCCGCAGCTACTTCTGTTCCATCAGCAGCATTAGTTAGAGTCCAACTAATTTCAGAGTCCCAAGTTCCACCACCAACATCGATGGTCACAGCTGTTGTTCTAGAATTTTCATTCACAGCATAATCAGGATTAACTCTGTAAGAGTTTAGATGTACTTCTTGTTCTTGTGTATATAAAAAGGCTTTTTTCTCAGCAAGAAATTCAGCACGCGCTTCTCTTTCATTTTCTTGTTCAATAAAGGATCGAACAGGAGCTGCACCTTCCCAGGCTAGATAGACAATGTCCATCCCAGCTTCAGCTGTAAGATTCTGTGGATTAACTGGATATAAAGCTTCTTCCAATGTCCAAGAAAATCCATCAGTTGACCAATAATCGGTCCAAGCAACGTAATAAGTTGAACCTGCAACAACATCAAGTACCATGATAGATGTATACGCTTCACCTTCATCATCACCAAAGCCTTCTTCAACTAGAGCATCGCAAGTACCGCTATAACCGTATACTTGGGTATCAACACCACTTCCATCGGAAGAAATAGTTGCTGTTCCAGTTAGAGATGCCGTAAAGGTATACCACGCTGGTGCGGATAGAGCAACATTTGCTCCAAGTGTAGCTGCTAAAGGAGCAGTACAATCATAACCCTGGTATAAACAAGATCCGTCATCTAATGTCGCTAAAGCATCATAATTCAATGCAGTCGGATCCATACAACCTACAACGTCAACAGCCTCGCCAACTTGCAGACCACCTTCATAAGGTGCTCCACCAGCAAGAAGTACAGAGCCGTCAGCAGCAAGCATTTCCCAGCTTACTTCTGATAGATAACTTCCACCACCACAGGTTATTGGATAATAAGCATCTTCTAAACAAAGATCAAAACTCGCAGAAACACCATCATCATTTACACCATCTAATGTAAAAGATAGATCGCCAACAGTAAGAACGTTCCCATTCCAACTATCTCCGTAAGAATCAAGTAAATTAAGAGTTACATCTGTAAAATCACACGTTACAACAACTTCATTGTCATGTGATCCAAGATTAGTCCAAACATTTTGATCTAATACGATCCACTCACTGGTTGCAGCATCTACACCAGCTGACATAGCCCAATCTCCCATATTACCCATCATGAGACCTGGTTTTCTGACTAATGTATGTTCTTTAGTACCGTCATCAACTCCAGCTACTGCCCATCCTGAACCTGGGTCATCACCTAAATCACCAATGACATCAACGACATGGTAATCTGTAGGAGTTGCACCAGCAAGAGTAAGAGCAAATCCATCATCACCATTACTTAAGTAGGTGAATAATTGATCAGCTTCTGCTAAAATTTCTTCAGCTGAACTACCATGAGCTACAACATAGACATCACCTGCAGCTACAATAGTACCAGCTTCAAAAGTGACGTTATCTGCATAATCCAAAATTGGATTCCCATTTTCATCGGCATCGCAACCATTACTACAGCTAGAAAGAGATAACTGACTTAAATCATAGTCAGAACCCGTTCCATTGTAAATTTCTAAATATTTATTATTTGAAGTTCCTTCTGCATATTCTGAAAAGAAGATACCTTCAGGAACAACAACAGGTTCTAAAATATCTGCAGTGAGATTATCAGCATATACAGAACCATGGTCATCATTTGTTGGTTGAACTAGCATCAATCCCATCTGTATAAGATATACTCCAGCAGGAACTGTAGTTTCTAATTCATATGGCGTCCATGTATTCGCTACTGCAGAAGATGCATCAAAAGCATTTGACTCATCCATGAACAACATATCATTCCACCACTCACCATTTACACCAGGACCAAAGTATTTAGCAACTATCTTAGCACTTGAATTACCTTGTCCAATAAAATCAGCTTCATGAGAATAAAGCATCGCTTCTAAATTAAAAGTGACTCCAACTAAAGTTTCTGCATTAAGTCCAGAGACCTCATGAAAAACATTATTCTCACTATTACCTTGATACAATCCCCACATTTTAAAAGATTTATCTCCAGCATGAGCTGTAAATAGTTCTTCTGAATTGTAAAGACCATCGCCGGTAGTGACAATATCTTTACTACCCTCTGGATATATACCCCACGTATCTAGACCACTTTCAAAACCAGCATTCTGAGAGACATTCTCTCCGCTAAGATCCATTGTCCATTGCAAAGTTAATGCAGGATTAAAATCTATATTAACAAAAGCAGGGTTTCCAAGTCCATCATAGAGAAGATATCCTTCTGAATCATAAATACCATACCCAATTTCACCTGGATAACTGGTATTAACTGTAAATCCAGTAGTTAAATAGTCAAAATTATCTGCATCAAACAGAAGACTATTGGCGTCTGCTTCAACTGTTAAACCAGTTGCTACAACTTCTCCATTAATATTAAGATCTAAGGTAGAGCCATCCCAGCCGTCACCATAGAAATCTATCATGTATAACATATATTGTTCCGTCCTTGTACCAGGATTAATGAAACCAGGTAATTGGTATTCAATCGGATCTCCTTTTAGGCGTGGTGTTACATCATTATCAGCATGTAAGGATACACCAAAAGACAACATAAGCAATGTTATTATCATTTTTTGCATTCTAAACCTCCAAGTCTAGTTATGTTTTGTTATGGTTTGTGTTATTTCTCTTGTACTAAAGCGGTAAATCTGCGGTTGCTCTCATACATAATAAAAAATAAAACTTTAGTATTAGATACTGTTATAATATAATGATCAAAAAATAATAGAGCAAGAATAAATCTTAGGAAGTGATGAGAAACACAGTCTGGTTTTGATCAAAGGCCCAGAAATGGTACAATGATAAAATAAGTTAGTAATGTAATAAATAAAATTGATAATAGATTTAGCCCAAATCCTGCTCGTGCCATTTGAGGAATAGTTAGTTGCCCACTGGCAAGAATGCTGGCATTCGGCCCTGTACCAGAAGGTAACATAAAAGCACATGATGCTGCAATAGTAGCAGGAATCATAAGTAGATAAGGATGAAAATTTCCTGCTTGAGAAACACCAGCTAAAACGGGTAGAAAGATAGCCGTTGTAGCAGTATTAGAGTTAATCTCAGTTAAAAAAACCATAACAGTAACTACAAGTATTATTATTACAAGAATTGGTATACCCTCAAGATTAATGGTATCTCCAATCCAATTAATTAGACCTGATGATTTAAAAGAGGATGCAATAGCTAAACCACCGCCTATTAGCATACCTATACCCCATGGGATTGTTTTAGCATCGCTCCACTCAAGAAGACGTAATACCTCACCTTTTTTATTTTTTTTTCCACTTGATAAAGAAAATAAGAGCAATGCGGTAATTACTGCCACAGTTGAATCCTTAACAAATCCACTTACTCCAAGGAGCTCGGACCACCAACTTCTAAAAATAAAACCTAAAGCATAAAAAAGAACAATCACCGCGACTTTTTTTTCAGCGGGTGACATCGTACCTAGATTAATATATTCTTCCTCAATTACATCAATATCTCCATGAAGATTACCTTTTACTTTAAAAAACTTGACCAGGTAAATCCATGATACCGGCAAAAATATAATGACGAATGGAATGCCAATCTTTAGCCAATCTGTAAATACAATTGATGGTGATTCAGGAAAAATTTCTTTGGCGGTGCTAACAAACACCAAATTAGGAGGAGTCCCAACAAGTGTTCCCGTTCCACCAATGCTAGCAGAATACGCAATTGCTAACATTAAAGCCGGGGCAAAATTTGAAACATCAGCTCCTAAAGATTTTTCTCTATTTATAATGGCAAGACCAATAGGCAGCATCATTAAGGTTGTAGAATTATTAGAAGTCCACATAGATAAAAAACCTGTTGCAATCATAAAGCTTAACATTATTTTAGATCTACTTGTTCCTATCAGCCTAATTGTTGATAAAGCTATTCTTTTGTGTAAATTATTTGTCTCAATAGCTTTTGCTACAAAAAAAGCACCTATAATAAGAATAACAATATGATGCCCGTAGCTAGCCGCAATTTGTTTTGCATCCAAAATACCTAACAGTGGAAAAAGTGCTATGGGAATAAATGAAGTAGCAAAAATTGAAATAGCCTCAGTAACCCAAAAAATCGCCATTAAAAGAGAAACAGCAATTGCTTTCATGGCTAATGGATTCATTCCATCTGGTGGAGAAACAAATAAAAATACAGCAAAGAGACTCAGGCCGATTACAAAACCAAGCTTTTTTCTATTTTCCATAGATCTTTTTAAATAAAATTAAATAAATGAAGAAGACAACTCTATTTATTATTTCGTGAAATATTCATAATTACAAAATAAGATAAAAAAAAAGGGCTCGAAAGCCCTTTTTGTTAAATATTGTTGAATCTATCCTAAATACCTACGTAGGTTTTTACTTCTTGACCTATGACGCAATCGTTGAATAGCTTTTTCTTTAATTTGCCTAACACGCTCTCTGGTTAAATCAAATTCTTCACCAATTTCATTTAGAGTCATGGCGCTATCTCTATTAATACCAAAGTACATTTCTAATACAATTCGTTCTCTTTCCGAAAGTGTGTCAAGAGCGCCTGTAACTTCTTCACTCATGGACTCCATCATAATTTTAGCTTCTGGTTCTTCAGCCTCAGAATCTTCAATAATATCAAGCAAACTACTATTTTCACCTTCTTGAAAAGGGGAATTTAATGAACTATGCCTCCGAGAATACTGCATAGCCATTAAAACCTCATCTCCACTCATTTCAAGTTGAGCACCGATCTCATCGCCTTTTGGTTGTCTCTCTACCTCAGCCTCTAATTTTTCAGCTGCTCGAGTAATTTTTGTAATTGTACCAACTCTATTAAGAGGAAGCCTAATTAATCTTGATTGTTCAGCTAATGCTTGTAGAATTGACTGACGAATCCACCAAACAGCATACGATATAAATTTAAAACCCCTTGTATGGTCAAATCTCTTAGCGGCTTTGATTAATCCCATATTACCTTCATTAATAATATCAGCCAGTGATAATCCATTACCTTGATATTTTTTTGCTACAGAAACGACAAAACGTAAATTAGCCTCGACTAACTCTTTCATTGCTTTTTCATCGTTAGCTTGAATTCTAATTGCTAATTCAACTTCACGCTCAGGAGGGAGTGGATTAAACTTTCCAATCTCAGCCAAGTACATACTGATACTACCGCTTGATACTTTACTCGGTTTCGCTTTTTTCTTTTTAGCCAGGGCCTCTAGTTCAAGTGCCGCTTTTTCAGCTGCTGCATTCTCTGCAGCTTCTAGCTCTTTATTTTTAACTACTTCTTTCTTTAATTCTTTCTTAGCCAATTTAAAGGTCCTCTAGTCAATGGTGTTAAAGGTTTCATAGTTTGTAGGTACAGCTTCGTAATTTATATAAAATAAATCACTTTATAAACACAATCTTCTGATTTAGTATAATATTATTTATATTTGCCTGAATAAAATAAGTTCCTGAAGAAATTGAATTAACTGGATTCCAAGTAATAATTTGTTTTTCCTCAGTATCTTTAAGCTGAAAATGATCAATGAGAAGTCCCTTTAAATTGAAAATAGAAATGTCAACAGGTTCACCCTCAGCAATATCTAGAAATGAAAAGTTAATAGAGCTATTAAAAGGATTCGGGAATGCGGGACTCATTCTCGTCGCAGACTTCGTTGGTAATAAAGGATTCTCATCTTTATAATATATAAAGTTAGGATATTCATTAAATCCCTCGTGATTGAAAATAATTAATTCACCTTCAGAAATACCCGACCAGCTTAAATAGTCATCACTATCAGGTTCAGTCATAATTGAATAATATTCAGAAGACTCTTTAAAAGAAAGACCCTCTTCTCCACCAAAAATGAATAAAGAAGATCCATCAGAAAAAATTAAATTCATTTGCCCAGCATAGATTCCATTACTTATAATAGTTGATAATGCTACTTGCAAACCTAAAAAAGCACTTTCTTCCTGGATAACTTTCTGCATGATGTACAACATAAGTAACTCTGAATCAATTACGTTTGACCATCCTTCTTCTTTCCAATTAGTTCCATTAAAAGTTGTTGGTTGATGATTGTCAAGCCATGATAAATCAGTGCCATTTTGCGTAATAAGATTATAAAGTATATTTTTATTAACGGTTCCGTTATGCATAAAAGAATAAGATATGCCATTATGATAAAACATCCATGGGTGTGGGTTTGGAGTTGTATTTATACCTGAGGAGGATAATCTCAAATGCCCTAAAGCAATGCTGCTCGCACCAACATCTAATATTGAATCAACAAGGCTCCAATATATTGTTGAATCAGAGTAGGCAGTCTTCTCCGATCTAAAAAGAGGTACAATTGGAACAGAATATTCTTTGGTATAGTCTAGTAGGGACCAACCATTTGTCATATTTACAGACTGATCAAAGAACGTACTTAATTGGCTCCTTATTTCATATTGTTCTGAATTGGACAAAGTGGAAAGAGTGAGGTTTTCTTTATTGATTACAGCCCACAGCCTACAACCAGAGACCTGATCTAAAGTTATAATATATAGAATAATGATAAAAAAATATTTCATAATTAATTAGTTATCCAAAAAGATTAGTAATCTTAAATACACTTTAATCGGTTAATTATTCGTATCATCACCTCAAAATATAAACATTTAAAGTTTAATTATTTTTAAAACTTATGATTCAATTTGCACTTTTTTCTTAGTAGTAGTAATGTTGCCTTTTTAGTAAAATACAATAATGCTTCAATTCTACATTTCAATCCTATTTATTATATCTTTCACAAGTTTGTTGAGCGAAAACACACCTAATCGTCCTGAAATAGTTCATACTCCGGACCCATTCAAGCTCAATCAATTGGGGAAGATCGGAGATAATACTTTCCCATCGAATCCCATGAGTGACCGTGCAAGAGGATATTTATTACAGGGAAAAGCTCAAACGGCAATAACAAATTATGGAAATTATATTGATATTGAGGTCAACCCTAATGGAGCATGGGGAGAGTTTGCATACCTTTATGAAGTATCATTCCTCGCTGGAATACCAGGCAATTCTAATTCGTCTAATTACATTTGGGAAAATATTGAATCAACAACGAATAATACTGGAATAATTGTATACGGAATTTGGGAATCTCAAGGAGCTTATGATGCTTGGTTCAATGGAAGCGATACCACTTTTTCTGGAATCCTATTTAATGCTGAGGATGACAATGGAAAATGGGAACCGGATAGCATCTCAAAAAAAATAGATATATCAGAGATAACAAAAGAGCATCAATGGTTTATAGATCACAATTCAAAAAAAATAGTTATAAGTACCTTTAACAATAAAAACCCGAACAAAAGTTCAGCAAAGATTGGATTGATATACCCTTGGGCTTTAAGACCTCGATTGATAAAAAGAGAAGATCAGTTCGATTTTTATGATTATGGACAAGATCAAGAAGAATGGACAAAAGATGATAATTATACATATTATGGTGCAAATACTGCAGAATCATGCTTATCTTTTTTTTCCCCTACTTATAATACGGATTGGCATGCCTCGACAATGGCAAGAACAAATACTCATAACACAGATGTAACCGCTGGAGATATTTTTGGTAATACCTATGTTACCGATCCAATGGATACTTATCCCCTCCTAGCTCATTCTGCATATAGCTCAACATGGCCAAAAAGACAAAATTATAGTAATGGAAAAGTAGAACCTTATTGGCCAGGTTGGTGGGCACAAGATTTCAACATAAACCTACCTAATTGTTCATCATCAAGAAAGGATCCAGACTGCTGGGAAGATGTACCAGGAAGATTTATTTCAGATATGGATATTTATATGGAGTTTGATGATCGGTGGGCTCATAGAGGAAATCAAGTAAACACAAACGATGAATATGAGCAAACTGGATACCCGATGGGATTAAGAGTTATGTCTGAAGCCCATTCTTATGGTGTTTCTTATGCTGAAGATATTTTATTTGTTACTGTAAAAGTTAGAAATGAAAGCGGTGATTGGTGCGCTGAAGATGAATTTGGAGAACCAATACTTGACGATGATGGAAATCAAAAATGTGGTGAAGCTATGATTATGCCAGATGGAACAAAATTAAATAAAGGAAAAGGGTTTAATTATTCAGGTACGAGTTTAGGTTTTTGGAATGACGGAGTTACGCTAACCGGAGATAAATACGGTAATAGTAGCTACTGGTCTAGCGCAGATGACTATATGAAATACCACTGGGAATTACTTGAAATAAATGATGAAAGATTGCTAATAAGCATGGCAATGATAGGTGATTATGATGGTCAATCTGGTGTTTCTGGTTATGCTATGAATCCTAACATTTCTAGCCCTGGAGATGACTTTGGCTTAGTTGCAA
>Ga0308001_10000870_pt1 | contig 13959 bp, 9 predicted proteins | sample Neamet5_FD_203167 | JGI IMG/M metagenome (GOLD analysis project Ga0308001, IMG submission 203167) | Marine microbial communities from water near the shore, Antarctic Ocean - #5 | ecosystem: Environmental > Aquatic > Marine > Unclassified | place: Southern Ocean | collected 2014-06-04
GGGTCGAACTGGTCGAGGAAGAACGCCTCTCGGGCGCGCCGCGCGATCTTTCGCGCCCTGCCCGCTACCGCGCGATTGTCAATTGCGGCAAGCCGCTGCCCGATATGGAAGTCGCGATCCGCGGCGAGGATGGCGCCACCAAGGGCGATCATCAGATCGGCAAGGTGTGGTGCCGCGGCCCCAGCGTGATGCATTCCTATTTCCGCAATGTCGAAGCCACCGAGGATTGCCTGGTTGATGGCTGGCTCGACACCGGCGACATGGGCTACACCGCCAAGGGCTATCTGTTCATCGTCGGCCGGGCGAAGGACATGATCATCATCAACGGCAAGAACCACTGGCCGCAAGATATCGAATGGGCGGTGGAACAGCTCCCCGGCTTCAACCACGGCGATATCGCGGCGTTCTCGATCGAGACCGAGAGCGGCGAGGAAGCCCCCGCCGTGCTGGTGCATTGCCGCGTTTCCGACCCTGATGAACGCATCAAGCTGCGCGACCAGATCGCCGACAAGGTGCGTTCGGTCACGGGCATGAGCTGCGTGGTCGAACTGGTGCCGCCGCGCACCCTGCCGCGCACCTCATCGGGCAAGCTCTCGCGCGCCAAGGCGAAGAAGCTCTATCTGGCGGGCGAAATCGTCCCGATTGATCTCGCCGCCTGATCTTTGCGCTATTCCGCCGCCGGATCGCTCCACGCGGCTGTCAATGCGCCTGACGTCGGATCCAGCACCACCTCAACGCGTTCGTCACGCAGCAGGTCAGCGGCGGCGCTCGCTCCGGCGGCATTGCCCGTAAGCGCCACCGGTTGGCCAAGGCGTTGGGCTGCCCAGCCAATCAGCGCCACGGTTTCCCGCCCCTGCGCGGTCAGGCCCTCAGCATCGGTTGCGATGCTGCGCGGCAAGGGCAACGGCGGTGGCACCACCTCAATCGTCCAGTCCGGCTCGGTCGCGGCGATCCGGGCTTCCAGCGCGCGATAGGTGGCAAGCCCGGCGCCCGGCAGACGAGCGGCGCGCACCAATGCGTGCCGGCGCGCCCGATCAATCAGCACCTCGTTCTGCGACACCCCGGCGACCAGACCAAGGCGAACCGCCAGCGCATCGGCGCGGGCCAGCGCGTCGGCTTCGTCGCGCGCCCGCGAGGCGGAAAGCTGCGCCTGCTGGGCGGCGCTCGCGCTGGTGCCAACCTGATATTGGTTCAGCGTCAGATCGACCTTGCTTCCGAGCCGCTCTTCCAGCGCGCGGGCGATTTCGGCCTCGGCAGCGGGCTTCAACTGGGGGGTGAGCATGGTGGCATTGATCGCCAGAGGCTGGGTGGTGAAATCAATCTCGAAGGTATCGATCAGCGAGCGGTTGTCGAAGGTCTGCCTAAGCTCGCTGCGCACGATGCGCTGGGCATTGGCTTCCCACGCGATCTGCTGGAGCGAAAAGCCAAGCGGAATGGCGAGCGCGATGAACACCGCCGCCACCGCAAGGTTCTGTGCCCGCGTCTGTTCCTTTCCAAGATCCTGACTGAATCCGTAAAGCCGCGCCATGCCCCACGCGGTCAGCGCGATGGTCAGAAAGTTGGTGGCGAAAAGCAACAGCGCGCCCGAGAACACGGTCCAGTTGAGCGTGGCAAGGCCGAACCCGACCGTGGCGAGCGGCGGCATCAACGCGGTGGCGATGGCGACACCCACGATGGTGCCCTCGCGTCCGCGGATCATCGCATAGGCACCGGCGAGCGCCGAAAAAAGAGCGACGAACAGATCAAACAGATTGGGCCGGGTGCGGGCGGCAATCTCGCTCGTCACGGTCTGGATCGGCGAGATGAACACCAGCACGGCGCACAGCCCCACGGCCAACACCGCGCCCCACGCAAGGGTGCGCGCCGCCTGCTTGAGCCAGCGATAATCGCCAATCGCCAAGGCAAAGCCGAGCCCGATGATCGGGTCCATCAGCGGCGAAAGCAGCATGGCCCCGATCACCACCGCGGGCGACGACAGCAGCAGGCCGAGAATGGCGATCCCCGCGCTCATCGCGATCATGAACATGTAGCGATGCGACAGCGCGCTGTCCTCGCGCCGCTTGTCGATCACATCGCCATGTTCGACCTCGGAAATGACATCGCGCAGCCACCAGCGCCGGATGCCGAACAGGATAGCCCCCAGGGTGCTGCGCAGCCCGCCCGACGCCGGGACGGCGTCACGCTGCGTGTCAGCACCTTCGGCAGATGCGGCTATGTCGTTCATGAATCATCCTCTGGTGATGCACTTTTTCGGTGTGAGAAGCGCATGCAATGCCCTATTGTTCCATATCTATAGGGCCAAGCATTGCCGGAAAGCCAGATTGCCCCAAGCGGCGCTGACCTTGAAAGCTGTGTTTTAGGTGACTAATACAGTTGCACAGGCAGGTGGGAAACAGCGCGGATGACGGGCTGTAACCCACCGGCAAGAGGAGGCAAGGATAGCGGATGAGCACGGATAACCAGAATGCGGCCTCGATCGCCACAGCGACCAAGACGGCGACGGACTTCTCGCTCACCCCGCCCGATCCGGTGCCGCAGGTTGCGCCCGAACAGGCGATCGGGCTGGTGCCGGTTTCGACCGAGCAGAAATCCAAGCTCGACAGCAAGGTCGATGCTTTCGTGAATGATCTGGTGTCCTCCGATGCCAATTCGCCCGAATTCGGCGAGAAGGTCGATCAGATCACCCGCATGGGGCAGGAGCAGATCCGCGCTGCCGCCGCGATGTCGAACCGCTTCCTCGATCGCCCGGTGCGCGCGATGGATGGCGATGGCAGCGTGGGCACGGATCTTGCCGAATTGCGCCGCACGGTCGAGGATCTCGATCCCGGCCGCAAGGGCAAGATGACAGGGCGCAAGCTGCTCGGCATCATTCCCTTCGGCAACAAGCTGAAGAACTATTTCGACAGCTATACCTCGGCGCAGGGCCACATCCAGTCGATCCTCGCCCGGCTTGAAGGTGGCAAGAAGGAACTGCACCTCGATAACGCCGCGATCGATACCGAACGCCAGAAGCTGTGGGCGGCGATGGGCGAATTGGAGCAGATGATCCACATCGCCAAAACGCTCGATGCGCGGCTGGAGGCCAAGGCCTACGAACTCGATTCCTCCGATCCTGCCAAGGCCAAGGCGCTGCGCGAATCCGCGCTGTTCTATGTGCGCCAGCGCACACAGGACTTGCTCACGCAGATGGCGGTGAGCGTGCAGGGCTATCTCGCGCTGGATCTCGTGAAGAAAAACAATGTCGAACTGATCAAGGGTGTCGACCGGGCCAGCACCACCACGGTGGGCGCGCTGCGCACGGCTGTTACGGTCGCTCAGGCAATGACCAACCAGAAGCTGGTGCTGGGCCAGATCACGGCGCTCAACCAGACCACCAGCGACATCATTGATTCGACCAGCCAATTGCTGCGCGAGCAGACCGGACAGATCCACGAACAAGCTGCCTCGAGCACCATCCCGCTCGAAACGCTGCAACGCGCCTTCCAGAACATCTATGACACCATGGATGAGGTCGACAACTTCAAGGTGCGCGCGCTCGATTCGATGAAGAAGACAGTCGAGACCCTGTCTTCCGAAGTCGAGAAGTCTAAGGGCTATATTGCGCGCGCTGAAGGTCAGGCGCAGGCACAGGCCAAAGTTGCCGCGTCCGAGCCGTCCTTGCTCACGCTGGATCGCTGATGCCCGATACCACCCGCCATTCCGATCAGATCCTGCGCGAGGCGCGCACCAGCCTCGTGGTGCAGCGCGAAGGCGGCACGCATCGTCCGGCCAAGAGCATCGGCAAGGGCTCGGCGGCGGCCAAGCGCAAGCTGTGGCTCACCCGGCTGCGCAACCTCGGCCTCGCCATTGCCGCGATCTGGATCGGGGCTGGCGTTGCCGGTGCGTTCATCGGCGGAATCGGGTTCTGGGGCGTGATGATGGTCGTAATCGCGACGGCGGTTGCGGTCGGCCTGTTTTCGAGCTTCCCCAAAGCAAAGGTGCCCAAGCGCGCCGAATTGGCGCAGGGCAATCCGCAGCAGATGGTGGCGCGCACCGAACTCTGGCTCGAAGCCCAGCGCGCGGCGCTCCCGCTGCCTGCGGTGCGGATTGTCGATCAGATGGGGGTGCAATTGGATGCGCTCGGGCTCCAGCTCCAGCATATTGATCCGGCCCATCCGGCCGCCGCCGAAGTGCGCGAGCTGGTGGGGGAATATATTCCCGAAACCATCGAGAATTACCGCCGCATTCCTGCGCACCTGCGCAAGGAAGCCCATATCGGCAAAAGCGCGGATGATCGCCTGACCGAAAGCCTCGGCAAGCTTTCGGGCGAGCTTGATCGCGTCACCCGTAAGCTGGCCGAAGGCGCGCTGGATGATCTGGCGATCAAATCCCGCTATCTCGAATATCGCTACGGCGGGGCCGAAGCGCTGGAAGATCTGCGCACCCCGGACACCGGCGTGCCGCTGCCCGATTTCTCCGCCACGCCCGCCAAGCAGGAGCGTTAAGGCCATGCGCGTGACCTTGCCCCATGATCTCCCGCGCGAGGAAGTGCGCCGCCGGATGCACGCCCATGCCGACGAAATCGCCAGCTTCTTTCCCCCGGGCCTTGCCGATGTTTCGACCAGCTGGCCGAACGAGGACCGCATGGAGATCACCGCCACCGTGGTCGGCTACACCATCCCCGGCGGGGTGGATGTGCGCGAGAAGGAAGTGGTTATCGAAATGCAATTGCCGGCGATTCTCGGCCTGATGCGCGGCGCGCTGGAAAAGGCCGTGCGCAAGGAAGGCGGCCGCCTGCTGCGGCCCTAGGCCCACGCCGGGCGGACGCGATGGCCCCGCCTGAGTATCGTTGCATCTGATGCAAGAATCTGTCATTTCTGCTGGACAGCCCGTGCGCATTGCCGGGTTGACACGTCTGGTCACCGACCGCCGCTTTCCGGCGACCGGCACAGGGCCGGACAGGAAGGCAGCGAAGTGCCCAGCACGGCTCACCAAGGCCCGGCAGAGGATCTGAGGCTGCACTTGCGCGCCGCAACCATGGCGGCGCATGATCTGCTCGATCACAGCATGCAAGCCGCCAGCGGCTGGCAGAACCGTGCTGATTATGCGCGCTTTCTCACGCTCCAGCACGCCGCGCGCGCACCGATCGAAGCGTGGCTGGCAGAGCATGCCCCCGTCGCCCTGCAACCGCCGGTCCAGACCCCGCTGATCGCGCAGGATCTGGCCGCGCTGGGGCTTGGCTTGCCTTCTGCCGCCGCGCCCTTCCGCATGGCAGACGAAGGCGCGGGCGAAGCTCTTGGCGCGGCATGGGTGCTGGCCGGATCAGCGCTCGGCAACAAGGCGATCCTGAAACAGATGCGCCGGACCAGTGCCGCTGACGGCGACGATTGGCCCGCGGCCTTCCTCGGCGATGAAGCCATGCTGGCGTTCTGGCAGGCGTTGCGCGCGCGGCTCGAACAGCCTGCCAGCGCGGCGCAATCTGCCGCAGCCGCCGAGACGGCGCGCGCGGTCTTTGCGCATTTCATCGTCCACGCGCAGGATGCAGGAGGCGTGGCCGCATGAACCTTCAGCAGCAGGTGCAAGGCGCGCTGACCGAATGTGATCGCGAGCCGATCCACCAGATTGCCGCGGTCCAGCCCTTCGGCGCACTGTTTGCGGTGGATGATGCAGGCGCGATCACGCAGGCTTCGCTCAATGCGGCCGAAATCCTCGATCTGGCGGCTGCCCCGACCATCGCGGCGGGCACGATGCTGCGCGAATGGTTCACCGCCGAAGCATGCGATGCGCTGCGCGAAGCCTTCGCCCGTGCGCCTGCCGATGAAGGGGTCGAGCGGCTGTTCGGGCTCGATCTCACCGGCGATGGGCGGCTGTTCGATTGCGCGGTCCACCCGAGCGGCGATCAGATGGTGATCGAGTTCGAACCCCATGCCCTGCGCGATTTCGCCGATCACCTCGGCCTGATCGGTCCGGTGATTTCCCAGCTTGAACGCCTGCGCGAGCCGCAGGAATTGTGCGACGCGGCGGCGCGACTGGTGCGCCAGATGCTCGGTTATGATCGGGTGATGGTCTATCGCTTCCAGCCCGATGAAAGCGGCGAGGTGATCGCCGAAGACAAGCGCGGCGATCTCGCTGCCTTTCTCGGCCTGCGTTATCCGGCGGCGGATATCCCGCAGCAGGCGCGCGAGCTGTTCCGCCGCAATCGCTTCCGGGTCATCGCCGATATGGCCGCCGAAGCGGTGGCCATCGAACCGGCGGTGCGGCCCGGCGGTGCGCCGCTTGATCTGTCGATGAGCGTGCTGCGCGCCCATTCGCAGATGCACCTCGCCTATATGCGCAACATGGGCGTGGGCGCCTCGCTGACGATTGCGATCGTGCGGCATGAACGGCTGTGGGGGATGATTTCCTGCCATCACGAAACGCCCCGCCTGCCGCCCTTTTCGCTGCGAACAGTGGCTGAATTGTTCAGCCAGACTTTCTCGCTGATGCTTGATCGCATGCTGGTGCGCCGCGCCGAAAAGCTGCGCGAACGCGCCCGCAATCTCAATGATCAGCTGATGATCGAACTGGCAGGCGGCACATCGCTGGTTGCCAATCTGCCCTTGCTGGAACAGTCAATCGGCGATCTCATCGTGCATGATGGGATTTCGCTGCTTGTCGGCGGGGAATATCGCGCGCTCGGCGCAGCGCCCACCCACGAGGAATTCATGGCTCTGGCCCCTGCGCTTGGCGAAGGGCAGAGCAGCGCGATCCTTGCATCCACCGTGCTTGCCGAAGAGCTCCCCGCCGCCAGCGCCTTTGCGGACCGCGCGACCGGGGCGATGATCCTGCCACTTTCGCGAACTCCGCGCGATTACCTGATCCTGTGGCGCCGCCCGGCCGAACAGGTCGTGATCTGGGCGGGCGATCCGGACAAGGCCAAGGCCGCGCCCGGCGCGAGGCTGACACCGCGCACCAGCTTTGCCGCGTGGCGCGAAATCGTGAAGGGGCGCAGCATCGACTGGAGCGAAGAGGAATATGATTTCGCCGAAAGGCTGCGCCGCACGCTGATCGAAGTGATCCTGCGCATGAGCGAGGAAGTGATGCGCGAGCGCCAGCGCGCCGCCGAGCAGCAGGATTTGCTGATTGCCGAGCTCAATCACCGGGTGCGCAACATCCTAGGGCTGATCCGCGGGCTGGTCGCCCAATCGCAGCAGGACGCGATGAGCGTGGCGGGCTTTGCCGCGATCATCGGCGGGCGGATCTCCGCGCTCGCTTCGGCGCATGACAATATCACCCGCGACAATTGGTCACCGGCACCGCTCTCGGTGCTGATCGAGAGCGAATTTGCCGCCTATCTCGGGGCCGGACAGGCGCGGCTCAACATCACCGGCGAGGATGTCCTGATCCGCCCAGAAGCCTTCACGGTGATGGCACTGGTCGTGCATGAACTCGTCACCAATTCGGCCAAGTATGGCAGCCTCAGCGCGCGTTCGGGCATGGTGACGATCGATCTGTCGCGAAGCGCGTTCGGCGATCTGCAAATTGCGTGGCGCGAAGCGGGTGGGCCGCCGGTTTCCCCGCCGGGACGACAGGGCTTTGGCTCAACCATCATCCAGCGATCGATCCCGCATGAATTGCAGGGCGAGGCCGAGATGCGCTTCCGGCTGGGCGGTCTGGAAGCCGATTTCTTGATCCCGCGCCGCTTCCTTGCCGAAGCAAGCGACCACGGCGCAGGCACGCAAGGCACGGCGCGCACGCGCAGCGCACCGCCTCCGCCGCCGGCTGCGCCTGCGGCAGGGCGCAAACCATTGCGCCATGTCCTCGTGGTCGAAGATAGCATAATCATCGCGCTTGATACCGAGGAAAATCTCAAGCGGCTTGGCGTACCCTCGGTGCGGGTGGAAAGCAGCGTCGCCGGTGCCTTGCAAGCGATCCGCGAGGCCGCGCCTGACTTCGCCATCATCGACTTCAATCTCGGCCATGAATCGAGCGCGCCTGTGGCGGCGGCGCTGCGCGAACGCGGTGTGCATTTCCTCCTCGCAACCGGCTATGCCGAAAGCGCCAGCGATATGGACACGCTGGGGGCGACCGGCGTGCTGCGCAAACCCTATGGCCAAAGCGAGCTGGAGCGCGCGCTCGGCTTGCAGGGCTGAACCGGGGTCAGCCCTTTCAGAACCAGCGCTGCCGCCAGTAGAACGGCGCCGCCACCGGATTGCCCGCCTTGTCGCGCGCCGGGCGGAAGCCGAGCCGCTGCTCGACGAGTTCACAGGTTAGGCGATCAGCCTCGGGATCGGGGCTGGCGCGATAGATGCTGCAATCGCGCGCGCGGCCATCCACCCCGACGATCACCCGCACGATCACTTCGGTGCCGCGCCGCGCCGCACGCCCGCCTTCGGGCACGGGATAATCGCGCGCATTGTTGATCTCGCCCGCAATATGGACAGGCTTGGAGGCGAGCCCACTGCCCCGCCCGCTGCCCGCATTGCCGCTGCCCGTGCCCTCCCCGCTGCCCGCAGCGCCCGTGCCCTCACCCGCATCGGCGGCGCCGGAACGATTGGCCGTCCCCGTCGAAGCGACACGCGGCAGCGGCGTCTCTTCACGCAGCACACGCTCGGGTGGCGGTGCAGCGACAGGCTTGGCCGTCGCTTCGCGGCCCGGATCACCCGCCGCGCCTTCCTCGGCGGCATCAGGTTCGGGCGGCGGCGGTGGAGGGGGCGGTGCTTCGAGCGTGAAGGCCGACACCACAGTCTGCTCGACCGCCGCCGTGAGATCGGGCGCCAGCGCCCGCGCCAGACCATAGAACACGGCAAGGTGCAGCACGGCAATGGCGAGCAGCAGCGGCAGGCTGAGCGGCTTGCGAACCGCGTCAAAGCGGGCTGGCGGTGGTGGCGGGTTCATCCCCGGACCTCTCCCATCTGGATGCCTTCACCACCAGTATTCTCTGCTCGGCCCCGCCGCACAAGCCCAAGCAAAAAGGGGCGACCCTTACGGGCCGCCCCTCTTGATGTCTTGTCAGACGTGCAACGATCAGAAGGTCACGCGGACCCCGAAGCGCACACCCCAGAGCGAGGCTTCCGGCACAACGTTGAACACCGGCTGACGGATCGTGTTACCGGCAGCGTTCGCATACTGATACTGCGAGCAGGCCGCGTTGGCGCAGGTCACGTTGACCAGCGGCGCATAGAACGGGAAGCCAACCTGACGGAAGGTTCCCAGCTCGCTGTCGATCAGGTTGAGCACGTTCTCGACGTCGGCGAACAGCTGGATCTTGCCGCCGAAGACAAACGGCACATCCTGACGGACCGAAAGGTCGACACGATGCCACCACGGCGCTTCACCCACGTTCTTCGGTGCAATCTGGCCCTGGAACCCGTTGAGCTCCGAACCCTGGATGAACCGCTGGAACGCCGCAAAGTCGAAGCCCGGCGCATAGGTGACGCGCGGGTCTGCCGTCGGGCTGCTCACGTTCGGCACGTAGAGCAGGTTACGGTCGTTACGACCGGTCACCCCGAACACCGCCGAACGGTTGTTGCCCGATGCCTGGTCGGCAAAGGTGTAGCTGAACCGCTGGCCCGAACGGGCCAGGTAGAACAGCTGGATGCTGGTGTTGTTGTCACCGAAGATTTCGGCGTCATAGCCTAGCGTCAGGCGGAACTGGTGATCAGTCTGGTAATTCGACGTGCCGAAGGCCGCGAAGTTCGGATCAAGCGCAGCAGCGTTGGTGTAGTTCGAGAACGCCACCGACGACGTGCCCGAGTTGCCATCATTCGCCGTCTGATAGGTGTAGGCACCGTTCAGGTAGAAACCCGAGCTCCAACGCTTGTTGACGCGCGCCACCAGGTTCAAGCTGTCACCTTCGTCGATGTTGGTAAGCAGCAGGTCGGTGTTCACCCCGGTCTGGCCCGGCAGGATCGAATAGCGCGGACGGCCATCGGGCAGCGTGCCCGTGACAACCGAGCGCAGGTCGGTCCACTCCAGTGCATTGCGCACCTTCGAGTAGATCACATCAACGCCGAGTTTCCAGTCATCGCCGAGCGGACCGAGCTTGGCGACATAGTCCGCCGAACCCGAGAAACGCCACTGCGACTGCGGCTTGAAGTTGGGGTCAAGCGCGTTGGTCGGCGAACCGGCGGTGCCCGCGGTGCGGATCGCCGCCACGAGCTCGGCCGGAATGCCGGTGCCGCCGGTCACGTTGTTGAGCGTGGCAGCGCCGATCGCCTGCACCTGCGCCGGGGTCAGGCCGGAGATGCCCGAAACGGTGAAGGTGCCGTTGTCAGCGCGGCGCACCTGGGCGCGGCCGAGCGTCGGGCCAGGGTTCGAATAGTTGTTCGAAATCCACACCAGCGGGTTGCCGCCACCGAAGATACCGGCCGAACCGCGCAGGGTCAGACGATCGGTGGGACGCCAGTTGATCGCGAAACGCGGCTGGAACAGGTCACGGCCGTTGAGATTCGCGGTGTTCGGGAAGCCGAAGCGATCGAAGAACGCCTGGTTGTTGAACGGGCGATCCGGCGTATCGAACAGGTCGTAACGGAAGCCAGCCACGACAGTGAGATCGTCGGTCACGTCAATCGTGTCCATGATCCCGAAGGTCCACTGGTTGTTCGCGAATTCGGCGGTGACGGTGTCGATCCCGCCGCGCAGCGGCACGGCGATGTCGACTTCGTTGGCTCGCTGGGCCTGAAGGTCGGCAATCGAGTCGAACAGCCATGCACCCGAAACGCGCTGGGCGAACAGGTTGCGGACATCCTGCAAGCGGCGCTCGGCGATGAACTTCACCGTGTGGCTGTTCATCTTGAGCGTGGCCGCGAATTCAATCGCGAGACGCTGGCTTTCCAACTCGTTGGCCTGACGGCTGATGTCCGGGCCGAAGGTCAGGCCGCGAACGCCGGTCGGGCAAGTCAGAGCCGGAGCCGTCGAAACGGCATCAAGACAGACGTTGAACTGGCCAAGAGTGGTGTTGCCGCCAATCGGAACCTGCAGACGCGTGTAATCCGCATAGGACACGCGCAGCATGGTCGAGAAGGTGTCGCTCCACTGATTGTTCGACTGGACAATACCGAAGTGGTTGATCGCACCCTGGGTGTAATTGTTCGACAGCAGGCTGAAGTTCGGGTTGTTCGAGTTGATCGCACCCACACCGGTCTGCCCGGCAAGCACCGAACCTTCGTTCCAGATATAGGTTGCCGACAGGCGGTGACCCGGCGCGACGTTCCAGTCGAGCTTGGTGATCAGCTTGTCGTCCTTTTCAGGAATGCTGTCGGCCACGCCGAGGGTGTCAAAGCGGTAGACGGTGTTGGCAATATCGCTGATCTGGTTGATCTGCGCATCGGTGATGCCAAGCTGGGCCGGGCTGACAGCAGCCGGCACGGTGTCGCGGGTGCGCTCGTAAGTCACCGCGAAGAACAGCTTGTCCTTGATGATCGGGCCAGTGACCTGCGCCGTGTAGATCTGCGATTCGAACGCGCCGGTGCGGGTGAAGTTGCGCGCACGGGTGCCGCGCAGGCTGTCGTCCTGATAGAAGGCCGCGCCGAGGAAGGTGAAATCATTGCCGCCCGACTTGAGCTGGGCATTGATCGCGCCGCCCAGGAAGTTGCCCTGCTGGATGTCGACCGGAGCCACTTCGACCGAGAATTCGCCGATCGCATCAAGCGGCACCGGGCCGCGGGTCGACACGAGGCCGCCTGCTTCCAGACCAAAGGGATCGCCAAAGTCGACACCATCAATGGTGAAGCGGTTGAAACGGTTGTTCTGGCCTGCAATCTGGATGCCCTGGCCGCCCGGCTGGATGGTCACGAGCGGATCGCGCTGGGCAAGGTTCTGCAGGCTGCGGTTGACGTTGGCCACACCGAACACGTCGCGGGCCGAAAGCACGGTGGCAGCGCCGGTCGAAAGGCTGATCGCCGAACGCTGGCGAGCACCCGAAACCACGATCGTCTGACCGGCGGGAGCCAGCGCGATACCAACGCGCTGGGCCTGACCGGCAGTGAGGAAACCGATTTCTTCTTCGACGCCTTCATAGCCATCTGCCGCAACCGCGACGATGAACGGGCCGCCCAGACGCAGACCAACCGCGTTGAAGTTACCGCCGGCGTCGGTGGTGACATCAGAACGCGTGCCCGAAGGCTGGTGCGTGATGGTCACGCTGGCACCGGGGATCGGGTTACCGTCCGCATCGGTGACAGTGCCGCGGACGGCCGAGGTGGTTTCCTGCGCAGCGACCGGCGCAGCAACCATGGTGGTGGCGGCGAGGCTGACAACGCTCGCGGCGAGAAGATATCTGAGTTTCATAAGAAAGCCCCTGATGACGAAAAAAGGATGGGCCTGACCGGCTGCATCCGCCCCTAGTTTTATTGCACTGCGGCAAAGCGACAGTTTTGTGACGTTTTGATGAAACTCACAACTGGCGCAAGCGATCCCCGCGCGCCCGGCACCAACCAGACGGGGGAAAACAGCCAATTTCAACACCCTCTTGCGCGCAGTGTTGCATGTGCGCAACGAAATGGGAATATTTCACGCAGGCGCCCGAGAGGCTTCCGGCGGGCCATCAGGCACCGCCGGGCTCTGCGAATCTGCGGTCAGGCGAGGTTGATCTCGCGCAGACGCTGCATCAGGAAATCATGCGCGCTGATCGGCGCAGGCGGCGGCGCTGCATCCTCGGCCGAGACACATTCGGGCAGCGGCGTGATCAGGAAATCCGGGCGGAAATGCAGGAAGAAGGGCATGGAATAGCGCGCCCGCTTGGCTGCCTCGCCGCGCGGGTTCACCACCCGGTGCGTGGTCGAACGCAGGCGGCCATTGGTCTGCCGTTCGAGCATGTCGCCGACATTGATGACCAACGCCCCCGGGGGCACATCAATCGCGCGCCATTCCCCGGCCTTGGTCAGCAGTTCGAGCCCGGCTTCCTCGGCACCCAGCAGCAGCGTGATGGTGTTGATATCGCCATGCGCCGCCGCGCGAATGGCACCTTCGGGCGCGCCTTCGCCCAGCGGCGGATAATGCAGCAGGCGCATCACCGAATTGCCGTCCTCGACGCTAGCGGCAAAGAAATCACGCGGCTTGCCGAGGTGCAGGGCAATGGCTTCGAGCACGGTGCGGCCACTGGCTTCGAATGCGGCGTAAAGCGCGCTCATCACTTCGCGGAAGCCGGCGACTTCGGCGGGCCAGACATTGGGCGCCATGAATTCGGCCAGCGGATGGCCTTCGGGCAGATCGCGCCCGACATGCCAGAATTCCTTGAGATCGAAGACATCGGCGTCCTTGGCCTTCTCGGTGCCGAAGGGCGTGTAGCCGCGCGCGCCGCCCGAACCGGCGATCTTGTAGGCGCGCTTGACCTCATCAGGCAGCGCGAAAAACGCCTTGGCGGCGGCTTCGGCGCGGTCGATCAGGTCTTGCGGGATGCCGTGATCGCGCACCACGGCAAAGCCGTATTCGGCAAAGCTGCGGCCCAGTTCATCGGCAATATCTTCGAGCGGCTGTGCCAGCGAAACGCTGGCGATTTCGGTTTGGGTGTTGGTCATGCGCGCGGCCTTACACCCGGCAGGGCATGCCTGCCAAGCGCCCCCGCGCAGGGGGCTAGATCGGCAGGAACAGGCTGGCGAGCGCGGCGCTCATGAGATTGGCGAGGCTGCCCGCTGCGAGCGCCTTCAGACCGAGCCGCGCAATCACCGGGCGCTGGTTGGGCGCGAGCCCGCCCGTCACCGCCATCTGGATCGCGATTGAGGAGAAATTGGCAAAGCCGCACAGCGCAAAGGTGATGATCGCCTGACTGCGCGCGGTGAGCTCGCCAGCCTGCATCGCGCCGAGATCGATAAAGGCAACAAATTCGTTGAGCACGATCTTGGTGCCGAACAGCCCGCCTGCAATCTGCGCCTGCTGCCAATCGGAAATGCCGATCAGGAACATTACGGGGGCAAACAGGTAGCCAAGCAACTTCTGGAAGCTGAGGTCGGCCAGCCATTGGGCCGTGGCGGGATCAAGCGGAGCGCCCACCTGCGCGGC
>Ga0308001_10000872_pt1 | contig 13944 bp, 14 predicted proteins | sample Neamet5_FD_203167 | JGI IMG/M metagenome (GOLD analysis project Ga0308001, IMG submission 203167) | Marine microbial communities from water near the shore, Antarctic Ocean - #5 | ecosystem: Environmental > Aquatic > Marine > Unclassified | place: Southern Ocean | collected 2014-06-04
CCATGCACTACGTCCTACCTCATCGTCGTGAGGATCGCAGTTATCCGCGGGCGGTCAAACCCAAGCCGTCCAAGTATCCGACCAGAAATAAAAATGCCAGTCAGCTTAACTGACTGGCATTAGGCCGTGGCCTCCCTTCTGCGTTGACGTGTCGATCAGTCGAACAGACCGAAGGTCAGGTAGCTCCAGATCGAACGCTTCTTGGCGGTTTCGCCGGTCTTGGCGTCCTGCTGCAGTTCGCGCGGTATCTGCTGCTCGGCTTCCTCGTACTGACGAACCACGTCCTGGCTGGCGCGGGTTTCGCCCGGCGGCAGCGGCGTGTCGGTTTCGATCAGGCCCAGGGTGGCCTTGGCCAGCCAGGAGCGGTTGTCGGCTTCCTCTTCGAGCGGTACGAACTCGCCGCTTGCCAGGCTCGGATGGTCAGGGTAGTTGAGCTTGAGGGTTTCCAGGCTGGTGGCAGCCAGGTCGTCCAGTGACAGACGCTGATAAGCCTCGGTCATGATTGCCAGGCCGTCACCGACCGACGGGGTTTCCTGGAAGTTCTCCACCACGTAGCGACCACGGTTGGCGGCGGCGACGTAGGCCTGGCGGGTCAGGTAATAGTGGCCAACGTGCACTTCGTAGGCGGCCAGCAGGTTGCGCAGGTAGATCATGCGCTGCTTGGCGTCCGGGGCGTAGCGGCTGGTCGGGTAGCGGCTGGTGAGCTGGGCGAACTCGTTGTAGGAGTCGCGCGCGGCGCCGGGGTCGCGCTTGGTCATGTCCAGCGGCAGGAAGCGCGCCAGCAGGCCACGGTCCTGGTCGAAGGAGGCCAGGCCCTTGAGGTAGTAGGCGTAGTCGACGTTGGCGTGCTGCGGGTGCAGGCGAATGAAGCGCTCGGCGGATGACTTGGCGGCCTCCGGCTCGGCATTCTTGTAGTAGGCGTAGATCAGCTCCAGCTGCGCCTGCTCGGCGTAGCGTCCGAACGGATAGCGCGACTCCAGCGCCTTCAGTTTGGCGATGGCCTGGGTGTAGCTGCGGTTGTCCAGGTCGGCCTGGGCCTGCTGGTACAGCTCCACCTCGCTGAGGTTTTCATCGACCTCCGGCTGCTTGGAAGAGCAGGCGGCGGTAAGGGCGAGGATGGCGATCAGCAGCAGGTGTTTCACTTGCATGGCGGCTTGCGTCCCTGTGACGGCCGCGCGGCCGTCCTGTTATGATGAGCGCCCCCGGAAACCCCTGGGGCAAAGACGCCGTATTTAACCACAAGCCTGTCGCCGAAACCAAAGGCCAGGCTCCCGCCGTTGCCGAAGATGACTTCTATAAACAAGCAGCTGATTCAACTCCAGGCCGTCGTTCCCTTTGAACAAGGCGGTCAACGCCTCGACCAGGTGGCTGCGCAGCTGTTTGGCGAGTTCTCGCGTTCGCGCCTTTCCACCTGGATCAAGGAAGGTCGCCTGACTGTCGATGGCACCGTGGCACGCCCGCGAGATACCGTGCATGCCGGCTCGACCCTGGTGCTCGATGCCGAGCAGGAAGCGCAGGGCGAGTGGGTCGCACAGGACATCGAACTGAACATCGTCTATGAAGACGAACACCTGCTGGTGATCGACAAGCCAGCGGGGCTGGTGGTGCATCCGGCTGCCGGGCATGCCGACGGCACCCTGCTCAACGCGCTGCTGCACCACGTACCGGATATCGTCAATGTGCCGCGTGCCGGTATCGTCCATCGCCTGGACAAGGACACCACCGGCCTGATGGTGGTGGCCAAGACCCTGCAGGCGCAGACCAACCTGGTCGAGCAACTGCAGAAGCGTACCGTCAGCCGCATCTATGAATGCATCTGCATCGGCATGATCACCGCCGGCGGCACCATCGATGCGCCGATTGGCCGCAGCTCTAGCCAGCGCCAGCGCATGGCGGTGACCGATGGCGGCAAGCCGGCGATCAGTCACTACCGCGTGCTCGAGCGCTACCGTTCGCACACCCATGTGCGGGTCAAGCTGGAAACCGGGCGCACGCACCAGATTCGTGTGCACATGAGCCACGTTGGCTATCCGCTGGTGGGCGATCCGGTCTATGCCGGGCGTTTCCGCATTCCGCCAGCCGCCAGCCCGACCCTGGTGCAGAGTCTCAAGGAGTTTCCGCGTCAGGCCCTGCATGCGCGTTTTCTCGAACTGGATCACCCGGCTACCGGCAAACGCATGAAGTGGGAGTCGGCGCTGCCGGATGATCTGGTCTGGCTGCTGACCCTGTTGCGTCAGGATCGCGAGGCCTTCGTCGGGTGAGCGTCCACGACTGGCTGACGCCCGACTGGCCTGCGCCGGCCAACGTGCGCGCCTGCGTCACCACCCGTAGCGGCGGCGTCAGCGCGGCGCCGTTCGATAGCTTCAACCTGGGCGATCATGTCGAGGACGACCCGATTGCGGTGGCAAGCAACCGTCAGCATCTGGTCGATGCCCTGGGTTGCCAGCCAGCCTGGTTGCGCCAGGTGCACGGCATAGTGGTGGCCGAAGCCAATCCGGCTGTGGTCATCGAAGCCGATGGCAACTGGACGGCCACCCCTGGTATCGCCTGCACGGCGATGACCGCCGATTGCTTGCCGGCTCTGTTCTGCGACCGCGCGGGTACGCGTGTGGCGGCGGCCCATGCTGGTTGGCGCGGGTTGGCCGGTGGCGTGCTGGAGGCGACCGTGCAGGCGCTCGACGTCGCACCGCAGGAGCTGCTGGTCTGGCTCGGTCCGGCCATCGGCCCGGCAGCGTTCGAGGTGGGAGCAGAAGTGCGCGAGGCCTTCGTGCGACAGCATGCCGAGGCTGTCAGCGCATTCGTACCCAGCGCCAATGCCGGCAAGTTTATGGCCGATATCTACCAGCTGGCGCGCATTCGCCTGGCTGCCATCGGCGTCACTGCGGTCAGCGGCGGTGGCCTGTGCACCTACAACGACCCGCGTTTCTACTCCTATCGCCGCAGTGCTCGCACCGGGCGTTTCGCCTCGCTGATCTGGCTGCAGCCCTGATCTGTAGGAGCGAGCTCTGCTCGCGAACACTGTAACCCAAGGCTTCGCGAGCAGAGCTCGCTCCTACCTGTTCTGTCGTGGGCATTCGTGTTGTGTTTTCTAGTCCTTAATCACCAATATCAATAGTGCTGGGCTGGGCGAGACGACCGGTCATATGCTCGGCGCCATGAACAGCATTCGACTCGACAAGCGCGACCTGATCCTGAGCAAAGGCTCGGCGGTGATGACGCGCCGTGGCTACCACGGCACCGGTGTGCTGGAGATCGTCCAGGCGGCCGGGATTCCCAAGGGCAGCTTCTATCACTACTTCGCCAGCAAGGAAGACTTCGCCCTGCAGGCGCTGGCTTTCATCTATCGCCCGCGTCTGGAGCGTTACGCCCAGGCGTTGAGCAATGCCGCGCTGAGCCCGCGGGCGCGCATCCTCGCTTACTACCGCGACCTGCTGGCGCACTTCGCCCGGCAGGACACGCCGCAGTACCACTGCTTCATCGGCAGCCTGAGTTTCGAGATGAGCGAGATGCTGCCAGCGGTCGGCGCTGAAGTTGCAGCCATCCAGCAGGCCTCGGTGGACATCCTGCGTGACTGCCTGGAGCAGGCGCAGGCTGCAGGTGAACTGCCGGCCGGCGAGGACTGCAGCAATCTCGCCACCTTTATCAGTGACGCCTGGCAGGGTGTGCTGGCGCGGCTCAAGGTGGGCCGCAACCTGCAGCCGCTGGAAGCTTTCGTCACCCGCCTGGAGCGTTTGCTGCAGGCCTGATTACCGTTCAACCCCAGAGGAAAGATGATGAGCGCTCCCGTTCAAGCCCTGTTCGCCCCGTTCCGCCTCGGTAACCTGGAGCTGCCGACCCGTGTGGTCATGGCGCCGATGACCCGTTCCTTTTCGCCCGGTGGCGTGCCCAACGCCAAGGTCATCGAGTACTACCGTCGCCGTGCGGCTGCCGGCGTGGGCCTGATCGTCACCGAGGGCACCACCGTCGGCCACAAGGCGGCCAACGGCTACCCGAACGTGCCGCGTTTCTACGGCGAAGACGCCCTGGCTGGCTGGAAACAGGTGGTCGACGCCGTGCATGCCGAAGGCGGCAAGATCGTTCCGCAGCTCTGGCACGTGGGTAATGTGCGCAAGCTGGGCACCGAGCCGGATGCCAGCGTGCCGGGTTATGGCCCGATGGAGAAGGTCAAGGACGGCCAGGTGGTTGTGCATGGCATGACCCAAGCCTATATCGATGAGGTGATCGCTGCGTTCGCCCAGGCTGCACGCGACGCCAAGGCCATCGGCATGGATGGGGTGGAGATTCACGGCGCCCACGGTTACCTGATCGACCAGTTTTTCTGGGAAGGCAGCAACCAGCGCACCGACCAGTACGGTGGTGACCTGGCGGCGCGTTCGCGTTTTGCCATCGAGCTGATCCAGGCCGTGCGTGCTGCGGTCGGCCCGGACTTCCCGATCATCCTGCGTTACTCGCAGTGGAAGCAGCAGGACTACACAGCGCGCCTGGTGCAGACCCCGGAGCAGCTGGAGGCCTTCCTCAAGCCGCTGTCCGAAGCCGGCGTGGACATCTTCCATTGCTCGACGCGCCGCTTCTGGGAGCCGGAGTTCGAAGGCAGCGACCTCAACCTGGCCGGCTGGACGCGCAAGCTCACCGGCAAGCCGACCATCACTGTCGGCAGCGTCGGCCTGGATGGCGAGTTCCTGCAGTTCATGGTCAAGACCGACAAGGTGGCCGAGCCGGCAAGCCTCGAGAATCTGCTCGAGCGCCTGAACAAGGAGGAGTTCGATCTCGTCGCCGTGGGCCGCGCGCTGCTGGTCGACCCGGATTGGGCGCTGAAGGTGCGTGAAGGCCGCGAACAGGACATCCTGCCGTTCAGTCGCGATGCGCTGACCACGCTGGTCTGAGTCCGTTTCTATCGGGCGTCGCGATCCGGCGCCCCGTTTTCAGCCCCGGCACATCGGGGCTTTTTTACGCCTGCATGTTTTGAGTTGATGTGATCACGTAGGGCGGGTGCAACCCGCCAGATTGTCTCAGTGGCGGGTTTCACCCGCCCTACGGGCAAGCTCCGCGTTGACGCTGAGTGGCGCCTGAGGCTGCATGGCACCGCGCAGGTGCTGTTCGAACAGCGTGACGATGCCGTCCCAGCTCAGGTGGCTGGCATGTCGGCGGGCATTGAGGCGGATGCGCCGCAACACTTCCGCCTCTTCCAGCAGCTCACAGGCGGCTTCGCAGAAGCCTGCCTCGTCACCGGGACGGGCGAGCATGCCGTTGTGCCCGTGATGGATATGCTGGGCGGCCGCAGCCTGGTCGAATGCCACCACGCCGAGGCTTGAGGCCAGGGCTTCCAGCACCACATTGCCGAAGGTTTCCGAGAGGCTGGGAAACAGGAACAGATCGCCCGAAGCGTAGTGCGTGGCCAACGCTTCTCCGCGCTGCAGGCCGCAGAACAGCGCGTCTGGTAGTTGCGTCTGCAGGTTGGCGCGCAGCGGCCCGTCGCCGACCAGGATCAGGCGCATACGGCGCTGCGGATGAGCTGTCTGCAGGGCGTGGAAGGCTTTTACCAGCAGGCCAAGGTTCTTCTCTGCCGCCAGGCGACCGACATGCAGCACGGCCAGGTCATCCGGCCCCAGGCCCCAGCTTTCGCGCAGGGCGTCGCAGCGTCTGCGTGGGTGGAACAGCTGGCTGTCGACGCCGCGAGCAAGCAGGGCCAGGCGTTCGAAGTCACGGCGTTCGAGGTCGACCTTCTGGCCGATGCTCGGCACCAGCGTCAGCTGCGTGCGGTTGTGAAACCAGCGCAGGTAGTTGGTCATCGCCCGGGTCAGCAGGCCGATGCCGTAGTGCCCGGTGTACTGCTGGAAGTTGGTGTGAAAACCGCTGACCACCGGGATCGCCAGGCGCCTGGCCGCGCGCAAAGCGGACAGGCCCAGCGGGCCTTCGGTGGCGATATAGAGCACATCCGGGCGTTGTCTTTTCCAGCGCCTGAGCAGCTTGTGCAGGGATGACTGACCCCATTGCAGGCGGGGGTAGCCGGGCAGCGGCCAGCCGCGGGTGAGCAGCAGGTCATTGCCGGCGTCCTGCTCCTGATCGACCTCCTGGCGTGGCCGTATCAGTTGCACGCGATGGCCACGGCCACGCAGGCCGTCGACCAGGCGGCCGAGGGTATTGGCCACGCCGTTGATTTCCGGCGGGAAGGTTTCGCTGATCAGCGCGATGTGCAGAGAAGGTGCGTTCATGTAAGCAGTCTCTGCCCAGGTCATGTAGTGAACATGACGTTTCGATTGCGCTTATATGTCAGGCGAGCAGGCCGTGCAGTTGTTCACGCAGCCAGGCATGTGCCGGGTCGTGGTGCTGCTGGCGGTGCCAGATCAGGCTGATCTGCACGGCAGGCATGTCAAAGGGCAATGGTGCGACCTGCAGGGCGAACAGCGGCGCGAAGGCTTCGGCCAGGCGCGCGGGTATGGTGCCGAGCAGGTCGGTGTGAGCGACGATGGCCGGAATCGGCAGGTAATTGGGCAGATGCAGCGCCGCCTGGCGTCTGACCTTGGCCGAGCCCAGGACGATTTCCAGCGGCGAACCGCGACCGGCGCGCGGCGTCACGATCACGTGGCGAGCCTGTTGGTAATCCTTGAGGCTGAGGCCGCCGACGAAGGCCGGATGATCCTGGCGGCCGATCACCACCAGGGCTTCTTCGCGCAGGGGCGCGTAATGCAGGTCGGGCGAATCGACGTGCAGGTAGTCGATGGCCAGGTCCAGGGCACCGCTTTCCAGGCGCGGCAGCAGGTTGTCGGCGTCGTCGCTGTGCGCTACCAGCTCTACCAGCGGCGCGACGCGGGCCAGATGTGCCTGCAGCATCGGCAGCAGCGCGGCCTGGGCGTAGTCGTTGAGCGACAGGCTGAACACATGTGGCGTCCGCGCATCGAAGGGTTCTGCCGGACCGAGGCCGGCCTGCAGCAATTGCAGCGCCTGGCGCACGGGTGGGTAGAGGGCCAGGGCGCGCGCGGTCGGGGTCATGCCGCGGGCGGTGCGCTGGAACAACTCCTCGCCCAGTTGCTGGCGCAGGCGGGCAAGGGCGTTGCTCACGGTTGACTGACTCAGGTGCAGGCGTTGGGCGGCGCGGGTCAGATTGCCTTCCTGCATCAGGGCGTCGAAGACCAGCAGCAGGTTGAGGTCGAGCTGACGTAAATTCGTTATCACGGATAATGCTCTTTTCAAATATCCATTATTCGAATGATTTGGCCGGGCCTAGACTGCTGTCAATCCACAGGAGAGCGCCATGGCCTACAACAATGACAATGCCCAGGCTTTTCGCAGCGATTACCGGGCTGCCATCCATCCGCTGTACAACCCCTGGCTGCATGCCGCATTCGTACTGGCATACGGGCTGCTCTGCATCGTCTTGCTCGGGAGCACGCTGGAGGCCGTTGCGCCCTGGCAGTCGCTGCTGGTACCGGTGACGCTGGTGTTCTTCAGTTGGGGTGAGTACCAGGTGCACAAGCGCCTCGGCCACAACAAGACGCGCTTCGGCAAACTTTTCTACAAACGCCACACCGGCGATCACCACAGCTTCTTCGTCGAGACGCTGATGCCTTACGAAACGGCGCGCGACTGGCGCGTGATCCTCTTTCCGGCCTGGCTGATCGTGCTCTACAGCCTGCCGTTATTCGCCGCCTGGTGGCTGTTGTCCCATCTCGACGGCAACCTCGCCGCGTTGTTCGCCGGCAGCATGCTGCTGGGCTACATGAGTTACGAAGTGGTGCATGCCTGCGAGCATCTACCTGATAGGCACCCGGTGTCGCGCCTGCCGTGGATTCGCCAGATGCGCCGCCTGCATGCGCTGCATCATCGCCGTGAGCTGATGCATTCGTGCAACTTCGGCATCGTCCATCCGCTGATGGACTGGCTGCACGGCACCCTGCACTGGGAGCCTGAGGCGATCCATGAGCAGAACCGCCAGCAGCACCGCATTCGCATCGCCCGGCCTGCCGCGCGCGTGCTGGAATACGCCGCGGCGCCGAGTCACTGGCCGCAGTGGCACCCGTCGTCACTGCGCATCTATGGGCGCGCAGGGGCCTTGCTCGCGGGTGAGCGTTTCGAGGAAGACATTCATGCCGGCGGCCGCGCCGGGCATCTGCGCTGGGACGTGCTCGACTATCAGCCGGCCCAGCGTTGGCAGGCCAGTGCGCTGGGCGACCATGGCCTGCACCTGCTGCTCACCTACGAGTGCGTGGCGGTCGAGGGAGGCTGCGAGTTCGTGCGCACCCTCGAATACGGTTTTGACGGCTGGCTGATGCGTGTGGTGAACGCCCTGTTCATGCGCCGCCGCATCGAGCGCGAGTCGCAGGCGTCGATGCAGGCGTTACACGATGTCCTTGCGCGAACCTAGCGCCTGCTCGCCGCGCTCGCGTACCCAGAATAGCGTGGCACCGGCCACGGCGGCCGGCATCATCAGGATGTTCAGCCCCGGCACCAGCAGGGCGGCGTAGGTGATGCCGCCGAAGCTCAGGCTCTGCCAGCGTTTCTCGCGCAGCCAGGCGAGCATGTCCTGCCAGCTCATCTTGTTGTTGTCCGCCGGGTAGTCGATGTACTGCACGGCCATCATCCACACGCCGAACAGCAGCCACAGCGGCGCTGCGATCAGATTGACCACCGGGATGAAGCTGAGGATCAGCAGGCCGATGGCGCGTGGCAGGAAATACGCCAGTTTGCGCATTTCGCGACCCATGGTACGCGGCACCATGGCTGCCAGTTCGGCCCAGCTGAACGGCGGGAAATGATCTTCACCGCGCGCTACCACTTCGACCTTCTCCGCGAGAAAACCGTTGAACGGCGCGGCGATGATGTTGGCCAGCATGGTGAAGGTGAAGAACACCATCAGCAGCACCAGCACCACGAACAGTGGCCAGAGGATGTATTGCAGGAAGCTCAGCCAGTTCGGCAGGGAAGGCATGAAGGTATCGACCCAGCCGCTGAACTGCTGTACGGCAAAGCTGATCATGCTGACGAACAGGATCAGATTGATCGCCAGCGGCAGCAATACGAACAGGCGCAGGCCAGGGCTGAGTACCAGCCTCAGGCCTTCTCGCAGGTATTGCGGGCCGGACAGGACGGGAGCGGCGGGCATGGCGGTCTCCTGAGTGGTTGATGCGCGCGACCATACCGACTTTGCCTGCGCGGTGAAAGTTCAGCCATGGGGCAAGGTTCAACCCGACGGCCATAGGCGGATTCTATTCGCTGAATTGGCAATGGATATTTCCGCTTCGCCAGCCGCCTCGATAGCCTTGCGTCCAGTTTCATTTTAGGGCGCCTCTAAAAACGTAGGCGAGGCAGTCAGCGCAAGGCAAACACAGGCGAAAAAGCGCAGTTTACGAGCTGTAAATGAGCATTTTGAGCCTGTTTTTAACGCAGCGATGACAACGCAGGTAGTTTTTAGAGGTGCGCTTTTTGCGGGGCTCTCATCCTTCCAAGCCTTCCCCTAGTGCTTCGAGAGTCCCTTTTTATTCTGGCCTGCCGGCCCTGTGGGCCTGCAAGGAGTTAGCGATGTCTGTCGTTCGTCATGCCCGCGTCATCATTCTGGGTTCCGGCCCTGCCGGTTACAGCGCTGCCGTCTATGCCGCACGCGCCAATCTGAAACCGCTGCTGATCACCGGTATCCAGGCCGGCGGCCAACTGACCACCACCACCGAGGTGGACAACTGGCCGGGTGACCCGCATGGCCTGACTGGCCCGGCGCTGATGCAGCGCATGCAGGAGCATGCCGAGCGCTTCGAGACCGAGATCGTCTTCGACCATATCAACGCCGTGGATCTGGCCGGCAAGCCATTCACCCTGGTCGGCGACAGCGGTACCTACAGCTGCGACGCACTGATAATCGCCACCGGTGCCAGTGCGCGTTACCTGGGGTTGCCCAGTGAAGAGGCGTTCATGGGCCGCGGCGTTTCGGCGTGCGCGACCTGCGATGGCTTCTTCTATCGTGGCCGTGAGGTAGCGGTGGTCGGTGGCGGTAATACCGCTGTGGAAGAGGCACTGTACCTGGCCAACATCGCCAGCAAGGTGACCCTGATTCACCGCCGCGAGACCTTCCGTGCCGAGAAGATCCTGCAGGACAAGCTGCGCGCGCGTATTGCCGAAGGCAAGATCGAGCTGCAGCTCAATGCCGAGGTAGACGAGGTGTTGGGCGATGCCAGCGGCGTTACCGGCGTGCGCCTGAAACAGTATGGCGGCGCCTACCGCGAGCTGAAGGTGGATGGTCTGTTCGTTGCCATCGGCCATACCCCCAATACCAGCTTGTTCGAAGGCCAACTGGCGCTGAAGGATGGCTATCTGGTGGTCAATGGTGGACGCGAGGGCAATGCCACCGCGACGAATGTGGCTGGCGTGTTCGCCGCCGGTGACGTGGCCGATTCGGTCTATCGCCAGGCGATCACCTCGGCCGGTGCCGGCTGCATGGCGGCGCTGGATGTCGAGCGCTATCTCGACGGGCTGTGACCGCTTTGTAGGAGTCGGCTTGCCGGCGATGCCTGGCAACGGCTGATCGCCCGCAAGCGGGCTCCTACGGGCCTGGTGTCTGGCCGCTCAATCCGGCCAGTGCCAGGGCGGCTCGTCGAGCATGCCCTGGCCGCGTATGCAGGTCTGGCCGAGTTGTTTGTCCAGCTCCAGGGTGTTGCAGTCGGGGCTTTCCTTGAGCGTGGCGATCAGACGGTTGGCGTGAGAGACGACCCACACCTGCGTCTGCTTCGAGGCGGCGATGATCAGGCGCCCTAGTGCGGGCAGCAGATCAGGATGCAGGCTGGTTTCCGGTTCGTTGAGCACCATCAGTGAGGGCGGTCGTGGCGTGAGCAGGGCGGCGACCAGCAGCAGGTAGCGCAGCGTACCGTCTGACAGTTCTGCAGCGCTCAATGGGCGCAGCAAACCTTCCTGGCGCAGCTCCACGGCGAAGCGTCCGCCGGCCTGAAAATCGATATGCAGACGGCTGCCGGGAAAGGCGTCGTCGATGGCGGCATCCAGGGCTTCGCGGTCGCCGATCTCGCGGATGGTCTGCAGTGCTGCGGCCAGGTCGCGGCCATCGTGATGCAGCACCGGTGTGCGCGTGCCCAATTGCGGCTGGCGCGCCGGCGCCTCGGCATCACTGCGAAAGTGATCGTAGAAGCGCCAGCGGCGGATGGTTTCGCGCAGTTGGAAGACTTCCGGGCAATTCGGGTCGTTGCCGATCTGGTCGAACAGGCTGTCGTAGTTCGGCACGTGCTGGGCCAGTACCTGCCAGCTGCGACCTTCACGCATGCGCACCATGGGCCCGGCGCGATCCACCAGCAGTGAGGCAGGGCGGTAGCTGGCGCCAGCCCAGATGCACTCGCGTTTGATCTCCGGGTCGAGAGCGAACGCCGAGCTGCTTGGCTCGGGCAGGCCAAGGGCGATGGCGTAGCCGAAATCATCGCCGGCAAAGCCCAGGCGCAGGCGCATCACGTTCTGCCGTGGGCCACCCTGCACGGGCACCTCGCCGCCCTGCATGCGCCGGGAAATCTTCTCCGGCCCGGCCCAGAAACTCGACTCCAGCCCGCCTTCGCGCGCCAGCGCGTTGACCACGCCACCTTGCGCGGTTTCCGCCAACAGGCGCAGCGCGCGGTACAGGTTGGACTTGCCGCTGCCGTTGGCGCCAGTGATCAGGTTGAGCCGGCCGAGCGGCAGAATCAGGCTATTGATCGAGCGGTAGTTGGCGACGGCGAGGGTGTGCAGCATGGCGGAGTCATCCTGACAAAACGATCAGCGACCATGGCGTGGCGAAAACGCCAGCCAGGCCAGTACTGGGTAGCACAGGTAATGCAGGCTGAAGAGAAACAGGCCCATGGGGCTGGGTGTGTCCTGCAGGACCATCATGCCCAGCAGGCCGAGATAGAGCAGCCCGAGCACGCCGCCGTAGAGCAGGGTGAAACGCCAGCGCTCAGCGTTGCTGGGCGCACGCCCAGTACGCCAGTGAAACACCAGCGCCAGGCCGGCCGCGATGGCGGCGGCGATCAGCAATGTGGTGAACACGCCGCCGAGGCGCACGAAGGTGCGTAGCAGCAGGTTCAGCACGATGGCCGCGATTACTCCCGCCGCCGCGTAGTAGCGCAGTTGCAGGTTCTGGCTCACAGGCTTTGCACCAGGCCGAAGCGTTTGCTCAGCACCCGGTCCAGCAGGGCGCCGGGCAGCAGCGCGGCGAGCAGCGGCAGGGCGCGGCTGCCGTTGCCCAGGCGCAACAGGCGCGGGCGCTTGTCACGCTGCACGGCGGCCAGCAGTTGCGCAGCAAACTCGCTGGTCGGGGTCGGGTTGTCCTGCGAGGCGTTGGCGCGAGCGCGGATGCCCTCGCGCAGCGGCCACCAGGGCGAGTCTTCACGGATCAGCGCCTCGGCCTGCTGGCTGGCGTTGGCGCCGAAGCTGGAGGCGATGGCGCCGGGCTGCACTTCCATCACCTCGATGGAGAAGGGCGCCAGCTCCATGCGCAGCGCGTCGCTCAATGCATGCACGGCAGCCTTGGAGGCGCAGTAGGCACCGGCGAAGGGCGTCACCAGTACCGAGGAAACGCTGCCGATATTCACCACCAGGCCACGGCTGCGACGCAGCAGCGGGAAGAACGCGCGGGTCACGCCGACGATGGAGAAGACATTGGTTTCGAACTGCCGCTGCATGGCTTCCACGCCACCGTCGAGCAGCGGACCCATGGCGCCGTAACCCGCATTGTTGATCAGCACATCGAGGCCGCCGATCTCCTCGCTCAGGCGAGCGCTCAGCTGTTGCAGCGCTTGGCCATCGTTGACGTCGAGCTGCACCGCGTTGAACCCGGCCTGCTCGAGCGCTGTGAGGTCGTTCTCCTTGCGCGCCGTGGCCCAGACGGCGTAGCCACCCGCCTTGAAGGCGTCGGCCAGGGCGCGGCCGATGCCGCTGGAGCAGCCGGTGATAAGGACGCTGGGTTGGGGCATGCGCGGGACTCCCTGAGACGCGAATGGGGTTGCAGCTTAGCAGGCTTGGCTTGAGGTGATGGCGGACTGTTCGCCTAGGCTCCTGAGTCCGCCCTACGAGGCTGGCAACGGATGTCGAGCTGTAGGAGCGAGCTCTGCTCGCGAACGCAGGTGACGCCATAAGCTTCGCGAGCAGAGCTCGCTCCTACGGTCGGCGTGTTCAGCGTATGAACTTGCCTTGCAGGCGCTCGGCACGAAACTCCAGCGTAGCCGGGCGATAGCCGCTGCGCAGGTCGGGCAGGGGCATGCAGTCGCTCCAACTGGCGCCCGGCAGCAGTTCACCGGGGCCGCTGTAGCGCGGCGATTCGTAAAGGCGCTGGGCCAGGTTGGTGGCATTGCCCGGACGGTAGGCAGCGACTTCCCAGCGCAGCTCCAGCAGGGCGGCATCGCTGCTGTTCTTCAGGTCGATGGCCAGCGGGCGATCGGCGGGGCAGCGCTGCGGGTCGTAGCTCAGGCGCAGTTCGAGATGGGCCAGGTAGCGCTCGTCCTGGCTTTCCTGCCAGATCACCCAGGTGGCCACCAGGCCGAGACCGACCAGCGCGGCCATGGACACCGGTAGCGCCTTGGTCGGGTAGCGGATCAGCAGAATCAGCCAGGTGATGACGAGTACGACACCGAACAGCATGAGGGCAGCCTTTTTGCGAAGTCTGCGCTCATCCTACACAAGGTGCTTTGTCAGGGTAACCGCGTGGGCTGTCGCAGGGTGTGACAGCTTCCTTCACTTGGCGGGAAGGGGGCGGGGAAGGCAGAGCCTTCAATGGCGTGGGCGTATTCTGCCCTCTCCCCCAACCCCTCTCCCATGAATGGGAGAGGGGAGCTCACTGCGTATGCCTCGGATGAACAAGGACGTAGCCCAATGAGATGGACTCCTCCCTCCTACGGCGTCATTGCGCCAGACTGTAGGTTACGAAACAAACAATCCCGGAGGGGGAGCCCGCATGAAACTTAAACGCATAGGCGTGGATTTGGCAAA
>Ga0308001_10000875_pt1 | contig 13917 bp, 13 predicted proteins | sample Neamet5_FD_203167 | JGI IMG/M metagenome (GOLD analysis project Ga0308001, IMG submission 203167) | Marine microbial communities from water near the shore, Antarctic Ocean - #5 | ecosystem: Environmental > Aquatic > Marine > Unclassified | place: Southern Ocean | collected 2014-06-04
AATTTGCCGCGCAACCCGAAGGGACGGGCCAGTTTTTGCGTGGTACGTCGTTACTCGACGGCTCATTTGGGCGACCAAACTTCGCGTCTCGCGCCTAGCCCCACGCAAAAACTGGCTCCGTCGCGGCTGTGCGCGAAACGGCAACAGACCCTAGAAAACCGCTTCGCGGCTGTTTTATGCGGGCACGCCACTATGGAAACGGAACTGCTCGTCCGGCGTGGTGATCAGCTCCCGCTCCACCGCGCGCACCACCTCGATACGCGCATCGACATCGGCCGCGTCGCCATACAGGTAGGCGAGCTTGAGATAGCCCCGATAGTGGCGCCCTTCGCTCTCCAGCAACCCGGCGTAGAACTTGGCCAGTTCGGCATCCAGACGCGGTACCAGGGCCGCGAAGCGTTCGCAGGAGCGCGCCTCGATGAAGGCGCCGACCACCAGCACATCCACCAGCCGCTCCACTTCGCCACCGCGCAACAACGCGCGCAGGCCGGCCGCGTAACGCGAGGCGGAAACATGACGAACCTCGATGCCACGCCCGCGGATGATCTTGCTCACCTGCTCGAAGTGCACCAGCTCCTCACGAGCCAAACGCGACATTCTCGCGGTCAATTCGGTCTTGGTCAGATAGCGCCCCATCAGGCTCAGGGCCGTCTGTGCCGCCTTGTATTCCAGATTGCGGTGGTCAAGCAGGAGGATTTCCTGCTGGCGCAAGGCCTCGTCCAGCCAGGCATCAGGCGTGGCGACGCCACCAAGAAACCCGAGAATTTCCTGCAGAATCGACACAGGTTCTTCACCGCTACTCGGAATTTGCCCGGCATTTAACATCATATTTGAAGCGCTCTAGGTGCTGGCGAGGTTGAAAATGGCGGGCCATTATACGAGTGGCAGGCCGGACGACCAGCACGCCGTTGATGCAGGTCAACAAGCCGCTGGCAACAACGCACCTATAGTTGAACAAGCACTATTCATTCTCAGGGAGACGACCATGCAAGCGATCCGTAGCATTCTGGTGGTGATGGAGCCCCAGCACCCCGAAGGCCTCGCACTGAAGCGGGCAAAACTGATAGCGGGAGTCACCCAGTCGCATCTGCACCTGCTGGTCTGCGACAAGAAAGGCGACCACAGCGCCTGGCTCAGCGATCTCAGCAGCACCCTCGGTGAAGAAGGTTTCAGCGTCTCCACTCAGCAGTCCTGGCATGACAACCCGCACCAGACCATCATCGCCGTGCAGCAGGCTGAAGGCTGTGGATTGGTGATCAAGCAACATCTGCCGGACAACCCGCTGAAAAAGGCCCTGCTCACCCCGGAGGACTGGAAGCTGCTGCGCTACTGCCCGGGTCCGGTGCTGATGGTCAAGACCGAGCGCCCCTGGACGGGCGGCAACATCCTCGCCGCCGTGGACGTGGGCAACGCCGATGGCGAACACCGCACCCTGCATGCCGGGATCATCAGCCATGGCTATGACATTGCCGGCCTGGCCAAAGGCACCCTGCACGTGACTACCGCGCATCCGACACCGATGCTGTCGGCAGCCGACCCGACCTTCCAGCTCAAGGAAACCATCGAGGCGCGCTACCGCGAGCAGTGCCGCAGCTTCCAGGCCGAGTACGACATCAGCGATGAGCGCCTGCATGTACTCGAAGGCCCGGCCGACGTGGTGATTCCGCAGGTTGCCCACCAACTCGACGCGGCGGTCACGGTGATCGGCACCGTCGCGCGCACCGGGCTTTCCGGCGCACTGATCGGCAATACGGCCGAAGTCATACTCGACGCGCTGGAAAGTGACGTGCTGGTGCTCAAGCCGGACGAAATCATCGCCCACCTCGAAGAGTTGGTGGCGCAGCGCTGACGACAAGGACGCATGTTCATCTGTAGGAGCCAGCTTGCTGGCGATCTGTGGTGCTAAAGATCGCCAGCAAGCTGGCTCCTACAAACGCTAAACCCGCAGCTCCAGCCCTTCGCGCAGAAACTTCGGCGCGATATAGCGCTCGTAGTGCGCTTCGGAGAGCAGGAAGAATTCCCTGTCGATGGCATCGCGCAACTCAGGCAGCGCCCAGTAGCGAAACTCGGGCAGCAACACCATGCCGTAGGCTTCCAGCTGATTGATCACCCGCGCGCCCCGCGCGATCAGCTGATAGGCCCAGCAATAAGGCGACTGCTGCGGCACGAAGCGAATCTGCCGCTGCTCCAGTTGCCCGCGCAGACGCTGCCCGTCGAACACTTCCACCTTGGCGGTCATCACCTGCACCAGCAACACTTCCAGCCGCGTCCACACCGCACGCTTCTCGTCATCGTTGTAGCTGTTCCAGTTGATCACCTCATGGTGGAAGCGCTTGCAACCGCGGCACACGACATCGCCGTAAACGGTCGAACACAGCCCCACACAAGGCGTCTTGATGCGCTGATTGGACATGGCAAAACAGAATAGACAGCAGAATGGCCTGGCATCTTAGCCCTTTGTCTAATTCAGATCACCCCTGCCTACAGGCCACCGAAAACTACCTGCGTTGGCACTACTGTGTTAAAAACGGCCTCAAAATGCTCATTTAGAACAGCTAAACTGCGCTTTTCGGCCATTTTTGCCTTGTATTGCCTGCCTCGCCCACATTTTCAGCAGCCTGCCGACACGGGGACATCGGCTTAACTTTATCTGCGCTTTCCATTAGAATCGGCCCGCCTTTTACGGCGCCAATGTCCGTTGGAAGCTGTTTTCAAAGCGTCACGAGCACAGTCGATCCTGCAGGTACGATGGCGACGCAGCCACTTGGAGTCCCCCCGAGCGTCTGCGTCAGCCCTCATCAGAAACCGTCCTGCCGGCGTAAAACTTTGAAAGCAGCTTCTACAAGAGACTCATGAAACCTCGGCTGATCGGCTCATAAAGTCGAAAAGCGCCTGGTCATGAGTATCTGGATCGCGTCCCGGACAACCCTTTGGGACCACTGATGAGGGTAATAACTGTGCTTGAAGCCTATCGCAAACACGTAGCAGAGCGTGCCGCTCAGGGTATCGTGCCCCAGCCGCTGAACGCCGAACAAACCGCAGGCCTGGTCGAGCTGCTGAAAAACCCGCCGGCTGGCGAAGAAGAATTCCTCGTAGACCTGATCACCAACCGCGTACCGCCAGGTGTGGACGAAGCGGCCTACGTCAAGGCCGGTTTCCTCTCTGCCGTCGCCAAGGGCGAAGCCACCTCTCCGCTGATCAGCAAGCAACGCGCTGTCGAGCTGCTGGGTACCATGCAGGGCGGCTACAACATCGCCACCATGGTCGAGCTGCTGGACGATGCCGCCCTGGGCACCGTTGCCGCCGAACAACTCAAGCACACCCTGCTGATGTTCGACGCCTTCCACGACGTCGCCGAAAAAGCCAAGGCTGGCAATGCCAACGCCAAGGCCGTGCTGCAATCCTGGGCCGATGGCGAGTGGTTCACCAACAAGCCGGCCATCGCCGAGAAATACAGCCTGGCCGTGTTCAAGGTCCCTGGCGAAACCAACACCGACGACCTGTCCCCTGCCCCGGACGCCTGGTCGCGCCCTGACATCCCGCTGCACGCCCTGGCCATGCTGAAAATGGCTCGCGACGGCATCGTGCCGGAGCAGCAAGGCGCCATCGGCCCGCTGAAGCAGATCGAAGAGATCAAGGCCAAGGGTTTCCCGGTCGCCTACGTCGGTGACGTGGTCGGTACCGGATCGTCCCGTAAGTCCGCCACCAACTCGGTGCTGTGGTTCTTCGGTGACGACATTCCGTACGTTCCGAACAAGCGCGCTGGCGGCTTCTGCTTCGGCACCAAGATCGCCCCGATCTTCTACAACACCATGGAAGATGCCGGCGCCCTGCCGATCGAGTTCGACGTATCGAACATCAACATGGGCGACGTGATCGACGTCTACCCGTACGCCGGCAAAGTCTGCAAGCACGGCACCGACGACGTCATCACCACCTTCGAACTGAAGACCCCGGTGCTGCTAGACGAAGTCCGCGCTGGCGGCCGTATCCCGCTGATCGTCGGCCGTGGCCTGACCGAGAAGGCGCGTGCCGAACTGGGCCTGGGCGCTTCCGACCTGTTCAAGAAGCCGGACCAGCCTGCTGCCAGCACCAAGGGTTTCACCCTGGCGCAAAAAATGGTCGGCAAGGCCTGCGGCGTCGAAGGCGTCCGTCCGGGCACCTACTGCGAACCGAAGATGACCACCGTCGGCTCCCAGGACACCACTGGCCCGATGACCCGCGACGAGCTGAAAGACCTGGCTTGCCTGGGCTTCTCGGCTGACCTGGTGATGCAGTCCTTCTGCCACACCGCGGCCTATCCGAAGCCGATCGACGTCACCACCCACCACACCCTGCCGGATTTCATCCGCACCCGTGGCGGCGTATCCCTGCGTCCTGGCGACGGCATCATCCACAGCTGGCTGAACCGCATGCTGCTGCCGGACACCGTCGGCACCGGTGGCGACTCGCACACCCGCTTCCCGATCGGCATCAGCTTCCCGGCCGGTTCCGGCCTGGTCGCCTTCGCTGCCGCCACCGGCGTCATGCCGCTGGACATGCCGGAATCCGTTCTGGTGCGCTTCAAGGGCAAGATGCAACCGGGTATCACCCTGCGTGACCTGGTCCATGCCATCCCTTACTACGCCATCCAGAAGGGCCTGCTGACCGTCGAGAAGAAGGGCAAGAAGAACATCTTCTCCGGCCGCATCCTCGAGATCGAAGGCCTGGACAACCTGACCGTCGAGCAGGCGTTCGAGCTGTCCGACGCCTCCGCCGAGCGTTCGGCTGCCGGCTGCACCATCAAGCTGCCGGAAGCCGCCATCGCCGAATACCTGCAGTCCAACATCACCCTGCTGCGCTGGATGATCAGCGAAGGCTACGGTGATGCCCGTACCCTGGAGCGTCGTGCTCAGGCGATGGAAGCCTGGCTGGCCAACCCGGTACTGCTGGAAGCCGACAAGGACGCCGAGTACGCCGAAGTCATCGAGATCGACCTGAGCCAGCTCAAGGAGCCGGTGCTGTGCGCCCCGAACGACCCGGACGACGCCCGTCTGCTGTCCACCGTGGCCGGCGACAAGATCGACGAAGTGTTCATCGGTTCGTGCATGACCAACATCGGCCACTTCCGCGCGGCCGGCAAACTGCTCGAGAAGGTCAAGGGCGGCATCCCGACCCGTCTCTGGCTGGCTCCGCCGACCAAGATGGACCAGCACCAGCTGGTCGAGGAAGGCTACTACGGTATCTACGGCAAGGCCGGTGCGCGCATGGAAATGCCGGGCTGCTCCCTGTGCATGGGTAACCAGGCACGCGTCGCCGCCAACTCCACCGTGGTGTCGACCTCCACCCGTAACTTCCCGAACCGTCTGGGCGATGGCGCAAACGTGTACCTGGCCTCTGCCGAACTGGCAGCGGTCGCCTCGATTCTCGGCAAGCTGCCGACCGTCGAGGAGTACATGGCCTACGCGAAGGATATCGACAGCATGGCTGGCGACATCTACCGCTACCTGAGCTTCGACCAGATCGCCGACTTCCGCGAAGCGGCGGCCAGCGCCAAGATCCCGGTCGTTCAGGCCTGATCCAAGCGTTATAAAGGAGCCCCGCCTAGTGCGGGGCTTTTTTATGCACGCACACACGGGCCTTTTGCCGCACCCGACTTGCAGCCAGTGCACCAACGTCTACCTTCTGAAATGGGAGCACCCAGATAATCATTCAGGAGCACGTCATGAAGCCATGGATCATCGCCGTCCTGTGTCTGTTCGGCCTGGCCGGTTGCAGCAGCGAGTACATCATCACCACTACCGATGGCCAGATGCTCACCAGCGACGGCAAGCCGGAACTGGACAAGGACACCGGCATGCTCGAATTCACCGATAGCGAGGGCCGCAAGCAGCAGATACCGCAAAGCAGCGTGAAGCAGATGCTGGAACGCTGAACGCCTCATCCTGCAGCGCATACTCTGCGCACTGGCATATGCCTTGCTTTCTCTACGTGCAGTGAGCCTCTCCGACGACGGACAAGGCCCGAACGACAACGGCGTCGTATCCGAACTCGGCCCTTTACGGCGGTGATCGGTACGACGCCTTTTTTGTGGGCCACCCGCACAGCCCTGCAAACCTCAGCCGGCGGCTCGGAACCTAATGCGTGGATGAAGGAAGTGACATGAGCGAACAGCATATCCCTCGCGGCGACGCCCTGGCCTGGGTCGGCGGCAGCGATGCACCGGAAAAGAGCGTGCTGAACATCGGTTTCATGGCCCTGAGCGATTCCGCCTCGGTGATAGTCGCGGCCACCCAGGGCTTTGCCGAAAAATACGGGCTGAGCCTCAAACTGCAGCGCCAGGCCTCCTGGGCCGGCCTGCGCGACCGCCTGCTCAGCGGCGAGCTGGACGCCGCCCACAGCCTGTACGGTTTGATCTACGGCGTGCAGCTCGGCCTCGGTGGCGCCGCGGCAACCGACATGGCGGTGCTCATGGGGTTGAACCAGAACGGCCAGAGCATCAACCTGTCGCACACGCTGCAAAGCGCCGGCGTGACCAGCGGTGAAGCACTGCACCAGCACGTGCACCAAAATAAAGCGCGACTGACCTTCGCGCAGACCTTCCCCACCGGCACCCATGCCATGTGGCTTTACTACTGGCTGGCCAGCCAGGGCATCCATCCGCTGCGCGACGTGGACAGCGTGGTGGTGCCACCGCCGCAGATGATCGAACACCTGGAGGCCAAGCGCATCGACGGCTTCTGCGTCGGCGAACCCTGGACCGCCAAGGCCGTCGATGAACAACTCGGCTGTACCGTTACCACCATCCAGGCAATCTGGCCGGATCACCCAGAAAAGGTGCTGGGCTGCACCCGCGCCTTCGCCGAACAGAACCCCAATACCGCCCGTGCGCTGATCATGGCGGTGCTCGACGCCGCACGCTTCATCGATGATAACGAGGAAAACAAGCGCAGCACCGCCCTGCTGCTCAGCGGCAGCGAATACGTCAACGCGCCGGTCTCGGCGATCACCCCACGTTTTCTCGGCCAGTATCAGGACGGCCTCGGCCATGCCTGGCAAGACGAGCACCCGCTGCGCTTTCATGCCGGCGGCCTGGTCAACCAGCCCTACCTGTCCGATGCCATGTGGTTCATGACCCAATTCCGCCGTTGGGGCCTGTTACGCAAAGACCCCGACTACCTGGGCGTGGCCCGCCAGGTGCAGCAACTGGCCCTGTACCGCGAAGCCGCTACGGCGCTGGGAATTGCCGTGCCGGGCGAGATGCGCAGCTCCATCCTGCAGGACGGCACCAGCTGGGACGGCAGCGCCCCTGCCGCGTACGCGCGCAGCTTCCGCCTCCATGCCCTGGCCGACAGCCCGGCTGTCGCCCTGTAACCGCCGGGAGAGCCATAGATGCTGCGTATCCTTCTGATCAACGACACCCCGAAGAAGGTCGGCCGCCTCAAGTGCGCGCTGATCGAGGCCGGCTTCGAGGTCATCGACGAATCCGGGCTGACCATCGACCTGCCGGAGCGGGTCGAGGCCGTGCGCCCCGACGTTATCCTGATCGACACCGAGTCCCCTGGCCGCGACGTGATGGAACAGGTGGTACTGGTCAGCCGTGACCAACCGCGTCCAATCGTCATGTTCACCGACGAACACGACCCCAGCGTGATGCGCCAGGCGATCCAGAGTGGCGTCAGCGCCTACATCGTCGAAGGCATCCATGCCCAGCGCCTGCAACCCATCCTTGACGTCGCCATGGCCCGCTTCGAGAGCGATCAGGCATTGCGTGCCCAGCTCCAGGCACGCGATGCCCAACTGGCCGAGCGCAAGCGCGTGGAACTGGCCAAGGGCCTGCTGATGAAGATGAAGAGCTGCAACGAGGAAGAGGCCTATACGCTGATGCGCCGGCAGGCCATGAGTCGCCAGCAGAAGCTGATTCAGGTGGCCGAACAGATCATCGCCATGCACGACATGCTGGGCGACTGAGCATTTGGCAAATTCGATGCCATGAAGCCATTACAGAGGCAACCGATCGTCAGAAAGCGAAATGGAGGGATAGAACGAAGCTGAACTCAGTCATGCAGCCACGGGTCATGTTTGGGGTTCAACGGGGGAATCAGGGAGCTATCGACACCCCCGTCGAACCTATCAATGGACAGGTCCAACCCGCATCGCTGATGCCACGGAAGATCCGTCATCTAGAGCATGACTTCAGGAAAAACAACGATGAATAACAATCTTGTTGCAACGCCCAGCAAGCGTCGTTACGCCACCGCAATCGGAGCTGCAGTGACAGGCTCCCTGCTGAGTTTCGCCAGTCAGGCCGAACTGCGCCCGCAACTGGCTCCCGGTGGCAATTTCGCCCTGGAGAACTGGTCACTGACCTTGCCGGTGGACGAGAAAGGAGGCACCCAGGGTCGTGCTCAGACCCTGTATCCCGAACAGCTCAGCGGTCCGCAGGGCTACTCCTCACCCTATTTCCGCACCGACACCGACGGTGCCATGACCTTCTGGGCACCCACCAACGGCGCGCTTTCAGCTCGCGCCGACTACGCCCGCGCCGAACTACGACAGATGATAGATCCCAGCTCGAACGCAGTGAACTGGGACAACCAAGGCCGTGCACACCTGGATGCACGCCTGCGCGTTTTGCAGGCGCCGGTGAGCAACGGCCTGGTAGCCGTTGGCCAGATCCACGCCTATGAAGCCATGCCGCTGGCCACCCTGTACTACCAGTACGACATGGACGCCCAGACCGGGCGCCTCTTCGCCAGGATCAAGCAGAGACCGGAGGCCACCGAGGAGGCCAAACGCTACAACCTGGCCGAGGGCATTCAGCTGGGCCAGGCATTCGTCTATCGCCTGGGCATGGCGCGCAACCGCGAGGGCGTGGCCGAGGTGGCCGTCACGATCAATGGCTCGCAGGTCCTCCAGGTTCCGCTGGACCCCGCCTGGGACAGCCGCACCTTCTACTTCAAGGCAGGCGCATTCCTGAACAGTCGTAGCGACAACAGCGAAGATGGCGCGCGGGTCAAATTTTATCGTCTGGCCACCAGCCACCCCGCTGCTGGGCTGCACATCACCCAGCTCTCCGCACTGCCGCAGGCCAGTGTCGGCACCCCCTACTCCGTGCAGCTGCAATCGCGCGGCGGCGTCGGCGGCGCGACCTGGCGCCTGGTCAGCGGCTTCCCGCCGGCCGGCCTGACCCTGGACAGTGACGGCGTACTCAGTGGCGAACCGCAGAATGCCACGTCGATTCCCGATGACTTCACCGCGCAAATTCGCGACGCCAACGGCAACACCCTTTCCAAGAAGTTCTCCATCGTCGTCAATCCCTGAGACCTGCCTCGACTGATGATTGGCTGAGCCCCTGCCTGGGGCTCAGCCAATGCTCGACAGAATCCCCCGCTGCGCTTATCTTCTCGCCAGGCCGCCAGATGCGGCCAACGTCGCTCGGACGGTTCCGGGCGCTTACGTACTTCGAGGAAATCATGGCTGATAACGCCAAGCGCCGCTTTGCGCGCATCGATCGTCTCCCCCCCTACGTCTTCAACATCACCGCCGAACTGAAGATGGCTGCGCGCCGTCGCGGCGAAGACATCATCGACTTTTCCATGGGTAACCCCGACGGGGCGACGCCGCCGCACATCGTCGAGAAGCTCGTGCAGGTCGCCCAGCGTGAAGATACCCACGGCTACTCCACCTCTCGCGGTATTCCCCGCCTGCGCCGCGCCATCTCGCGCTGGTACAAGGATCGCTACGAGGTGGAGATCAACCCGGAAAGCGAAGCCATCGTCACCATCGGCTCCAAGGAAGGCCTGGCGCACCTGATGCTCGCCACCCTGGACCATGGCGACACCGTGCTGGTACCCAACCCCAGTTACCCGATCCATATCTACGGCGCGGTGATCGCCGGCGCCCAGGTGCGTTCCGTGCCGCTGGTGCCGGGCGTGGATTTCTTCGCCGAGCTGGAACGAGCGATTCGCGAATCGATTCCCAAGCCGAAGATGATGATTCTCGGCTTCCCTTCCAACCCCACCGCACAGTGCGTGGAGCTGGACTTCTTCGAACGCGTGGTAACCCTGGCCAAGCAGTACGACGTACTGGTGATTCACGACCTGGCTTACGCTGACATCGTTTATGACGGCTGGAAGGCGCCGTCGATCATGCAGGTACCCGGCGCCAAGGACATCGCGGTGGAGTTCTTCACCCTGTCCAAGAGCTACAACATGGCCGGCTGGCGCATCGGCTTCATGGTCGGTAACCCCGAGCTGGTCAGCGCCCTGGCACGGATCAAGAGCTACCACGACTACGGCACCTTCACCCCGCTGCAGGTGGCGGCCATCGCCGCGCTGGAAGGTGACCAGCAGTGCGTGCGCGATATCGCCGAACAGTATCGTCAGCGGCGCAACCTGCTGGTCAAGGGCCTGCACGAGATCGGCTGGATGGTGGAAAAGCCCAAGGCTTCCATGTACATCTGGGCCAAGATTCCCGAGGCCTATGCGCACCTGGGCTCGCTGGAGTTCGCCAAGAAGCTGCTGGCAGAAGCCAAGGTCTGCGTCTCGCCTGGATTGGGTTTTGGCGACTATGGCGACGACCATGTGCGCTTCGCCCTGATCGAAAACCAGGACCGCAGCCGTCAGGCGCTGCGCGGCATCAAGGCGATGTTCCGAGCAGACGGCCTGCTGCCAGGTAAGCCGGCCAAAACCGAGACCGAGTAAGCATTGAAGGGCGCAGTGAGGCGCCCTTTCTGCATGGGCATGGAAACCGACAAGTTCTGCGACAATTCATGACGTTACGCACGCCAAGCGGTAGTTTCGAGCAATTGCCCGACAGAGTGAACGCCCGTACACTGCGCGCCCCTTCCCTGACGGTTCTCCCCAATGCTCTACGTCTTGCGCATGCTGCTGATGGGCGTGCATTTCATCCTGGCCGGTCTGCTTGGCCTGCTGCTCGGCCTGTGCCGCCCGTTCAACCCCGACAACAGCCGCCTCTGCGCACGTCTTTATTCGCTGCCCGCACTATGCCTGCTGCGCCTGAAGCTGAAGACCGACGTACGCCCGCTTTTAGAACACCAGCGCTCCTGCGTGATCATCGCCAACCACCAGTCCAACTTCGACCTCTACGTGCTTGGCCGCGTGGTACCGGAGCGCACCGTGAGCATCGGCAAGAAGAGCCTCAAGTGGGTGCCATTCTTCGGTCAGCTCTACTGGCTGGCCGGTAACGTGCTGATCGATCGCAGCAATGCCGTGGCCGCCAAACGCGCAATGCTGACCACCACCGAAACCCTGCGCAATCGCGACACTTCGATCTGGGTCTTCCCGGAAGGCACGCGCAACCTTGGCCGAGGCCTGCTGCCGTTCAAGAAAGGCGCGTTTCAGATGGCGATCACGGCCGGTGTTCCGATCATCCCGGTGTGCGTGAGCAACTACAGCAAAGCCATGCGCCTGAATCGCTGGAACAGCGGCCGCATTCTGATTCGCTCGCTGCCGGCAATCCCTACTGCCGGCCTGAGCCTGGACGACATGCCCGCGCTGATGGAGCGTTGTCAGCAGGCCATGAGCGAATGCATCAGCAACATGGACAAGGAGCTGGCGTCCGCGTGAGGTATAACGCGGGATGCCGGAGCGAGCAGGCAACTCGCGCCTGCTATCAAATCCATCGATAGTTATTCTGCAGAGCATCCATTATTCAATCGAAATGACTTCGACGATTCTGTGCCCACACCCACTCCTGACCTGGAGCACAGAACATGTCCCGCCTCTCTCAAGCGGCCCGCAACGGCGCCCTCGCTGCCATCGGCCTGTACCTGATCAGCACCTCGACGGTGCTGGTCGTGAGTTACGCCACCTTGCAGCCAAGCACTCCAGCCTTTGAACAACCAGGCCCACTGCACAGCCTGATCACTTATTTGCCCGCCCTGCTCGGCGCGCTCTCGCAGGGATGAGGGAACGGCCATGATCAGAACTCAACGCACTCGCCTGCTGATGCTCGCCAGTCTGTCCCTGCTGACCACCCTGCTCGCGCTCGGCGGTATTGGCAAAAGCTCGGCCGGTGCCGTGGCGCGCAATATCGAATGCAGCCACAAGCTGGCTCACCACCTGGACCTGGCCGAGAGTCTCAAGCGGCAACGTAGCAGCCCACCGCCAAGCCGAGGCGAAAAGCTCTCGCCTTACTTCGTACTCACTCAGCAGGCATGAAAAAGCCCGGAAAACCGGGCTTTTTCATGAATCGAATCAGGCTCAGGCCTTGCTTTCCTTGCCTTGAGCGACAAAGCGCATCATCCACTCAGCCACTGCACTGCCCTGCTGCGAATGCTTGAGGCTGTCCACGCCCTGCTGATAGACCTGCTCACCGAGGTGCTGCTGGCGCAGATCGAGCAATGCCCGCGAGTAGTCGTGAACGAACTCTGGATGCCCCTGGAAGCACAGCACCTGATCCTCGATGTGGTAGGCGCCAATCGGGCAGAAGTCACTGGAAGCCAGCAGCGTGGCCTTCTCCGGCAGGCGGGTGACCTGATCCTGGTGGCTGATCAACAGTTGCAGTTCGTCCAGAGCCGGGCTCATCCACTCAGGCTTGCCTGCCAGACGGTAACTGTGCACGCCAACGCCCCAACCCTGTTCGGCACGCTCGGCCTTGCCGCCAAGCAGCAGCGCCAGCAGTTGATGGCCAAAACAGATGCCCAGCAGCTTGTCGCCGCGCTTGTAGCGCTCGAGCAGATACTCCTTGAGGGTCTGAATCCAGGGATCGCTGCCGAAAGAATCCGCCTTGCTGCCAGTCACCAGATAGGCATCGAATTTCTCGCTATCGGGCGGGTAATGCCCTTCCACCACGTTATAGACACTGAACTCTGCCGTGACCGGCTGTTGAGCGAACAGCTGCTCGAACATGTGGCCATAACCCTGGTACTGGTCGACCAGTTCGGGGCGGAGGATGTCAGTTTCCAGGATGCAGATACGCAGTGACATGAGGTTTCCTGAGATGAACAACGTGGGAGGGTGATTTGTGCGTTTTTCTTAACACATGAACCTGCCCAAGGAAATAGCCTTACCGCTCAAGACAAGGGATATCGACGCAGCCCTCGACGACCGGAACCGTCGCGCCCATCGTCAAGAAAATTTTACGACCCGTTCGACGCCCACCCGGGGTGCGATACCGTCCGTCGCGCCGACTTAACGGCGCCGAAAAAGCGGCAGACGCCACCAGAATGGGCTTTCCGGTCAAAAAATGCTCAACAGATCACAGAGTCGGGAGCCAAAGTCGACGAACGGCTGCTCGAAAATTGAACTATGACCCTTACCATTGTTCCTACAGTCGTGGGGTCATTCCCCCGGCTTGGGCATTCGACCCACCCCGAGCTCCACACTCCCCCCCCTGAATCTGGAAGATTCCTTGACCGCAAGAGATTGCGTCGGTGGTTGGTTATTAACCCGGCAATTTAACAGGGCAAGTAGCGATCAATCTTTATATCCATAAGCTATTGAATTTAATGGTTTTTTGTGAATGTTTGAGATGTGCTATTTGATTGCCGCGTTAATATTGCCCAGACGAAGGAGAACTTCTGCAACTCATAATTAGCAGACCCGTGACAAGCGACATTTATTAATCGAATAAACCCGAGTCGGCACCGACTTAAAAAGTTCAGGTGCACGTACATCTTTTACTTATTATTAACCCGGCAATCAAATACACCAAATCATGCTGCGTAGGCGATACGTGGATGCCGGAAATAAGAACGGATTCTTTGAGGGCGTAATTGCAATCGTCTCATGACCGAGCGAACACGCCTTTCCAGTTCGTCCTGATTACGCGCCGGCAAGCCCGTGCGAACCTGATGTTTCAAATCACAATTCAAATACTCGTCAGGGTTCAACTCCGGGGCGTAGGCCGGCAAGAAGAACAGTTCGATTTGCTCTTTGCGGTCGCCAACCCAGGCGCTCACCTTTTTGCTGT
>Ga0308001_10000880_pt1 | contig 13872 bp, 9 predicted proteins | sample Neamet5_FD_203167 | JGI IMG/M metagenome (GOLD analysis project Ga0308001, IMG submission 203167) | Marine microbial communities from water near the shore, Antarctic Ocean - #5 | ecosystem: Environmental > Aquatic > Marine > Unclassified | place: Southern Ocean | collected 2014-06-04
CAAAGTATTAAGCGGTCTGGACGGGACTCGAACCCGCGACCCCCTGCGTGACAGGCAGGTATTCTAACCAACTGAACTACCAGACCTAATTGTTAGCGGATGCAAATATACACCCCATTTTGGTATTGCCAAATTTAAAGGAAATAAAAAAGGAGAAATACAAATTTCTATAATACTGCATCGAGTGAGTCAGAATAAGCTTTCTTTGGAGCAACTCCTACTTGCCTTCCAACGAGCTCTCCTGCTTTGAAAACTAAAACCGTAGGAATGTTTCTAACACCATATTTTGCTGCAAACTCTTGGTGCGCATCTACATCAAGTTTTCCGACGACAGCCTTACCGTCATAATCTTTACTTATGTCTTCGATAATTGGGCCTACCATGCGACAGGGACCACACCAAGCTGCCCAAAAATCTACCATTACGGGTAGTTTTGATTTCAAAACTACCTTATCAAAATTTGCATCAGTTATTTCTAGTGCCATTTTATTCTATTTTTTATTTATTACAAAATTAGTCAATTTTATATTATTTTTTTTAATCTAAATCAAATTTACTTATGCAATGATTAGAAAACTAAATCCCTATTAGTTGAGTTTGTAATGCCAGGATTTACTTTCCAAATGATTTAATAATTCTGTTGAAATATTAACTTTTTGCTTTCGGCTCGAAAGGGTTAATTTAACTGACTTTTCGGGATCTATTACATCAAAAAATAAAGGTTTATCACCCCGGAATTCTTTTAATTCTTTTTTTAGCTTTTTAATATCAGGAGGTTCTAGTGTTCGTATATCGAATTGAAGGGTTAACTTTTTTGAATTATTATTGACCGCATCCTGAAGCATTTCAAAATTTAAAAACTGCACCCTAGGTTCTCCTACCCTGGCTGTTTCGCGATTTGTCCAACCCGCTCGAACATTTATTTTAAGTCGAATAAATAGGTTCATCCCAATAAAGTGTTTGAATTTAAGATACTCCTCACCAAAAATCTTAAACTCATATTGGTCTTTAAAGTCTTCCAATACAAACTTCCCCCAACCTTTATTGTTTTTTGATTCGAGGTGATCAATACTGTTTATAATCCCCCCAAAAAAGAGCGTTTTATTTACCAATGGTCTTAAATCCTTTAAGACGCTTAAACGATTGGTAGTGAAAAAATCCATTTCCTTTTTATAATCATCCAGCGGATGACCCGAAATATAGATTCCAACGACCTCTTTTTCTCGTTTTAATTTTTCTAAATTTTCCCATGGGTCGCAGTAAGGAATTTTCAACTCTTGATAAACCTCATCTGATTGACTTCCAAAAAGATTGGTCTGTGAAGAATTTTTTGATTCTTGATATTTTGTTCCAAATCGCATGACTTTTTCTAAAAAAGTAATTCCCTCACCATCAGGATTAAAATATTGCGAACGGTGGGTTGGTGAAAAAGAATCGAATCCGCCCGCTAAAGCTAAATTTTCAAATGCTTTTTTGTTTGCTGCCCGCAGGTCAATCCGCTTGACGAGATCAAAAATAGAATTGTATTTTTCATCTTTTCTGTGTTCAATAATGGTATCTACCGCACCTTTCCCTACACCTTTAATTGCTCCCATTCCAAACCGTATGGCATTCTCATCATTGACCGTGAACTTATAGAAAGACTCGTTGACATCAGGCCCTAAGACGTTTAGACCCATTCTGCGGCATTCCTCCATGAAAAATGTCACCTGCTTAATATCGTTCATGTTGTTTGATAAAACAGCCGCCATATACTCCGGAGGGTAATGCGCTTTTAAATAGGCTGTTTGGTAACCTATCCAAGCATAACAAGTAGAGTGTGATTTATTAAAGGCATAAGAAGCAAAGGCTTCCCAGTCCTTCCAAATTTTCCCTAAAACTTCTCGCGGGTGATTATTCGCCACGCCACCCTCAATAAATTTAGGTTTTAATTTCTCCAATAGGGCGAAAATCTTTTTCCCCATCGCCTTTCTCAATAAATCCGCATCACCCTTGCTAAATCCAGCTAATTTTTGAGACAACAACATCACCTGTTCTTGATAAACTGTAATTCCGTATGTTTCCTTCAAATGCTCTTCCATTTCAGGGAGGTCATAAGTGATTGATTCCTCTCCACTTTTTCGGCTTACAAAACTAGGAATATATTCCAAGGGTCCCGGTCTATAAAGTGCATTCATGGCTATCAGGTCAGCAAAAATATTAGGTTTTAAATCCTTGAGATACTTTTGCATTCCCACAGATTCATATTGGAAAATTCCAACCGTTTCTCCTTTCTGAAACAACTCGTAAGTCGCTTCGTCGTCCAAAGGAAAATGATCAGGATTCAGATCAATATTGTATTTATATTTAACAAGCTTAACCGTATCCTTTATCAATGTCAAAGTCTTTAAGCCCAAGAAGTCCATTTTCAACAAACCGGCTTCTTCAACCACGGAATTATCAAACTGAGTAACATAAAGTTCCGAGTCTTTGGCTGTTGCAATGGGAACAAATTGGGTGATGTCATCAGGAGTAATGATTACTCCACAAGCGTGCGTCCCGATGTTTCTAATCGACCCTTCCAGTACTTTTGCCTGTTGAAGGGTTTGTCCCGCAAGGTCATCTCCTTTGAAAATTTCTTGAAGTTCTTTTACCTGTCCAAACTCGTCAGACCTTACCTTTTCTTTTAACGAATTATCGTCAAGTCCAAAAACTGCAGCCAATTTGATGTTGGGAACCAGTTTTGCAATTCGGTCTGCGTCGCCTAAAGAAAGATCCAATACCCTTGCAGTATCTCTTATGGAGGATTTGGCGGCCATCGTTCCATAAGTGATGATTTGTGCCACTTGATTCGAACCGTATTTTTTAATAACATAATCCATTACCCGACCCCGGCCTTCGTCATCAAAATCAATATCAATGTCAGGCATGCTAACACGATCGGGATTTAAGAAACGCTCAAAAAGCAGATCGTAAGCAATCGGGTCCAAATTGGTTATTTTTAAACAATAGGCGACTACTGAGCCCGCTGCCGACCCACGTCCCGGCCCAACAGAAACATCCATTGCCCTTGCAGCGGCAATCAAATCCTGAACAATTAAGAAGTATCCTGGATAACCTGTATTTGCAATAACCTTTAACTCAAAATCAATTCTCTTTTGAATTTCTGGAGTTATGATTTTGTAACGTTTTTCTGCTCCAATTTGAGTTAAGTGACCCAAATAATCATTTTGAATTTTAATGGGATCTAGCTCATTGGCGGTGTCAAATTTGGATGGAATATCAAATTTCGGGAGTAATACTTCACGTGCTAATTCATAAGATTCAACTTTATTTATTACCTCTTCAACATTGGCAATCGCCTCTGGTAAATCTGAAAAAAGAGATTTCATCTCTTGTTGCGACTTAAAATAATACTCTTGATTGGGGAGTCCGAATCGATAGCCCCTTCCTCTTCCGATGGGAGTGGCTTGCTTTTCTCCTTCTTTTACACACAATAAAATATCATGTGCATTGGCTTCATCTTTAGTTGTATAATAAGAATTATTTGATGCAATTATCTTTACGTTGTGCTTTTTAGACAACTCTAAAAGGACCTTATTTGCTCGCTTTTCATCCTCCTGATTGTGACGCATCAGCTCGATATACAAATCTTCTCCAAACTGTTTTTGCCACCAAACAAGGGCCTCTTCTGCCTGACGGTCGCCTACATTTAGAATTTTAGAAGCGATTTCACCATATAAATTTCCTGTTAAAACAATCAGATTAGATTTATATTTTTCTACGATCGCCCTGTCAATCCTTGGAACATAATAAAAACCATCGGTGTAAGCGATGGAACTCATTTTAGATATATTCTGATAGCCGTTTTTGTTTTTGGCAATCAGCACCATCTGATAGCCATCATCCCTCCTAGATTTGTCCCGATGATTTTCGCAAACAAAAAACTCGCATCCCAAAATGGGTTTTAGTTTTTCTTTTCCTTCCTCTAACTCTGAATTGTATTTTTTAACTGCCTTGATAAAATGAAAAGCACCCATCATATTCGCATGGTCGGTCAAAGCTAAAGCGGGCATATTGTCAGCAGCAGCAGCTTTTATAAGATCGGTAATTCTCGAGGTAGACTGTAAAACGGAAAACTGTGAATGGGTGTGCAAATGTGCAAAGGGTACTTCTTCCAAAATATCAATGTTTCCAAATGCCTGAGGCGGAACTTCTTCCTCCACTTCAGCTTCTTTTGACAAAAGTGCTGAAGCTTCTTTAAGGTTTACGTGGCGAAGACCAATGGCCTTCACAGACTCTGTTAAAACCTCTTTGAAATTTTCTAAAACATCAAACCTTTCTCTCAACGCCTTGGGCTGGACTTTACCCTTCCTAAACAATTCAAAAAAGCATCGTGCAGTTGCCTCTACATCAGCAGTTGCATTATGGGCTTCATCAAATCCTTTTTCAAAAAGATGTGCGTGTAATTCGCTAAGGGTGGGTAATTTAAATTTTCCACCTCTTCCTCCTTTCAACTGACACAAAGTTGCAGTTTGCTCCGTACAAGTATCAATGATTTGAAAATCTTCGAGGGGGTTTTTGGCAGTTTGTCTGTAAAACTCAGCCCCCATAATATTGAGATCAAACTTGACATTGTGCCCTCCTACAAATTCACATTTTGAAAGCGCATTTTCAAATTTTTCTAAAACAATATTAAGATTAAATCCTTCTTTAACAGCCAAAGCAGTTGAAATTCCATGAATTTTTTCAGCATCATAAGGAATGGTATAACCCTCTGGGTGAATTAGATAGTCCTCATGAGAAATACAGTTACCGTCTCCGTCATGCAATTGCCAGGCAATCTGAATACAGCGGGGCCAGTTTTCTCCATCTGTTAAAGGAGCTTTCCAGTTTTTAGGTAAACCTGTGGTTTCAGTGTCAAAAATTAAAAACATAAAGTATTTTATAAATACTAATATAGTTTTAAAAACAGGCTTCTCCGAAAGATTTTCCTAGGAGTTATCAACGGATGATATAAAAAAACATATCTCAAAAAACTAAATAAATCAACTAAAACTAATCCTCTGCTATCTATTTGATTTGATCGAGCATTGCTTTTAAACTATTTTCCAAATGACACTTTTCGGGTTCATTAGCAAATTATTCTTGCTGCCATTTAAAGACAATCTGACCATTGTTCTTTTACTCTAGCTTATTACGTTACCACAAAATGGTTCTGACGCGAATCCTTATAATCTATAAAAACCAATTCAAATAGATGTACTTTAAGATTATATTTTATCGGGGTCGATATACAATTCCCACAATTTTTCGCGACTTGCGTTTCCTCTAACACAATGAGAAACGACGAGGTTCATTTGAAGCGTAGGTTGATGAGATTTAAGGTTGCACTGAATTAAAAAAATACCCTTGAACAAAGAAATCATTTTTGGTTTCCTTGTTATTAAAGAAGCACTTATATTTGAAAAAAAATACAATCGAACAACTGTTTGGTATTTTAAGTCAAAGCAAAAATCAAGAAGCGTTTGAAGAGGCACTTCTTCGAGACGAATGCACTTATGTAAAAGGTTTGGTCGGGTCAGGGTTTAGTTTTCGTCTCGCAACTGCATTTAAAAAGTTAAAAAAAACCACTCTTGTAATTCTTGAGAATCCTGAGCAAGCGGCCTATTACTTAAACGACATGGAAGGGCTCTTGAAGAGTTCGGAAGTGCTTTATTTTCCTGCCAGTTATCGTCAAGCTTATAATCCAGAGGCCACGGATAATGCAAATGTTTTGCTGCGTTCTGAAGTTTTAAAAAAAATTAGTAATTCAAAAAAACCGCAACTAATCATTAGTTATCCTGATGCGATTTTTGAAAAAGTAATTTCTCAACAAACCTTAAAAAAGAAAACCCTTCAAGTGAATAAAGGAGATCTTTTAAATTTGGATTTTATCAACGAGACATTGTTTGAATATGGTTTTGATCGGGTCAACTTCGTTACCCAACCTGGGGAGTTTTCAGTTAGAGGAGGAATTATTGATGTTTTTTCTTTTTCTCACCAACACCCCTATCGAATTGAGTTTTTCGGGGATGAGGTAGAAAGCTTGAGAAGCTTTGATGTCAACACACAGCTCTCCATTGGGATTCTTGATAAATTAGATTTATTGCCTAATACTTCATTGATTTCCTTTACTGAAAAAAGAAAAACATTAATTGAGTCCTTGCCAAAGCAAAGTTCATTGATTATTGATCAGGTTGATCTTTGTTTGGACCGCATGGATTTATTGTTTAAAAAATCTATAAAAGAATTTGAAAAAGTTGAATCGGGAATTCAATTCCCACCAGAAACCCTATTTACCCGAAAGGCTGCAATGTCGGAATTGCTTAAAAACAGGGGAATCATTATTCTCAGTAATTCAGAATACTTAAAACCCAACCGTACTTTATTAATCAAACAAAGCCCTCAACCTTCAATCAACAAACAGTTTGACCGTTTGATTGAAATTTTAAATGAAAATCATGAGCAGGGCTATTCAAATTGGATTTTTTGCACCAGTGAAGCGCAACGCAAGCGCTTGAACGACATCTTTCAGGAGATGCAAATTACGGTACATTACAAAACAGAGGTTTGTCCGCTATATATTGGTTTTGAGGACTTAGATGTTAAGTTGGCCTGTTTTACAGACCATCAAATTTTTGAACGGTACCACAAATACAACCTTAAGTCAGCTGCTGCTAAAAAAGAAACTTTAACGCTTAAAGAACTTACCCATCTTAATGTTGGAGACTTTGTGACTCATATCGATCATGGTATCGGAAAATTTGGAGGACTTAAAAAAATTGATGTTGAGGGAGTGCAACAAGAAGCCATTAAGTTGATCTATGGTGAAGGAGATATTCTGTATTTGAGTATTCATTCTTTGCACAAAATCGCAAAGTTTAATGGTAAAGACGGACATGTCCCCAAACTGTTTAAACTAGGTTCGAAAGCTTGGAAAGTCCTAAAGCAAAAAACAAAAAGTAAGGTTAAGGAAATTGCTTTCAATTTAATTCAACTCTATGCAAAACGTCGAAAAAAGATAGGGCATTCCTATCCTCCAGACAGTTATTTACAGCTAGAACTGGAAGCTTCTTTTCTGTTTGAGGACACCCCCGACCAAAGCAAATCAACGGCTGATGTGAAAAGCGACATGGAAAGCGAACGACCTATGGACCGACTGATCTGTGGTGATGTGGGATTTGGAAAAACCGAGGTTGCCATTCGGGCAGCATTTAAAGCAGCAGATGACAGTAAGCAAGTAGCCGTTTTAGTTCCGACAACAATACTCGCCTTTCAACATTTTAATACTTTTTCAAAGCGTCTAAAAGAGCTACCTGTTAAAGTCGATTACATCAATCGATTCCGCTCGGCTAAAGATCGAAAAAGAATTCTCGGTGAACTGGAGGAAGGCAAAATTGATATTATTATTGGGACCCATCAGTTGGTCAATAAATCCGTTAAATTTAAAGATTTAGGACTTTTGATTGTGGATGAAGAACAAAAATTTGGTGTCGCTGTTAAAGAAAAACTAAGAGACATAAAAACCAATGTTGATGTCTTGACGCTAACTGCAACCCCTATTCCGCGGACGCTTCAATTTAGTTTGATGGCGGCCAGAGACCTCTCCGTCATCGCTACGCCTCCACCCAACCGCTACCCCATTCAAAGTGAGACTGTTAGATTCAGTGAGACCTTGATAAGAAATGGTGTCATCTATGAAATGCAAAGAGGCGGACAAGTCTTCTTAATTCACAACCGAGTGGAAAACATTCTGGAAGTGGCGGGATTGGTTCAGAGATTGATTCCCGATGCAAGAATTGCTGTGGGTCATGGGCAGATGGACGGAAGTAAATTAGAAAAAACCTTGGTGAGTTTCATGGAAGGAAAATATGACATATTAATTGCAACTACAATCATCGAAAATGGATTAGATGTTCCTAACGCCAATACGATATTCATCAATAATGCTCAAAGTTTTGGGTTGAGTGACCTGCACCAAATGCGTGGAAGAGTTGGGAGAAGTAATAAAAAAGCCTTCTGTTATTTTATCACCCCTGCGCTCAGTGCAATGGCTACAAATGCCCAAAAAAGAATGAAAGCAATTGAACAGTTTTCTGAATTGGGTTCTGGAATTCAAATCGCGATGAAGGACCTTGAAATAAGAGGAGCGGGAGATATCCTAGGAGGAGAACAGAGTGGTTTTATTAATGAAATTGGCTTTGATACTTATCAAAAAATACTTGAAGAAGCCATTGACGAACTCAAGGAAAATGAATTTAAAGACCTGTTTCCTGCAGATGAAGATAGTAAACAAAAAACCTACGTAAGAGAAGTTCAAATCGACACAGATATCGAGATTTTATTTCCCGATGAATACATCAATATTGTTAGTGAAAGGCTAACGCTCTACAATGAACTGAGTAAGATTAAAGAAGAACAAAAGTTAAAGGAGTTTGAGAAAAACTTGGAGGATCGTTTTGGAAAAATTCCACCACAAGGAATTGAATTATTGAATACTTTGAGATTGAAATGGTTGGCCACTAAATTCGGTTTGGAACGTGTAATTATTAAACGAAAAAAATGCATTGGATATTTTATATCAGATCAACAAAGTGATTTTTTCCAAACCCCTGTTTTTAGTCAAATATTAAATGCTGTTCAATCTGACAATCAATCGATGAGCATCAAAGAAAAACAGACCCGAAACGGATTAAGATTATTGTTTATTGTAGAAAATGTTTATTCAATAGAAAAACTGTACCAAAAACTGGAGGCTATTCTTGCTCCCCTAGAGTGATTTTAAATTTTTAATTACCTCAAAAGCAATGTTGACCGATTCTTCATTCATCAAGATCGTAAACTCGTTTGATGTAGAAATAACTTCACTTATGTTGACACCCTCCCATGACAAACGTTGAAAAATAAAATAATATATCCCCGGAATCTTGACGTTTTCCGTTGGAAGCTTTACTGTAATTGCAGATAGGTTTTTAAGCTTATCAATACATATCTCCTCCTTAAAAACCTCTTCCACCAAATAAGAAATATTACTACTGACCACAATATTAGATTCGCCAACCCCTCTTGAAGAAGTATAAAAAACATCATTTCTATCCTTAATCTTTGTAAGAAATTTGGCTTGAGCAAGCAACAAAGTATCCGTTAACTTAAAACAATAATCTGTTAGAGCAGAGCGAACGGTGATGTCTCCAAGGTTTTTTAATACATTAACAATTCGATGCGTTGAAAGAAACTCTTCGTTGTCAGAAATCCTTTTTAAAGCCATCACTATCGCACCGCTTCTGGCTGGTTTCTTTAATGATTTCTCGATGTCTGGCTGGATTTGTCTGGCCAATGAAGTAAGGTTAATAATACCCTGAGAGAGCGCTGAAGACAGATAAGGTTTTGTCTTAACATATTCCGAAACTTGAGAAGCAATTGTTTTCAAAGTGATAAAATGTATTGTGATGAGAATACAAAATTAATAAAATAAAACAAATTGTTTAATTTATAACATTTTACCCTAAAAATAGAATCCATTTTATATGTGATTTCATATCCGCTTTTGTTTTTCGACGACATAAGTTATAACATCAAAACTTACTTCTTAATTAAGTTCTACGGTTTGTATGAAATGATCCGAAGCCATAACTAGAAGTTTTGTTTTTTTTTGGAGAAACAGGATCTTCTGGATTTCCAAAAACGCTGCCTGATCTGACTTGTACCTCCACTATTACCAGAATATTTTTATTTAAAGCAATGATGTCGATCTCTGCTTTCATATAGCGGTAGTTCCTTGCTAGATTTTTTTATTCACTTTTCACATGATATTTAACGGCGTGATTTTCAGATTCTATTGCAAAACCATATGATTTACTCATGGGGCTAGTATTTGCTATATGATAAAATTAAATTCTCTTTAGGAGAATAAAATCATTATTTTTGCAAAAAAAAAAGCATGCCACTAGCACCTAAAAGATATACAATAACTGCAGCTTTGCCCTACACCAACGGCCCGGTTCACATCGGTCACCTTGCGGGAGTTTATGTGCCTGCGGATATTTATGCCCGTTACCTAAGACTCAAAGGGAGAAACGTGGCTTTTATTTGTGGGAGTGACGAGCATGGTGTCGCGATTTCAATAAAAGCAAAAAAGGAAGGTAAAACGCCTCAAGAAATAATTGATAAATATGACAAAATTATACGAAATACGTTTGGTGAATTCGGAATAACTTTTGATAATTATTCTAGAACTTCAAGGACAATTCATCACGAAACTGCCACTGAAATTTTTAAGACCCTCAACAATAAAAACGAATTTATAGTTCAAGAAACGGAACAGCTTTTTGATCCAGAAGCAAAACAATTTCTTGCGGATCGTTTTGTGACTGGGACATGTCCTGTCTGTCAAAATACAGAAGCTTATGGAGATCAATGTGAATCGTGCGGAAGTTCTCTATGCGCAACTGATTTAATCAATCCCAAATCGACTTTGTCTGGAAGTGTTCCTGAATTTAAAAAAACAAAACACTGGTTTTTACCCCTAGACAAACATGAAGATTTTATAAAAGAATGGATTCTCAAAGGACACAAAGCAGATTGGAAACCCAATGTTTATGGCCAAGTAAAGTCATGGATTGACAATGGTCTTCAGCCCAGAGCCGTGACTCGTGACTTGGACTGGGGAATTCCTGTTCCTGATAAAGATGCAATAGGAAAAGTTCTTTATGTTTGGTTTGATGCTCCCATTGGTTATATTTCTTCAACAAAAGAATGGGCGAAAAGTAAAAACATTGACTGGGAGCCTTATTGGAAATCTAAGGATACCCAATTGGTGCATTTCATAGGAAAAGACAATATTGTTTTTCATTGTATTATTTTCCCAATAATATTGAAAATAGCTGGAGAATTCATCTTACCAGAAAATATTCCTGCCAATGAGTTTTTAAATCTAGAAGGAAATAAGATCTCCACTTCAAAAAACTGGGCGGTATGGTTGCATGAATACCTTCAGGATTTTCCAAACAAACAAGATGTATTGAGGTATGTGCTTACCGCAAATGCTCCTGAAACAAAAGACAACGATTTTACTTGGAAGGAGTTTCAAACAAGAAATAACAGCGAATTGGTTGCCATTTTTGGGAACTTCATAAATCGCATTATGGTATTGACTCACAAGTATTATGAGGGGAAAGTTCCTGCCGCTGGAAATCTGAATGAGATGGATCAGGCTACATTAAAGACTATGATTGCTTTTCCTGAAAAGCTGGAAACCGCCATTGAAAAATATCATTTTAGAGAGTATAGTCAGCAGTTAATGAATCTTGCCCGTCTGGGAAATAAATATTTGGCGGAACAAGAACCCTGGAAACTTATAAAAGAAGATTCTGAAAGAGTAAAAACCATTATGAATACTGCATTGCAAATTGCGGCAAGTTTGGTAATATTATCTGAACCACTACTTCCGTTCACATCAGATAAAATGAAAAAAATGTTTAATTTCGATATATCGTGGAATGAAGTCAACGGTAATATCCTTCCTGAAAGCCATCAACTCAACAGTGCCGAACTCCTATTCGACAAAATTGAGGATGCCGAAATTGAAAAACAATTGGAAAAATTAAAATCAAATAAATTGGAAGAATCAAATAAAAATGCTGAAGAAATAACAGCAAAAAAAAATATTAGCTTTGATGATTTTTCTAAATTAGATTTAAGAACAGGAACCATTATCGCTGCAGAAAAAATGTCCAAAACAAAAAAACTCTTAGTTCTGAAAGTTGCCTTAGAAAATGATGAAAGAACCATTGTTTCAGGAATTGCTGAAAGCTACAACGCCGTTGATGTAATCGGTAAAAAAGTTACTGTGTTGACCAATCTTGAACCAAGAGAAATCAGAGGTGTTAAAAGCCAAGGAATGTTGCTTATGGGAGAGGATAAAGACGGTCGTTTGATGTTTGTCTCACCTGAAGATCCAGATGCAGCAAACGGATTGCCAATTAGCTAAGAATTCATTTTGATTCCCATTGCATTCGATCCAATTTATGTTTTACCATTGCCTGAGCGGCATCGGTTTCCAATGGAAAAGTATGACCTTTTACCAAAGCAACTCATACATGAAGGAACTTGCGACTGGAGTGATTTCTTCTCACCATCGCCTGCAGCCGACCTGGTTGTCAAAGCAATTCACGGTGCAGAATATGTAGATCGACTCATAGCCATGGATTTAAGTACTTCGGAAATAAGAAAAATCGGGTTTCCCATTTCAAGTCAACTCGTAGAAAGAGAGTTTATCATTGCAGGTGGCACCATTGAGGGTTGTTTAAAGGCCTACGATACTGAAATTGCGTTCAACATTGCAGGTGGCACACATCACGCTTATCGTGATCATGGTGAAGCCTTTTGTTTACTGAATGATCAAGCGATTGCAGCTCAATTTTTATTGGATCAAAAATTAGCCAAAAAAATACTAATCATTGATCTTGATGTTCATCAAGGGAATGGAACTGCAAAAATTTTCGAAGCGGAGGATCGAGTTTTTACTTTCTCAATGCATGGTGGGAAAAACTATCCTTTTAAGAAAGAAAAAAGTGATTTGGATATTGCACTTGAAGATCAAGCACCAGACGATACTTTTTTGAAAATATTAGAAGAAACATTACCTGATCTTATTCTAAAAATAAGACCTGATTTTATCTTTTATCTCTCTGGTGTAGATGTTTTGGCTACCGATCGACTAGGACGTTTAGGGATGACCCTCGAGGGGTGCAAAAAAAGAGACCAAATCGTTTTAGCATTGTGTAAAGAAAATGAAATTCCTTTACAATGCAGCATGGGTGGCGGCTATTCAAAAGAAATTAAACTCATCATTGAAGCCCACGCCAATACTTATCGAGTTGCGCAAGGTGTTTTTCGTTAATGCCAAGTCTGGCTTTTCATGTTAATTACAGCAATCACAATGTCTTTTCTGCTAAGTTGTCCAACCAACCTGTTCTTGTCTACTACAGGATAACGCCTTCTAGTGGATTTAGAAAACATTGATGCTGCCTCAAAAATACTCAAAGAAGCATCGATAGTATCCACCGGTGAAGTCATAAAATGATTAACTGATTTATCTAAAATAGGCATATTAAAGTAACGGCTTTCTGAAATCTCTTTCATACAATCTGCTTCTGAAATAATCCCAATAAGGTTTCCTGCTTTGTCCACAACAGGCCCCCCAGATATTCGATGTTTAATAAACAATCTCATCACATCATGAATACTTTGGTCTGGACTAAACAAAATCAAGTTTCGACACATGATATCGGACACTAAAATATTTTTACTTTGGACTTTAGAAGCCTTAGCACGCTCCCCTTGAAAGCTCTTGATTGGCATACCTTTTGGTTTTTGTGTATTCTAAATATAGTAATTTTTATATTTCTATTAGATTTTGTGGTAAATATTTGATAATGTTGCCTCATAATCAGTAATTAAACTCAATGGAAAAAATAGGGGTTTTGGGATGTGGTTGGTTAGGACTAGCCCTCGCTAAAAAAGCGATTGAAAAAGGATATAGTGTCAACGCCACTTCAACGACACCTTCTAAGACGCTAAGGTTGGAGCCAACTCAAATAAATCCTTTCTTGCTTGAGGTTAACGAAAATGGAATAAAAGGGGAAGACCTTTTTTTTAATCATATTTCTACACTTATCATTGCAATACCACCAGGATTAAGGAGAAATACCAATCGAAATTTTGATAAGATCATTGGTCAAGTTATTACCAAAATCAAAGATTTTAAAATCAAAAAAGTTGTCTTTTTAAGCAGTACCTCTGTTTATGGTTTTCAGGAGGAGGAAATTAACGAGGAAAGTCCAACCCTCA